>Ga0209318_1001398_pt1 | contig 15307 bp, 14 predicted proteins | sample RifGroE1_FD_183999 | JGI IMG/M metagenome (GOLD analysis project Ga0209318, IMG submission 183999) | Groundwater microbial communities from Rifle, Colorado, USA - Groundwater E1 (SPAdes) (version 2) | ecosystem: Environmental > Aquatic > Deep subsurface > Groundwater | place: Rifle, Colorado...
AACCACCCTTGGAGAAAATTACAAATACGAACCCAAAATACAGAGCTAATTTGCCAAAATGTCTAGGTATGACATTTTAAAAAAATTTCCAAGTATGTCATTTCTAAAAAACGTTGACACGAAGGCGGTTTTTGCTTGACTTTTTATTAAAAAAGGCGTATAATTGGAATATAGATGTCTTGAAAGGGACGTTTCACTCGGGTGAAACGTTCCTTTTCTTTTTTTAAATAAAGACAAAAATGAAAATAAAATGGCTTAAAAAAGGACTTTTTTTGATCATAACAGCGCTTTTGATGGCGGTGCCATTTTTTCATTCGTCAGCGAATTTTTTTGAAAGTGGCTCAGTTGTTGATCTGATTAATAAAGATCGAGCAGAGCGCAATATTTTGCCTTTAGTGGTAAATGAGAAGCTTTCTGAGGCGGCAAAAAATAAGGCCAAGGATATGATAGAAAATGATTATTTTGCGCACACTTCACCTGCTGGAATCACGCCTTGGAGCTGGATTGAAAAAGCTGGCTATGATTATGCTCTTGCTGGTGAAAATTTGGCTATTAATTTTACTGATCCAGAAAAGCAGCATCAAGCCCTGATGAATAGTGAGACTCACAAAAAAATATTTTGAATGAAAAATATGAAGAAATTGGAGTGGCTGTTGTGAGTGGGAAAATTGCTGGAAAAGAAACAATTATCACGGTTCAAGAATTTGGAACTAAAATGAAAAATGTACCAATAAGAGATACGGTTGCTGGATTGACAACAACCAAGACGGCTAGTGACGGAATTAATTCTGAAAATATTGTTTGGAAAAATAAAAATATCGATATTAATGCAGTACAAAAGAATTCAGCAATGTTTTTTGAAAAAGCATTCACAATCCCATCGGTGTTTTTTACGCAGGCTTCATTAGTAATAATCTTGCTTGTTTTCTTCACGCATGAAGTTATGACTGGGCATATGCATATTGTTCTTTATCATTTCTCTTTGTTAAGAAAAAAGGTTGTTATTTCAATTGGAATTGTTAGATATAAAAGTCATTCATTTACGATGCCTGAAGGCAACGCTATAAATTTTGAAAAAACATATATAACACAAATGAAAATGAGGCATTGAGATGAAAGCTAAAAACTTTTAAGGTATTTTAAATATTTCTGCCCGAAGCAGGAATATTTTTTTTGTTTGCACGGCGTGTTTTGCCTGGATTATTTTCGTCAGCTGCCTGAGTTGTCAGGCAAGATAAAGCAAAGTGGGTTCCCTTGCATTAGCTGGAAAACGGGTTTACCATTATAAATAATGATATGTAAGATAAATGCTATGAAAAATGAAGCTCAGACACTGGTAACGAAATATGCGTTTGGCATCATTCTGCTTGTTTTTGTCTCACTATTTTTTATTGATGGTACCTTTCTTTTTGCTGAAAAAAGTTCTGCAATAAAAACAAGAGAATGTTATTCAAATTTAGAGTTAACAACCCAGAACAATACCTTGAGGATATCAGAAATTAATGAATCAATGATTGATCAGCAGGCTGCTTCAGTTGTGTGTAGTGAAGTTTCTGATGATATTCAAAATTTGCCAATAAAAATATGGATATTCTTATTTATTGTATATGTAGCATTGCTTATTTTTAATCTCTCTTATGATTTTGCAAACACTAAAAAACCAAGATGGTTTTTTGAGATGTTGCTCTCAGTAAGCTTCGTTGTGCTTTGGTTTTATTATGACAATTCAGGAATTAATATTTGGTTTCCTTTGAATATTATAAAGGTGGGAATTGTTATATATCTTGCGTATCTATATTATTTGACAAAAAATAAAAGCAAAAAATAATTATAGACACCTGGTCAATCTTTGTTTGCTTGTGTTACAATAAAAAATGTAATTTTTAATGATTAAATAATATGAGCACCAAGAAGATTTTGTTAGTACTTATTTCTTTGGTAGTAATCGTTTTGCTTTATCTGCTTTTAGGAAACAAGTCGGCTGTGGCGCCGAATGTAAAAGAAGATGAAATAAAGGCAACCGTTCAGGAGAGCAATAAAAAAACAGAGTCAGCGGCTCAATCACAAACAACAGTTAATCAATCTAACAATAAAAAAGCTATGGAATTGGAAATTAAAACAACTCAAGAAGGCAAAGGGGATCGCGTGGTTAAATCGGGCGACACAATTGCTGTGCATTATACTGGGAAATTGACTGATGGAACAAAATTTGATTCAAGTGTGGATCGCGGAACTCCGTTTGAGTTTCAAATAGGACAGGGAATGGTTATTCAAGGATGGGAGCAGGGCTTGCTTGGAATGAAAGTTGGAGAAAAAAGAACATTGACAATTCCATCCGAAATGGGATATGGCTCTCGTGGAGCTGGCGCAGTTATTCCACCAAATGCAACTTTAATTTTTGATGTAGAGATGATTTCCATCAAATAACACTTGGTATTTTTGATTCTAAAACCCTTCTTGTTGGAGGGTTTTTTCTTTTTTAAAATCCGTGTATAATGTGTAAAGTAATAATTTTCAAAAATATATTTTATGCAAATAATAGATGAAGAAGTTAAGAAAACATTGGAAATTTTTAAGGTTCTGGAATTAAAACCGGCGCAAACAAAGGAGCATGTGGAGAAATTGAAAAATGTCTTATTGATGGACATGGTGGCGGAAGCTTTTGCGGAAAAAGGTCAAATGGTGGAAAATGCAAGCTTTACGCAGGATGATATTGAGGATTTTTTGACCGATAACTATGACGAAGCTGAAATTGCGGAAATTTTATCACGTGTCTCGAGAGATGTTGTTGTGGAATATTTTTCCAAAACATTAAAAGGCGCTAGTGATGATGTAATAGAGAGAGTTAATGCAATTTTGACGTCAAAATTTGAATAAGGTATAGTTGATTTGTGTTTAGGTTTATCATTAATTAAGTATAAAAATATGATATTTAACAAGGGACGAGTTGTTTTTGCTGAGCCAGATGATGAAGAAGATGATGAGGATTGTGGCGACTTTGGTTGCTAGTAATTAGTTGAAAATATCAAGCTTGTAAAACCACCTTATTTTTTTGGTGGTTTTTATTATGAAAGACTTTACAGGGTATTGATGCATGATTTACATATACCCCAGCAGGGTATTTGACAAGAAATGCGGTGTCGGTGTAATATACCCCTAGAGGGTATAAGTATAATTATTAATTTTTAATTTTAAATTTTTAAACAAAAGGAAGATAATTTTTTTAAATAATATAAAAACCATGAAAAATAATAACAATAATGATGCGTTTACTAACGCTTTGGAGCAGTTAAGAGAAGTGCAGGAGTTAATCCATATCGATAAAAATATTTTTGCGCAACTCCAAAGTCCTCAAAAGGTTTTAGAAGTTTCCATTCCGGTCAAAATGGATAATGGCCAAGTGCAGGTTTTTGTTGGGTATCGTTCTCAATTTAATGATGCACGCGGTCCTTTCAAAGGTGGTATAAGATTTCATCCTGACGTTAATATTTCCGAGGTAAAGGCGCTCAGTGCCTGGATGACATGGAAGACTGCGGTTGTGGGAATTCCACTTGGAGGAGGTAAGGGCGGAATAATTGTTGATCCGAAGAAGCTTTCTGAAAATGAATTAGAAAAATTGTCTCGTGGATATGTTCAAGCAATTTATAAGTTCATTGGACCATCTCTGGATATTCCTGCTCCAGATGTCTATACCGATCCAAAGATAATGGGTTGGATGATGGATGAATATGAAAAAATTGCTGGAGTTCATGTTCCTGGCATGATTACCGGTAAACCACTTTCGATAGGTGGATCTGAAACTAGGGGTTATTCGACTGCGCAAGGAGCTTTCTATGTGATCAGGGAAGCTGCAAAGAAGATGGGTCTTGAAAAAAATGCGACAGTGGCAATAGAAGGATTCGGAAATGCTGGCAGTTTTTTGGCTGAAATTCTTCAAAAAAATGGGTATAGAATTGTTGCGCTTAGTGATTCAAAAGGAGTTATTGTAAATTACATGGGACTTGATGTGGATGAAGTCAAGAAACACAAAGATGCTACTGGAAGTGTTGTTGGCTACGCTGGAGCTGAAAAAATAAAAACTTTAAACATAATAGCGCAAGAAGTTGATATTTTTATTCCTTCTGCTTTGGAAAATTCAATTACAAAAGAAAATGTGAAAAATTTGAAAGCAAAAATGATTGTGGAAGTTGCCAATGGACCAACAACACCAGAAGCCGATGCTATTTTGGCCAAGAGGAATGTTATGGTTGTGCCAGATATTTTGGCTAACGCAGGTGGGGTGGTGGTTAGTTATTTAGAACAAGTCCAAAATTCTTATGGATATTATTGGAGCGAACAGGAAGTTTTGGCAAAATTGGAAAATATTATGGTTGAATCTTTTGCAAATGTTTGGGAAGAAAAAATGAGACATTCAACAACCATGAGAATGGGTGCATATGCCTTGGCAGTCAAACGTGTTGCTCAGGCCATGAAAGACAGAGGAAGAGGATAAATTTTAACACTGCATATTGCGTATAATCCAATAATATAGCAGAATCTATCTTTTGCTTTATCTCTACCTAGTGTGATATCTTGTGAATAGTGAAGAAAGTTTCTTGTTTGATGTAGTAGTATTTACATCGCTAAATATATGAAAAACACTATCGCTTCAAAAAAAAGATCACGAGGACATTATTCAAAACAAGTAATTCTAGGCATTTTCGATGCTTCTTTGATGTTGATAATTGCAGGAGCTGGTTTTATGGCCTGGATTTATTATAGTGCTACGCCTGCCGCAAGTCAGCTTGTGACCAGGAAAATTGCTCAAACGTCAACAATCTATGATCGTAGTGGCGAAAATATTCTGTATGAGCTTCATGGAGAAGAGAATCGTAAAATAATCAAACACAATGAAATACCTGATTTTATCAGGATCGCAACCATTGCTACGGAAGATGCAAATTTTTATCGTCATATCGGAATTGATCCCTTTGCCATCATGAGGGCATTGAAGGTTAATTTGCAAAACAATGGCGTCAGGCAAGGTGGTAGCACAATAACTCAACAACTTGCCAGAGGAGCTTTTCTTACTCCAGAGAGAACAATGAAAAGAAAATTCTTGGAAGCTATCTTTGCTTTCAAAATAGAGAGGCATTATTCAAAAGCTGAAATTCTGGACCAGTATTTGAATCAGGTGCCATATGGCGCAAATTCATATGGAGTTCAGGCTGCAAGCGAAACATATTTTGGAAAAAATGCTAAAGATTTGACTTTAGACGAGGCTGCTTTTTTGGCCGCTTTACCAAAAGCACCATCTTATTATTCTCCATATAATGTTCATCACAGCGAACTTAGAGATCGTCAAAAAAATATTCTTGAGCGTATCGGTGACTTGAAACTTGCCAGCATTGATGAAGTGGAAAATGCTCTTGTGGTGGATACCTTTAAAAAAGTAAAGGATCACAGGCAGCCTATCAAGGCGCCACATTTTGTGTTTTTTGTTTTGGAACAACTGGAAAAAAAATATGGAAAAGAGTTTATTGAGACAGGTGGCCTCAGAATAGAAACATCCTTGAATTATGAAATGCAAACACTCGGAGAAGAAATTGTTTCGCGAGGAGCGGAGAGAAATATTGCGCGCGGAGCAACAAATGCGGCCTTGGTTGCAATTGATCCAAAAAATGGTGATATTTTGACAATGGTTGGTAGCAAAGATTATTTTGATTCGACTATTGATGGACAAGTTAATATTGCAACTTCACAAAGGCAACCTGGTTCATCATTCAAACCCTTCGCGTATGCTCATGCTTTTGAGTTGGGTTATCAGCCAGAAACAAAAATACTTGATGCGCAAACAAATTTTGGACCTGATGGAGGTGGAAGAAATTATATTCCAAGGAATTACGACGGAAAATTTCATGGGCTTTTGACAATGCGCGAAACACTTTCTCAATCACTCAATGTGCCTGCTGTTAAAACTTTGTATCTTGCCAGTATTGATGGAACGATTGAATTGGCTCATCGCATGGGCATAACAACACTTAATGATCGCAAGAGATATGGTCTTTCATTGGTGCTGGGAGGAGGAGAAGTGAAACTTCTCGATATGACAAGTGCATTTTCTGTTTTTGCAGCAGAAGGAATGAGGAGCCCTGCAAGATCTGTGATAAAAATTGTTGATCGCAGTGGGAAGATTTTGGAAGAATCAAAAAATGAACCACAGCAGGTTTTGGATGTTCAGGTTGCGCGTAAAATAAATTCCATTCTTTCTGATAATGTTGCCAGAACGCCTATTTTCGGACCACGAAGTTCACTAATTTTGGATGATGGAAGAATTGTTGCAGCAAAAACTGGAACAACGCAAGAGTTTAGAGATGCTTGGACTGTTGGGTACACGCCTTCAGTGGCAGTTGGTGTTTGGGCTGGAAACAACAACAATCGTCCAATGAAAGCTGGAGCAGATGGTGTTTTTGTTGCAGCTCCAATCTGGAAAGAATACATGCAAAAAATATTAATCAATCAGCCGAAAGAAACTTTTATTGCATATGATACATTCAAGCAAGACAAACCAGTGCAAATAGCTGGGCAGGCAAACATGCAAGCAGTTGTTACATATTACAGGAAAAGTTCTGGCAAAAAAATATCAGCCGAAAGAGCTGCCAAGGCCGATCCTGCCAGGATTAAACAAGAAATATCGTATGTTCCAGTTGTTGATGGTCAACCCAGTCTTCCAAGAAATTCATTTAGCATTGCAATGCCTTCGCCAGCCGATCCAATGTATCAACGCTGGGCAGGACAAATTCAAGATACAAATAAAACTGAAAAAAAATAAAATAAAATAATTTGAAAAATAAAAAACCATCCGCAGCGTGGCTACGCTACAGATGGTTTGCAAAACCGTTCACTCTTCTTTTTTGGGAGGGTGGTGAATCTTATAATCACTCTCCCAAAGTTCGGAAAAACAGTAAATATCTTTTAGGAGCGAAAAAAAAGCTCCAAATATATTTTTTATAAAACTACTCATTTTTCCTCCTGTTCTTTTTCTTGTTCGATTGGTATTGTTGGTGTTATTGAGATATGAATAGCACCAGATGAGAGCAGTAAGGCCAATAAAAATAATTCAATATTTTCAATCACTTGGTTGCTACCTCCTTGTTCTCGTTAGTATTTTCAATGTCTTTTTTGCAGGGATGTTTGTTCATGAGAGCCTCCCAGAGAGCATCTGTTTCCTCTCTTTTTGTTGCGTACACTTCAAAACAATTTTCACTCATTTTAAATTTCCTCCTGTATGTTGGATTTATTAAAAAAAATATTTTAAACAACTCACGGCATGATACTATAAAATATTGCATTTGTCAAGTTGTGTGTGTTTGTGCTAGTGTGGGCTTATGAAAAGAAAAAAAATGATAATCATTGCATTTTTGTGTTTTTTGGCTATAGCTAGCCTTTATTTTGGCTTGAAAGGATTGCAAGAATCCAAAAAAACAGTTCAAATTCAAACAAATGCTGCTGATTTTCAGGAAAATAATAACAATCCACAAACTGAGAACGAATTGCAGGCAAATGAAAAATCAATTGAAGATGGCAAAATAGAAATTGCTGAAAATCAAGAGGGAGAAATGGTGGAATCAAAAATTCCAGAAAAAACAAATCAGCCAGCTGATGAAGAAAAAAAGATTGAAACAAAAAAAACGGATCCGCCAGTTGATGAAGAAAAAAATGCGAAAGCGGGAAAAATTGTCGACAAATTAATTTCATGGGGTTTTACAAAATCTTCAGGAAGAACAATTGATTCAATCATTGTGCATTCGTCTTATGACGCACTAGGAAGTGATCCGTATAGTGTTTCTGGAATTATTGCTGAATACAAATTGTATAATGTTTCTGCGCATTATTTGATTGCGCGTGATGGCGTTATTTATCGTCTGGTTTCAGATCAAAACATTGCTTGGCATGCTGGTGTTAGCAAGGTTCCCGATGGACGAACAAACGTGAATGATTTTTCAATCGGAATAGAGATGATTAATACTGAAAGTGGGAAGTATACCACCGAGCAATACAGCGCACTCAATTCTCTTATTGCAACACTTACAAATAAATATAAAATAAAATATATTCTTGGACACAATGAAATTGCACCTGGCAGGAAGACTGACCCATGGGGAATAGAGTGGAGTAAAGTTGACCGTTAATATTCATTAAATCTTGTGAAAGTTTATTAATTTTTTGTTTTAAATTTAGTATCCAAATTTTCAATTTTCAATTTTCAATTTTTAAACAATTTCCAATGATTAAATGATAAAATTTTTAAATATTTAAATATTGAAAAATTGAAACATTGAGATTTGTTTAAAAATTGAAAATTAGAAATTTAAAATTATTAAACCTATGATTCTACAAATTTCTTTAGATGGTAATGATATAAAATTAACTCTTAAAGATGGTCGAAAGAGGGTCGATGAATTGTCGTGGAATGATGAGTATACCTTGAGTGAAAAACTTTTGCCAAACATTGATGATTTGCTTAGAAAAAATAAAGTTTCTAAAAATAAAATAGAAAAAGTGACAACCAAAATAAGTAAAACTTCCGGTGTGACCAGTGCGCGGATTGTTAGAACAGTTGCGGCGGCGTGGAAAATTTCTTTAGAACTTTACAAGAGGTGAAATTTATGCTATACTTATAGAGTAATAGAGGACGGGTGCAAAACCTCGCCCTCTTTCTTATAATAAATGAAAATCCATATCTTTCTCCCCTCAGATGAGGGGAGATGCCCCGATACGGAATCGGGGCAGAGGGGTTGAGTAGAGCAGCTTGTGCTTCTCTCTGACCTCTAATATAGCAAAGTAAGATATAAATATAGTGAATTTGGCATTTGGCACCTTGAAAATTATTTGGTAAAATTTCGTCGATCATATCTGGATGGAACGCTTGACCCCGCGCACTTTCATGTGCCTAAAAGAGTCTTTCTGTTCAGATAATGGCCGGCGAAAAGAGTCAATCAATAGGTTGCGCTTTATGCGCCAATAACCGATTAGGCTACTCTGTGCGCGCCATGGCTGATCAATTTAATTCATTAAATTAAAACGCTATGCAAAACGCAACTGTAGTCGGAATTGGCATTGACGTATCCGGTGCCAAATTGGATTTAGCAATCCGGTTTTCCGATTCAAATTACTTTGACGACACTTTTGAAAATGATGCCGAAGGTATCAAATCTCTCGTGTCTGTGTTGAAACGACAAGAGACGGCCAAAGCCGCCCCTCTAGTCATTGAATCGACTGGAAACTGCCATCTCCAATCTGCCATTATGATAAAGCGAGCAGAATATTTGGTCAAGGTTATTAATCCTGTGCTAACAAAGAAGTTTCAAAAAAGCTCAATACGAAATGCCAAGTCAGATAAAATTGATGCCAGACGTTTGGCTGATATTGCTTGCATCGAGCCAGACCTGCCTGATTTTAACGGAAGCATCGAGGAAATATCAGCAAAGAAGTTAACCTCGTATTTATCTCATCTGGAAAAGACTAGACAAAAAATGAATTCGAGTCTTGGACAGTTGGAAAAAACGAGTAAGCTTTTGAAAATCAAGATTGATCTGAAGCCAACCAAAAAAGCCATTGAAAAAATTGAAGAGCAAATGGAGATATTATCAGAATCGCTAAAAAGCAACTTACCTGAGCGAGCTAAAAAAATTGTTCAGGAAACCAAGGGAATATCGGAAAAACAAATGGCAATATTTCTAGCCCTGATTGGTGAGAAAAAATTTGCCAACAGGGATAAGCTCGTTGCATATGTGGGTTTCGACATCGCATTGAGGCAAAGTGGGAGCTGGAGGGGAAAACAAAAACTCTCAAAACGTGGCAGCGGTTATGCTAGAAAGATTCTTTATCAAATAGCCTGGAGCCTGAAGCAAAACAATGAGGAATACAAAAGTTTTTTTAACAGATTGAAAAACGAAAACAAAAAACATTACAACACTGCCATGGTGGCAACTGCTAGAAAGTTTTTAAGGTTTATGCACGCTCATTATTTCAGAGAAATGCAAACAGTATAATTTGACAAGTTACTATAATAGGACTCTGTCTTGAGTACAAGACATCTCTCCTTAACAAAGGAGAGAAAGATATTGAAGAAAACTATCGTATGCCAACAAAAACAAAACAAACCAGTCACTCGCGAGCGACTGGTCAAAATAAAAAAGAAACAAAAAGCACTGATTGGAAAGGTTTGGTGCAAGGATTTGTTGGTAACATGCTTGAGCAATTGAATGAAAATGTGACAAATCGTGTTCACGCTTGGACAAAACAAATGAAACGAAGAGCAATTGGCGGGGTTGTGATGGTCCTTGGTGCTTCATATTTGCTGACGGGCATTTCATCTTATGCGGAATCAACATTAGGAAAAAATATTCCAGGACTTGGTTATATGGCAATCGGAACAGTTGCGTTGTTAATAGGCTACTTAGTTAGTAGGAAATAAAAATAATTAATAATAAAAAATCCTAGTTAAATAGTATGGAATACCATAATTTAACCAGCCTCGACTAGACGTCAAGTCTAGGCGGGCGGGACAAGAACAACATGAACAAAAAACAAATTCACCCTGTTAAATCCGCCAAAAGCGGTGCGAAGCAATTAAACAGGGTAAAAAAAGTTGTGAAAAAAAATGTGGAAAAGGCACAAGCATCAGGAGCTGAACTTCAAAAAATGGCTCTTAAGGAATATGACAAAATCAAAAAACAAATGGATGCAACTTCAAAAAAAGTTGAAGTTTATGTGAAAAAGAATCCAGCTAAAGCCGCAGCAATCTCTGCCGGTATCGGTATGGCTCTCGGCGCAGTCGCCGGAATCCTGGCTGCTGGAGGAGAAAAGAAGAAGAAATAACCTGTCGCTCACGAGACACGTCACTCACGAATGACATGTCGAGCGACGGGTTAAACCAGTTAGTCAAGACTGACAGGTTAAGGTTCATATAACATAAAACATAGAACACGAAGCAAAATACAAAATTAAAAAAGCCTGCTCTGTTTCGATGGTGCAGGCTTTTGCTGTGGAATAAAAAATGTTATTATATGGATATGGATAAAGAAGAATTTATTAAAAATAGTAGAGATTGGATTAAAACAAATAAAAAAGAAATTATCAAAAAATTTGCTAATGATATTTTGCCAATCCCAAATGTTAAGCCTTTTGTGATATTTATGGCTGGATCTCCAGGGGCAGGCAAGACAGAAACTTCAAAAAACTTCATCACTGAATTTGAACAATTATATTATAGTAAATCAGGAAAGAAACATCCTTCAATTCATGTAGTAAGAATAGACCCTGATGAAATAAGAGAAATGATTCCTGGTTATGATGGAGCGAATGCAGAATTGTTTCAAGGTCCGGCTTCGCTCGGAGTTGAGAAGGTATATGATTATGTTATGAAAAAAGATCTTAGCGTTATTGTTGATGGTACTTTAGCCAGTTATAGTGTTGCATATAAAAATATAGAAATTGCACTGCGAAAAAAAAGAAACGTTGCTATATTTTATGTTTATCAAGACCCCTTAATCGCTTGGAAATTTACCAAGGCAAGGGAAGATGAGGATGGGAGACATATTTCTAAAGCAAGATTCGTGGAAGCATTTTTTAAAGCAAAAATAAATACTAATAAATTGAAAAAAGAATTTGGTAATAGAATTCAAGTTTTCCTAATTATAAAAAACTATAGTAATGCAACTGAAAAGACTGAATTTAACATAGAGAATATTGACAATTATTTGAAAGTTAACTATACTAAGCAATCATTAATGAAAAAAATATGTTGAATATATTTAAGAAAAAAATTGATAAAAAACTTGATTTTTTTGAATTGCCTTCTGGTGAACAAAAGAAGCTTATTAAGCGTGCTGTTAATGGTGCTAATAAGGATCAGATGGAGCTTGTTAAACGGTATGAAAAAAAATATAAAAACCTCGAGTTGCATGAATGTGTGAGATAATATTTTGAAATTTAGTACTATTGACACTTTTTTAAATCTGTGTTAACTTACTTGTACATTCACGACTTAGGATTGAGACTCCACCCTAGTTAAATAGTCAGCTGGTGCTGAATTTAACGGGGTAAACTTTTTGCATTGTTTTTGGGTGAAAACAGCGCACAAACTCCGGTTAAATAGATGGCTACGCCGTATTTAACAGGGTAAACTTTTTGTCAAATCAGAGCTTTAAAAAGTCTCTGTTTGAAGAATTATTCTCGCAAGTAATGAGAATCAAGGACGCACAAATTTAATAGCCTTAATTTAAACTCGCTGCTGAGCTCTTCGCTTTCGGACATTGATCCAAAGCAAGGAGAGAACTGGTGAGGGTTGTTTTTATGGTCAAAGAAAAGAAAGCCCTAAAAGTGAAGGAATCGTACGGTGCGTCTTCCTCGCTGTCTCGAAGAAAGTTTTTCAAAAAACAATTAATGGTGTCATTGCCAAACCTTATTGAAGGTCAAATTGATGCCTACCAGTGGTTTTTGGATAGAGGTCTTCGAGAATTGTTTGATGAAATAAATCCTATTGGCGATTTTACTGGCAAGGATTTGGAGCTTTCTCTCACGGACTATTATCTTGATGAGCCAAAAACAGACGAGCTTACTGCGAAAAATAAAAATATTTCATATGAAGCTCCTCTTCGAGCAAAGGCGCGTTTGACCATTAAAAAAACTGGTGAAATAAAGGAGCAAGAGATTTATCTTGGAGACTTTCCTGTGATGACTCCTCGCGGAACATTCATTATTAATGGTGTTGAACGTGTTGTTGTTTCTCAACTTATCCGTTCTTCTGGAGTTTTCTTTACAATGGAATATTCCAAGGGAAAGAAATTGTTTGGAGCAAAACTTATTCCAAATCGTGGAGCATGGATAGAAATTGATACAGGTTTGGATGGCGTGCTTAATGTTCGCATTGATCGCAAACGAAAAATACCAGTAACTGCATTGCTGAGGGCTTTTGGTATGGAAAAAAATGAGGAAATTTTGAAAGCTTTCGAAGGTGCTGACAATGGAGAAACAAAATTCATTGAAGAATCTTTGGCCAAGGATATTACCAAAACTCAAGCTGAGGGATATAAGGAAATTTACAAAAGAATTAGACCAGGCGATTTGGCTACACCAGAAAATGCAAAACAATTGGTCAATGGAATGTTTTTCAATTTTGAAAAATATGATTTTGGATCAGTGGGGCGCTATCGCTTGAATCAAAGACTTTTGATTGATAGACCAGACAATGAAGAAAACAGAATTTTATTGGTGGAAGATTTGTTGCTTATTATTAAGGAAATTATTCGTCTTAATAATAATCCTCAGGCAATTGCTGATGATATTGATCATCTTGGAAATAGAAGAGTTAGAGGTGTCGGAGAATTGGTTCAAAACAAACTTCGCATTGGTATGGCTCGCATGGCTCGCAATATTAAAGACAGAATGAGTACTTGTGACATTGAAACAGTTGTTCCAGGACAACTTATCAACTCTCGTCCAGTTGCTGCTGCAATTAAAGAATTTTTCTCAAGTTCACAACTTTCACAATTCATGGATCAGGTGAATCCCTTGGCTGAACTTGAACACAAAAGAAGACTTTCAGCGATGGGACCGGGAGGACTTACCAGGGAACGCGCAGGCTTTGAAGTTCGAGATGTGCATCATTCTCATTATGGAAGAATTTGTCCGATTGAAACTCCTGAAGGTCCAAATATTGGATTGGTTGGACATATGGCATCATATGCCAGAATCAATGATTTTGGATTTTTGGAAACACCTTATATTAAGTTATATAAAGAGATTCCAAATACTGTTGCTGATTTGACAAATAGGGTTTTGAATGAGGATGTGGCTGGTGGAAAGGGTGGAGAATTAATCAGTGAAGAATTGGCCAAAAAAATTGCCAAAACTCCTGCCAAGACTATTAAAATCAAACCATATATTTCTGATGAAATTGAATATATAAATGCAACAGTTGAAGATCGCTGCGTGATTACACATGCTCGTGTTAATGCAGATGAAAATAGGAATATTGTTGATAGAATTGTGGAAGCTCGCGTAAAAGGACATCCTGAAATGATTGAAACGGATAAGTTGGATTATATGGATGTGAGTGCAAAGCAATGCATCTCAGTTGCAACCTCTCTTATCCCATTTTTGGAACATGATGATGCAAACCGTGCATTGATGGGTTCAAACATGCAACGTCAAGCTGTTCCTTGTATTGTGCCACAAGCTCCATTTGTTGGAACTGGTATTGAAGACAAGGCTGCTGCTGATTCGGGACAAGTTGTTCTGGCTTTAAATGATGGAGAAGTTGTGGAAGTTGATGGAGCACACATTACGATCAAAGAAAATGCTCCTATTGGTGCTAAAAAAGATAATTTCAAGCGTGAATATTGTTTGCAAAGTTTTGCAAAATCAAATGCTTTCACGTCGATGAGTCAATTACCACGAGTTGAAAAAGGTAAAATGGTAAAAAAGGGTGACTTGTTGGCTGATGGAGCTGCGACAGAAAATGGAGAATTGGCACTTGGACAAAATCCATTGGTGGCTTTTATTCCATGGGACGGATATAACTTTGAAGATGCTATCATTCTTTCAGAAAGACTTTTGAAAGAAGATTGGTATAGTTCAATTCATATTGAGGATTTTTCAATCGACGTGCGCGACACAAAGCTTGGGCCGGAGGTTGTGACTCGTGATATTCCAAACATCGGAGAAGAAAGATTGAAGAATCTTGATGAAACAGGAATCATCCGTATCGGAGCAGAAGTTTCTTCTGGCGATATTCTTTGTGGAAAAATCACTCCAAAAGGAGAAGGAGATCTTACTCCAGAAGAAAGATTGCTTCGCGCTATTTTTGGTGAAAAATCTAAGGATGTTAAAGATTCATCTTTGTATCTTCCACATGGAGAGCACGGAAAAGTTGTTGATATTAAAATTCTTTCAAGAGAACAAGGTGACAAACTTTCAACTGGTGTTATAAAGCAAATTCAAGTTTCAGTTGCTCAACTTCGAAAAGTTTCCGTTGGAGACAAGTTGGCTGGACGACATGGAAACAAAGGTGTGATCTCACGTATTGCTCCTGTTGAAGACATGCCATATCTTCCAGATGGAACTCCAATTGATGTTATCCTAAATCCATTGGGAGTTATCTCTCGTATGAATATCGGACAGATTTTGGAAACACATCTTGGATGGGCAGCTCTTAAGCTTGGTTACAAAGCAGCAACTCCTGCATTGGATGGAATCACTGAGGAAGATATTAAGGGTGAACTTAAGAAAGCTGGACTTCCTGAAAGTGGAAAGATTAGAT
>Ga0209318_1001402_pt1 | contig 15281 bp, 14 predicted proteins | sample RifGroE1_FD_183999 | JGI IMG/M metagenome (GOLD analysis project Ga0209318, IMG submission 183999) | Groundwater microbial communities from Rifle, Colorado, USA - Groundwater E1 (SPAdes) (version 2) | ecosystem: Environmental > Aquatic > Deep subsurface > Groundwater | place: Rifle, Colorado...
TATTTCTTTACCTGTACCATCATTATCCATTTCTAATAATGGCAACACAGCAAATTCTATAATAGATTCATCAATTTGTTCATTAATAACTATTGTTCTTTTTTCTAAATGTCTAAAATATTGATAAAAAACAGGATTAGAAGTTTCTTTTAATTGTTCTACTAATTGATTAATATCAATACTTCCTATTTCAGTAGCCATATGAATACACATTTAATCCTTTCAATATAAATTATTATTAATTCAATATAACCTCTGTTGTACTTAATCCTTTTTTATTGCTAATTTCAATTAAAGTAGCACCAGATTTGCTTCCGGTTAATAAAGAATCACTAAAAACATCGCTACCCATAATTGATGGCAATAAAATAACTTTTATATTACCATTTTGATTTTCTCCTACAGTAAGTATATTTTCATGATGAAAATGACCTAACACGAGTAAATCAATATTAATTCTATGTAATATTTGAATCTCTTTTACTACATCAGCAATTTTCTTACTTTTAAATTGATGACCATGACAAACAAAAATATTCTTATTATTAATATTAAAATAAGCATAATCTGTTGTATAAATAGGAATTTGAATCCTATTATTATTTCTAAGACTTCCAGCAATCATATGTATAATTACTTTTTCCAAATCTTCATCAGGAAATTGGCCTGCTTTAGTATCAAGAAATCTTACTTCACTATGATTAGAACTTATTACATGATGATAGGTAAGAGGAATATAATTTGATAATTGATTTAACCATTCAGTCATCATTTTACTAAATTCAATCACACTATCAATAACTCCTGTTTCAAGAACTTTAAGAGAATTTATCCGCAAAAGTCCCTCAATATTATCACCACCATTAACTATATGTAAATATTTAATATCTCTATCAGCAATCCAATTAATTACTTCTGATAATAATAAATTCATTCTTTCATGGCAAATTTGTCTTGAATATGAATTATTAACTGAATCAAATTTCTTTGCAAAATGAATATCTGAAATTCCTAGTAATCCAACTTTATCTCCATTTTCTAATATAAATTCTTGAAATTTAGGCACTTCAATAGTATCTATACTATTTTTAATTTCATCAAGGAATAATTCAAATCTGGCATCTTGCCTAATTAATTTATTTAACTCTATTTTTAAAGTTTGTATTTTAATCTTTTCTTTTTGCAATTCAATTTTCTTAACTTCTAACTCATTCAATATCTTATCATCACTAATATTAATTACTTTTTCTTTATCCAAATAAGGTAGAAGCATTTTTAATCCATAATATCTCTTACGTGCTTCATCACTTGAAATTTCTATTCCAAATGCCAATTTGAATAATTCAACATAATCAATATCATAGATTCCATTTGATTTTCCTTCAATAAGTCTAATTATATAATTATAATCTGATTCAGTATCTATTTTAATATAATCCATTTATTCCTCCGAAGAAATAAATTTAAAAATAGGGTAGAGGATGTTGAAATCCTGCCCATAATCGACCATTATTCTTTTTAATCCTTCCAATCCATTTCACTTACCATCTTACTAATTTCACTTCTATGATCTTCAATCATATTTACCTGACCTGCAATATATTTATCTTTGAAATTATTGCTTACTATAGTTAATCCATTTCTATTTAAACAATATCTATTATCAATTTGCGTAGTAGAACCATCTAATAATACAAATGTTCCTTCACCAATTCTAGAAAGTAATCTTTCCATTTCAGAAGGTGTAAAATCTTGTGCTTCGTTGATATATAATATAGAATTTCTTAAACTTCTTCCTTTGGCAAATTGAATAGGTAATATTTCTAATCTATTATTTCTAAGTAAAATATCCATTATATTATCTTCCGAGGTGGCATCACATAAAACTCCAAGTAGGGGAGATGTCTTTTCTACTACATCTCCTGGGATTGCAGGGAATTCTCGTCTATTTTTTGGAGGGGAATCACTTTTTACAAAATATAATTTATCAACTTTTTCTTTATCAAGCATTTGTAATGCCCAATGTATCATAAGGTACGATTTTCCTACACCATATTTTGAATCAGTTATTTTAATTTTTATATTATCATTTTGTAACATATGTATAAATGCTTTTTGATAAATATCTAATGGAGTAATTTTATTTACATATTTATTTACTATTGGTTTAATCTTAACTTCTTCAAAATACTTATTCCATGTAAATAAATATTCATCATTAGATGTTATATTATGAATTATTATATATTCATTAGGTTGAAAATTATATGAATTAGGATTTTCAAGTAAATTAACATATTCTTGTTCTGTTAATGTTAGTTTTCTAATACCATTATAATCATCACTCTTATTATCCTCAAACTCAAACATTTTACATGGTAAACTTAATGCTTGACTTTTGACAATTAAATTGTAATCATCTGAATAAAAAATAATTTCATTATCATCCATATAAACTTGATATGCCATACTAAGAATAATATTATCATTGCCATGTTCTAAAAATAATCTATTTGCAGTATCATAATTATTTTTAATTATAATTTCTACATTATCAGCAGATTTAATATTCTTAATTGTTTGTCTTGCTTGATATGATATTCTTTCATCTCTTTTAAGTTTATCCAATTCTTCTATGGAAACTATTGATATGTAGACCTTTTGGTAATCTTGGAGATTAAATTTTTGATTTAGGAGTACATTCGTATCACAAAAAACTTTACATGTTTTTCGTTTTTCTTCCATGAATTTTCATTCCTTTACAGAAAATTTTTATTGCTACTATTATATGCTATTATATGCTATTATATTTACTTTTCCATTTCTTTCTTAAACATCATCGATCTTGCCTTGTCAGCCATCCAATCAGGTACAAAATATTTTTTACGTCTTGATTTTTTACATCTCCCAATTAAAGATAAATCTTGATACTTTCCCCTTTCCATTTTGAGGATATTGTTTTTAATTAACCAATCTTTTTCTTGTTTACTTACTTGTTTCAATGTTTACTAGATTCTCCTTTTTTATTTTATTTAGTTTTTTTATTTAGATTTTGTATTTAATTAGCATTCACTCATCATGAGCAAATTTATTTGTCAAAAATAAAATTGAATTAAAAAGAGAGTAGGACGCATCCTAACTCTCTAAGGTGTAGTCCGAAGACAACCACCGCAATTAGTAAAATTATATTACTATTATATTCATACATAAGAAACGTAATTTATTTTTATAAAACCCTTTAATTATAAGTGTTTGTTGATAATTTCTAAATGTATAAAATTATTATTTATTATTATGATAATATTTTTTTGCATTTTCATTTATATCATTTTTTCTTTTTTCCTTCCAGCAATCTCTACAAAATTTATGACGGTTATTAGAAGGAATAAAAGATTTTCCACAGTTTTCGCAATAAACAATATTATGACCTATGTATTTTAAATATTCTAATATTAAATCATCAAAATATTGAATAATAAATTCTGGTTTATTAATTTCATCTACAAAATTAACTTCTAATGCACAAAATATTGTTAAATTAAATAATTTAGTTTCACATAATTGATCTATAAAAATATCTTTTTCCTTTCTATTACAAACTATACCAGCATAATCAAATAAATCTTTAAAAAGATAATTATTAACATAATATCCTTTAATAATTTTATTTTTCTTACGTTTATTACTTATTGGCATATATTTATTAGTCTTACTTAATATCAAAGCAATAAATGATAATCTTTCTAAGTTTAAATTATTTAACTTTTTAATTTCTTCTAATTCATTTTTCATTATAGGAATAAAAGGTACAATCACCAAAGTATTTTTCTTTTGTACTCCATAATGTACTGCTTTTACAATTAATTCTAAATGTAATACTTCATTATATTCAGGTAAATATTTTTTACAGAATTCTTTTAATTTTATTTTAACATCATCAGTTATTAATCCTTTTATTTTATTATAATACTTTGCTAATAATTTTAATTCCATTAAATATTTATCTTGAAGGAAACCTTCTTTAAGCATTCTTTCTGCATATTCTAATTCATTAAATATCATATATTACCTCCTGTAAGTTATATTTTTCACCTAAATATTCAATATTACCATTAACATCTAAAATAGGTATATAAACTTTATCTTGTTTATTTTTTAATATATTAATTAAAACATCTTGTTCAAATACATCCCATAAAAAATCTTTTTTATCTTTAGGATTTAATTCATATACAATTTCTACAGCATAATTGATAAGTTCAGCAGTATTTGAACATATTTTATATGCTTCTTGACGTATCTGGTTATAGAATAGTTTTAAATCATTATAGGATTCATTATTAAATTTATCCTTTTTGCTTTTAGAATTCATTTGTTTTAAAGTTTTAGAATGTATTTTTTTCTTATCACAAAATTTATTATATAAATCTAAAACTTTAATAAATACTTCTTCATTTTTAAGTATTGAATTATCTTTTAGAATTTTAATATATTTACTATAATCTGCATTCGCCTTTAAGTTATTTTTAATTTTAAAAACTACAGATTCCATATAAAAACATAGATTATTTAATACACAAGATGAAACATTTAAAGGCATATTTTTATAATGAAATTTAAAAAAATCATTCTCTTGTTTAGTTTTATTTTTCTTATTTTTTAATTCATTTAATGGACATTTAAAAATAATCTTACAATATAATTCCGCATTATCTATAAATTTTTTATATTGGCTTCTATATTTAGGATAAATATATCCTTGAAAATATGGTTTTTTATTTATCACTATTTTATTTAAAAACTTTTTATTATTAATTTCTTCTAATGTATTTGCTTTATGTATTAAATTACCTTTCTCATCATATTCATCACTATAATAAATCTTTTGATACTTAATCCAATCTTGAGGAAAATCTTCTACTTCAACACCTTTGGCTTTATCAATTGCATTTCCTTGAAGCATACGTGTAATTTTTAATCTTTCTAAAATTTCATTATATATTTTAGAACCCTTATGATGTTGTGCTAACATAGCATACATATCAGTTGAATAATTAGTAATTGTACCAATATCATTACTAAAACTTAATAAATCTGCTTCAAATAATGTTTCATCAGTAATTAAACCTTTAGGAGTTGATTTTTTTTCATATGTAATAGGTAACATATCTTTATAAACACACCGTAAAAACACTAGATTATTGGTAGTAAATACCAAATCTAGATCATAATCACTATCCGCATGTTTTATAGTATCTACACCTATTGTTGGATAAATTATGCCACTTGTTTGATATTCATACCAATTATTAACTATATCATTATTCTGTAAATTCAAAATATTATGTTCTGAATAATGAGTTAATGGACTTCTACAAGCATCTACATGTTTTACTTTTTTATTATTCCAATAAGCAGAATAATGTTCACCTTCATTTAATAAACCAGTACATTCTTCAGGTTTATCACTAAATATATTTTGACATAAACTATAAGGGTCTGCCAACATTGTTTGATAATTTCCTTCAACAAGTAATTTACCATAATATGTCTGTTTAATCTTCTTTCTAATACTATTATTAATTTTATTCTGTATATATGGATCACTTGCTAATTCATTATTAAGTAAAATTGCTTTTGCAATAGGATTATTAATATCTTCTATACTTTCGACTGTTTTTATTCCTTTACCTAACAAATAAAGAGAAGTTTGTATTGCATTACCGCCAAGAATATTGTTAAACCAATCAATATTAAACTGACATAATTCTTTAATATCATTGTCATTCATATCTAATGTCTGCAAATATTGATAATTAGTCAAAGCATAATGTTCATCGTTTTTAGGAGCAACCCGACATACACCCCAAGATAAATTATTGTCTTTACATTTTTGGGTAAAATCTTCAAGAGAATTATAATTATCCCATAATTTTACTTGACTAACTGTTAAAAATATATCATAATCTTTTGCATCTCTTATTTCTCCCCATGCATCAATAAATTCAGAAGTATGAGATATATTATCCGTATAGTCAAATATAGAAAAAGTTACCAACATCCCTTTAATATATGAATTTCTGACTCCCCAAAATCCAGGAGTATAATCTTTAATATCTAAATCTTCACACCATGCTTCTGATCCTTTAATAGTTATAATTCCTTCACCATCATGTGGTTTTAATTCAATAGGATGATTTTTAATTTTTTCTACCCATGATTTACTTTTTTCTTGATGTATAAAATCTACAGTTTTATTAATATTAACTACTAAATCTTTTACAACACAAAATTTTAAATCTCTAACTTTATGAGTGTTACTTGAATATAATCCAAAATAAGCATTAAATTTGTTGGCAGATATTTGCTTTTCTTTATTAAAACTATTTTCTAATTTAGGTTTTATCTTATTTAAAGTTTCTTCTTCTACAAATAAAACTTTAGTATTACGTGCATGACCACTACCACAAATTGCTCTTTTAAAAACTTTATTATTCACTTTTATATTATCTATAAACATATTTTTATACTGACTTTTAGAATTAATATTAATAGAAATTACTTCAGGAACAAATAATATGTTATCTATTTGTTCCTGAATATTATTTAATTTTTTGATGTTATCATCCGAAGATGGTTTAGATTTAATATATTTTCTCTGTTTTTTTAATATTTCTAATTTATCTAAATCTATATTCTTATATTCTCTAATCTGACGAAGTAATTCACTATCTCCTAAAGATATTAATTCTTTATTTATTCTAGCTTCTTCAATGGTTAATTGAATATCATATTTATATTCTTTTAATCTTGAAGAATTTAAACGAAAAATATAGAATAATTGTTGTTTAACCAATAAAATACACCTTCTTATATTATATTATGTATATTATATATACCAACATTATTTAAAGATTCAATAAAGTTTTTAATTAACCAAGGTTGTTTTTTACCATCTTGAATAGTAAAATCTACATTTAATTTAATATTTAATATTTTATCATTTGTTTTATCTATTAAATAAATAATCGGATATAATATTTTATAAATTTCTTTATTAATATTTTGATCTGTAAATTCAATATTAGAATATATATTATTTTTATATTCATCATAAATATAATTTAAATAATTATATTTTATATAGTATATTTCTTTTGAAAGATTATTTAATTTATCTATAGCATCAACAAAATTATACCTAGACAAATAATTTGTATTATTATTAATATTTCTAAATGAAAAATTAATTTCATAATTGTTAAATAATATAGGGTAATTGTAAATTAAACTGTGTTCTTTATTATTAGTTATTCTATAAGAATCATCTTTTTCAATAATGTAAATATCATCTATAGGACGTAAATCAATTTCAATTAATTTATAATCGCCTTTATAATTTTCAAATCCATTTGAATAATAATCTTTTTCAATTGAATTTATATCGTGCAAGTGACTTCTTTTACCGTGAATTAAAAATTTAATACCTCTATAATCTTTAAAATATAATAAATTACATTTATCTTCTATCATATAATCTAATTGACAAGATATTATTTTATTATTATTAACTAATATATTTGCTATATTAGTTAATGTATAATTAAAATTAGTACGTTCCTCATTTATTTCTTGTAATATTTTTTCTTTTCTGTTTCTTTCAATTTGTATTTTTATATTATTATTTTCAAAAATGTATTGATTATATTTGTTTATTTCCATATTAATAGAATTAGTGACAAAATTAATTATTAAAAGTTCATTGCTATTTGTAAAATTAATAATTTTATCGTTATACTTAATACAATTGTCGCAAATAAATATTGAATTTTTCTTTATATAATATTTATTTAAATAAATATTATATAAATGACCACTATAATTAGAAATATTATTATATATATTAATATTCAAACCATCTCCATCAGAAATATCTTTATACATTTTTTTAATTAGAGAACATATTTGTTTTGCTCTATTATTGTAATATATTTTTAACATTACTGTTGATATATTATCTTTAATATTTTGTATATATTCTTCTTTCGTAAATTTATCAACTTCAAATATTAAAGAATTTATAGAATATTTATTACTAAATTTAATAGTATTATATTTAATATTTTTATATTTTCTGCCTATTTTCAATTTTCTTTTAAAAAAGTTCTCATTGTTATCATTTATTAGATCATTTGCTAATTTATAAAATAAATTAACTTTATAATTAATATAATCTTCATAAATAGGAGTGCATCTTTTAGTTGATAAAATCTCAAAAATTAAAGATTTCTCTTTTGTTTCATTATAATCTACAAAATCAACAAATTCTTCAATGTTTAATTTATCTTTTTTATAATTAATTACTTCATTCCAAAACCAATCTAATTTTTGTAATCTTGCTCTTAATTCATCATCAACATTATTTACTTTATTTAATATTTCTTCTTTATACTTACCAATAGTATTATAATATTTCTCATCATCACTTCTTTTCTTCACATTAAAACACTTACCATCATAAAACAACGCATTAAACACAGGTAATTTATCCTTATTCAACAAACTCTTAATATCAATTTCAACAACAATATTCTTTAATTCTAACCATATGTCTATGTAATCCTTTAACTTTTTTTCATTACTAAATTTCATTTCAAAATAAATCACATTACCACATTCAGTTTTAATAGTTACATCTGGTCTATATAATCTATCTCCAACAGTATAAGATTGCTCAACTAAAACTTCTTTACAAATATATTCTCTTTCCTTATCAGATACTACTTTAAATTTATCACCTGATTCTAAAAATTTATGTTTGAACCACCAATGAAGCATACTCTCGCTTGAACATTTACTAGCATCTACATGTGCAAAATGAGCAGTTATTAACTTAGACTTTGTTGCTTTAGGTATTACTTCTGATCCACATAAAGGACAATAATATTTTTCTTTATTATCCTTTACTTCAATTTCATTAATGGTAACAATATCATTATTTGTGTTATTAGCAAACCATAAATTTATATTGCTATTATACAATAAATTTATCCTCCTTATAATTTATATTATTAATCTATGAATTAGTACAAGAGAAAATTAAATCTCTTGTACTAATTTCACTTTTATCTACTCTTCATCATCCAAATCATTCACATCATACCTAGTACCAGCAAAACCTTCATCAATCAAATTTCCATCCTTATACAACGTATAACTTGCTCTCCAACCATTTTCATTCTGTTCACTAATAAAATACCTAACCGTAAATTCATCACCATTTTCATTCTTAATAAATACTCTCTTACTAACTTCTGCATCAACTAACATAATTTCACCAATCAAACCATACTTATTTCTATCATCAAAATTATGTAATACATTGCCTACAAATTCAGGATAACCATAATAACTATAATATTCATCAAAAATATCATTACTCATAATCTCAAAATTATCTTCTTCATCTATGTAATCATCACCCTTATAAAACTCACAATTCTCACATTCTCTATCTGAACAATCTAATTCTCCTAACTCTCCATCATATTTACAAAAACTATCATCATCCTCACTAAAAAATTCATCCAATATCCCTTGATACACACCTTCATCATCGTGATTACTTTCAATCCTACATAAACAAGAAACTCTAGCACCGTCTATGAAGTAACTCATATCTTCTATAATCCTATTAATTTCCCATTCAATACTTTCACAATTATATCCAACAATAAAATCTACTAATCCATAATTCGGTGGATTCCAGAATGATTGTACAAAGAATTTATCTTTTACAGATTTAGATTCTTTGTTCTCTGAGAATAAAAACTTAAATTCACCTAATCCTTCAAGATTAATTTCATAATATGTACCTTGGATTATACTTGCTTGTGCTTTTTTCATGATTAGCATTTCTCCTTTTATTTAATTTATTTACTTAAAATATCTTCTTGCCAAATGATCATACACATAATATACAAAACCATTATTAATAATATCAGCACTTACATTTTTCATACTATGTAACATATTAGTTTTAGTTTTATCAAATTTCTTTTCTATAATATCTGCACTCATAGTATCTACTTTCATATTGACACCTAATGTAATAACATCATCTAACATTCCGCAATATATTTTTAATTCGTTTACATTAGGAATAAATACATCAGGTATATTAATTTTTATATTATCAACCTTATAGTATAATTCTACAAATATATCCTTATATTCATCTCTTGTTTCATTCTTATATTGATAAATATAAAATATTAAATCTATTGCTGTTATATTATAATGAAATCCTTGGTTAATGATTGAATTTAATTCTGAATATTCATCTCTAGTTTTTACTACTTCCCTTAATGTATTAAGATACCATCTTGGTATTGAATAAATTACATCTTCAGATTCTATTTCTTTTAATTCTCTTTCTTTTTCACCACCATATAAATATCTATTTTGTATATACATTGCGTATTCTTTTCTAATTTCTCCTATTTTAAATATATAAGAATTTAATTCTCCAATACTAATTATTTTATCTAAATCATTAATAACTCCGTTTTTACCATATAAAAATATCATAATTTTTTCTATATTTTCGTATGATAATGGTCTTCCTTTACCATTTTTTGCTTTATTTAAATTCATTAAACATTCATATAAATCTCTATAAGTATAATCTTCAAAAGATATAAATGGATTTATTATATCTTCTTTAATATCTAATATGCCGTTTATATTAATATTAAGTTGCTTAGATAAGTATGTAACAGTATCTTTGCATATATCATTAGAATTACAATATAGAGATATATTATTATATTGATATTTATTTTTTAATTGTTTTATATTTTCTTCTAGTTTATTAATATTAATAAAACTTTTATTACTGCATAATATTATTGTTCCTTTTTCATTAAACTTTAAATTTTTCATGATTGTACTCCTTTATTAAAAATTTTTCTACTTCTTTATCTATTGGTCTAATATTTAGTGTGTTTTCTAGTTTTATATTTTTATTAATATATATATTATGTATATATTCATCTATTTTATCTATATATTCTCTAATAATTAATAATTGTTTATCCGATATTGAATATTCAGCAATACTTAATACTTCATTGTTATCCAATAAATATTGTATCTTCTCTATAAATTTTTTATCCCAATTAGAAGTATAACCAACATACCCACCTATATAATTTATACCAATAATATTTTTATTATTAAATGTCACAATATCTTTAAAATATAAATTATACTCAGACATATCTTTTGACCATGATTCAGGTATTTTTATTTTATTATGATTAATAATATTAAAACAATTCATATCTTTAATATTTGATATTGGATTATTAATTCCTCTAATTAAACCACATTCTTCTTTAAAACTATGCATTATTAAACTAATATTTTCACACTCATTTTCTAATTCTTTATCAGTTCTAACTCTTAACCAATTATAACCTTCTTTATCTTTATAAAAATTTTTATCTAATTGACGCATACCTCTATATTTATTATTAGATTCCCAATCAACTGTATCTATATATTTATATTTATTATTATAAAAGTTTTCTATTTTAGATAAAAATTCATCCCAAATTATATAATCTTTATCAAATAATATTTTATCTTTGTATTTATTATAAAATACTTTTAATTCAAAAATATTTCTATAAAATACATTTGAATATAATAATGGCAATGTGTTAGGCTCAAATCTACAAAATTTTAAGTGTATACAATTACCATAATCAGTTAATAAATATTCTGGTAATTTATTGAAATTATATTCTTTATGAATATTTTTAAAGTCATTTTTATTAATCTTAAAACATAAAATATCATCATTATATTGTTCATTGATTCTTTTAATTCTTATAACCTCTTGACGTTCTATTTCTTTTATATCTTCATCAATTTTTAATTTTTTTGCTAATTCTATTAATTTATCTATTGGAAAATTAGTGCAATCAGTATGTATATCATGTATGTAGGAATTTTCATTTGCTATATATCTTCTTTTATTGTACCAAAAATGACCATAACCTTCTTCTTTTATATATTTTATTAACAAAGAACTATAATTATTTACATACATATTTATCTCATAATAACCTTTAGGTAAAGGTTCAAAATTAGTATCTTCAAACATAAATATTAATTAATCTCCTTTTTGTATTTTATTTTATATATAATTTTATTACTAAATAATAGTGCAAGTTTTATATTCTTGCACTATTAAATTTAAATAATAATTATTCATCTTCTCCACTAATAATGTAAGTATCATAAAGACTATTAATAAAAATTTGTAAATCATTTTCTTTATCAATAGAATAAAATTCTTCTAATAAATCATGTTCTAATAACCACTTTTCTAACTGTTTAATACATTTTTCATGATGCCATCTGAATGTTTCGTATCCTTTTACTATCTCTGTAGTTGATTTACCAGAATTAATAACATCTCTTGTTGGTTCTGTCTTCTTTTTTGATTTCTTAGCAATACCAATTACTTTAAATAATTTACCAACTGTCTTAGAACCAATAGAAACTCTAAATCTATTACCAAAATCTGCTTGACTTTCAAATCCCCATTTATTCTTATCTACTCTGTATGTATTAATAGTAACTTCTAATTTCTTTTCATTATCTATTTTCATATCTTCAATTCTATTTTCTAACTCTGTTTGATTTATATCTATTCTTGCTTCTAGTTTCTTCATAGAATCTTCCATTTGTTCTTGTCTTGCTAACATATTATTAAACTTTCTCTGCATTATTTGTTGATATATAATATCTACATCTTGATCGTCTAATTTTGAAATATCCAAACTATTTATTTTTACCAATTCATTCATGTTACTATATAACCTCCACATCAATTATATTATTGTTATTAGTATTTCTATATGGCAAATATTTTCTCATATCTGCACACCATGATTCTACAGATGAAATGATATCTTCTAAATTATTAATTGCTACTTCACTATCCATTCTTTCTAATGTCCTAGAATATCTAATAGGTGATAATTCTGTTTTCAAAAAATTATCAATTTTAACTGATAATCCTGATAATTCAGTAGCAGATTCAATCTGTCTAGCAATATCATCTTTTTCTCTATTTAAAAAATCTATTTGTGTTTTTAAATCATTAAATTTTTTAGCATCATCTTCATTTAATTTTACTTTTCGTTCTAATAAACTTTTATCACGTTTTAATATTTCCATATCTTTTTCTTTTATAGATAATTGAGATTTTAAAGTATCAATTGTACTATAATCTGTATTATCAATTACTTTGGCAGGTTTATTACGTTCTTGTTGTAACTTATTTTCAAGTTCATCTTTTTCTAATTCTAACTTATTTTTCTCCTTAATTAATTTTTCTGTTTCTTTTTGTGTAAGTTTAGCAATTTTATCTTTGCCGATATTATTGAACAATTCTTCTTGATCTTCAGGAGATAATTTAGCATAAATTTTATATGCTGTGGTTGCTTTTAATTCACCTGATTCTACTAAATCTTGTAATTCAGGAATTAGTTTAAGTAATTTTTTATAATTTCTAAGTTGTGAATCATCAATTCCTAATTCTTGGGCAAAATCTTTTTGAGTTTTTAGACAAGAATTATTCTCCTCCAAACTTCGTTTTCCAGCACTACCATCTCTAATTCCATATATCTTTTCTAATTGAATAATACACTTTGCCATTTTCATTGGATTCACATTGCCGATTCCACGTTGAATAATGTTTGTGCTAATTAAATCTTCTAGTATTAAATCATCTTTATTATTACCTATTTTTTTATCTACATCAGGATAATGAGTAATTCTACAGGGTACTTCTAATATTCCTAATTCCTTACATGCTCTAACTCTTTGATGTCCAGATACAATCATTAAATCTTGTGTTATTACTATTGCTTCCACAACACCTCTTCTTACAATTGATTTTTTAAAATCTTCCCATTTACCACCCTCAATATCATCGAAAAATTCATTATTCCTTGGATGTGGAATAAGTTTTGATATTTCAATCATTTGCATAAATAAATATTCTCCTTTTTATTTATTATAATTATAATTTATATGTAATTTTATATATTCCTAAAAACCACCTATAACTTCCTCAATCAATTTCCTATTTTCCTTATGAAATTCCACTTTACACCATTTATCGCAGAAAAAATTATTATCTACATCTTTCACTACATCACTATCCTCACTATCCAATTCTTTCAAACATTTAGAACAATATGTATTAGTATCACTTATATTATTATTCTGTATATTATTTAATATGTTTTGTTTCAAAAGCCACAACTCCTAGTCTGTCTAAATCATTATCTCCTTGCCTACCATCAATCTCATTCAAAACTTCACTATATAACTCAATATCTACAAAATCATCACAATTATTAAAAATCACAGACTCTAAATCCTCACTATTAATATGATAACTAAGTAATCCATTTTTATCATCAATTTTATTTAATAATCTACCTGATTCATTAAAGAGTATCTTACAACCTTTCATAATTTTAATTTCTATTTGATTATTTGAAGAATAGCATATATTATAAAGTATGTCTGATATATTGATTGTTGATTTAGTAGTAGGGGAGTAGAGAATATAATTTGCTTGTTCGTTGTATGATAATTTCCCTGTATAAATTTTTGTACTATTGTTTTTATTTGTTTTATTATTATTCATATGTAATTTCCTTCTTTCTATTTTATTTATTTTTTATTATTTTGTATTTTATTTAACTATAAAATTAACTAACCAATATATGTATAATATTATATTTAAACTAAATCTATAACCTTATCCCAATCATACCTAACTACATCATCAGTTTTAATATTAACAATCTCTCTTTCTTCCTCTTCATCTATCATCTTATAACCAAACTCTTCTAACAAATCAGAATTAAATTCATTATCTTCATATGGAGCAAATATTAATTTTGCTTGATTATTTTCTTCATTTAATATGTATAGATTCGCTTCGATGTTCCATGAGGTGTAAATACCCTTGATTAAATTATCTTCTTGAAAGTAACCACTGTCACCTACATAATTTTCATAATAAAAATTCATGTGTTGTTTCTCCTTTATTGATTATTTAAAAATTAAAATAAACGCAAAATTATCGTCCATATTTAATTCTAATTTAACCACATTTACACTTATACAAAAATATTTACAACTATTGAATATGACCTCTAATTATTAAATAAAACTACACTAATTTC
>Ga0209318_1001403_pt1 | contig 15281 bp, 18 predicted proteins | sample RifGroE1_FD_183999 | JGI IMG/M metagenome (GOLD analysis project Ga0209318, IMG submission 183999) | Groundwater microbial communities from Rifle, Colorado, USA - Groundwater E1 (SPAdes) (version 2) | ecosystem: Environmental > Aquatic > Deep subsurface > Groundwater | place: Rifle, Colorado...
TAGGTTCTACATTATATAAATTTGCTATATCTATAATTTTATTACCTTCATATATCATTCTTTTTATTTTAATAATATCCTTATCTTTAAATTTTGCATTAAATTTATCTTCACCTCTTACCCAAACCGAAGAATCTCTACTTCTAACTCCTTCACTTAATTTAATTAATGTTTCTTTTGAATGTTTTCTTCCCATCATTGGAGCAGATGAACTTTTTGAAATATTATATCCTTTATTTCTATTATAAGATTCATACAAATCTAAATAATATTGTTCTCTTATTAATAAATCGGTTTCTTTACATTCTTCTAAAATTTCAAACTTAAAATTATTCTTACCATATTTATTCCACGATCTTTGCAAGTGATTTGAATGATGTTTATTATTATTTAAATATCTCTTATGTTCTGTCCATCTGTATTTAATATTGATACTACTACCAATATACATCTTTCCATTAATTGTATTTAGGATTTTATAAACACCTGATATTTTATTTGATTTACTAATTAACATTTAATCATCCTCCTGTATATTTTGTTTTCTCCTGTGTTTCATTACATTTATTTATATATAAAAAATAAAATAGAGAATACGCACAGGAGAATAGGGTAGCTACCCCTATTAAATCGTATTCTCTAAAATAAACTATTTAATTTTTTATATTATTATACTAATAATATAAAATCACAACCAAATCTTGCTTTGGTTGTGATTTTATTTTGTAAATATAAAAAGACACCAATAAAAATTGATGTCCTTATAACTTACAAAAATTATATTTTCTTATCTATAATACTCAAAGTATCACCTTTTATAATTAATTCACCATTACCAATATGTAATGCAGTAAATCCATCTTTATCTTTAATACTAACTCCTTTTTTATAAGGAATATTAGTTCTCCACACTTTATGATTCCTAATATTACCTTCATTATTCTGCTCCCATACTGCAATTTCAGTAATGAAACTATTACCTTTTTGTCTAATTAAATAATCAATCTCATCTTTTATTTCATTTCTTGTTTTATTATTTGCTAATGAAATATCTATTATATCATCTATACTATCATCAATTCTCATAATTTCTTTTTCATCTTTTATACCATACTCCGAATACATTAATTGCCAATCGTACTTCTTAATTAAATCTAATGTTTCTCTTAAAGATTTTAATGTTGATATATAACCATTCATTTCATTATTAACTCTGAACCTTGTAAGTCTTTCATTTAAATGTTTTGCTTCTTGTTTAAGATTTTTAACAATACCATCATAAAAATTACTATCATTTTTATATAGTAATTCACAAGTCTTATATTTTAAATTTTCATCAATAGATATTGGAATACCTTTATAGTAATGTGTATGATCCTTTAAAACCATATTTGGGAAATCTACTAGTTCTCTAAAAAATTCTTGATCGCATACTATTTTTATTACGTTTTTTAAATCTCTTTCTTTAAAATTATTAATATTCATATTATTACCTCCAAGCAATAGGTCGCTACCCGTTATTTATGCATAATTTAATGCACAAGAAAATTCACCCTTAAAAAATAATATCAAGGGTGAATTCAATCTACACTAATTTATAATACTATCACATACCTAATTTTTTAATACCATAAATTATTTTATTTGCAAAATCATTAATATTTACTTCTTCACCATTCATACTATCTACTTTTATATTTAAATTATATGTAATATTAGATATATCACTGGATTTATTATCACCATTAACTAATTCTTGTATAAAACAGCAATGGTTATTCCATCCAATGCTTTTACCAGTAGAATATAACCTATATAATTCATTTCTTAATTCTACACCACAATTAATATTCATAATTTTATCAACAAATTCTTCAATAAGTTCAATTTCTTCTAATTGAGTATCTGTAAATTCTCCATTTTCTGTTTCACAGGTAAAATTACATTCACAACATTTATCATCTTCAATTTCATCTTCATCATAATCTTCAATAAAAATGTCAGCAAACTCATCTAAAATTTCTCTAATACAATCTGGACAACCACCAGTATCTTGAATCCTACTTACAAAAATATCTAACAATTCACCGTAATCAAAACCTTCAATTCTTTCATCATCATTTTCACATTCTCCGCAACACTTATCCTTACTACATTTACCATTTTCACAATCAGATTTACACTCATCACTATATTCATAAGGATTCTCTTCATTAATCTCATCCTCATTATATTCACTTAAACCATTAATAAAATCCATATATACTTCAAATTCCACTTCTTCGCCATCAATATAGAATTTATTTTTTACGTTCTCAAAAGTTTCATCATCGTAATAATGTTTGGTTGTTAATTGCATAATTTAAAATTCTCCTTTTAATTATATTTTTTAAAATTTTATTTATCTAATTAAAGTAATTATATTACTAATCTAATGATCTTACTTTCTACAATCATCAATTTCATCTTCATAATACATATCATCTAGATTCCCACAAGCAAAACCAATAGCAGGACTTAACTCTTTAGTTTTATTGCTATTTGATTCTGGATATTCACGATTGAATAATATAACTGCTTCTTGTGATTTTAATTGATACATTGTAGCATTTACAGATTGTTTATGTTGAAATACTTGAAGATATAAGTCTAAGATTGAAAATAAATATCTCTCACAAAGTATGCCAATAATTACTCCTATACAAATGAATAAAAAATTCATAGCATCACACATTCAACCTTTCAATTAGTTAAATTTAACTTCATTTACATACTTCTTTCCGTAGTCTTTATGCACAGTAAACATTATAGCACCTGCATTAGAAGTCTTTTTTATATTATTAGAGTATTCATTTATTCCTACTACTGAACGCACCTGAATAACTTCTTTACCATTTGCTACTTCAATTTCATTTTTACAATGTAAATGACCAACTAACATATAGTTAATTTTAATACCATAAGTATCTTCATATTCTTTTATGCTACTTTTTATATTTTTCTCATTACTGCCATGTGCAGTTAGTATATTAAATCCATTTACATTAAAATAATTTAAACCATTCAAACTCTTATGTATTTCAATATTTGGATTATCTTTTAATATTCTCTGAATTACTCTAGAATAAATTCTCTCTAAATTCTCATGTGGGAAATCACCCTTAGAACCTGTAAGCAATCTAAGATCACCATGATTTCCTTCTGAAGTATAAAAATCTATATATATTTTATCACTTAAACTTTCTAACCAATCTGCTATAAATTCTGCATAATCCATAATATCATCAACTATATTTCCTCTAAGAGATTTTAATTGTCCAATATGCAATAATCCATCAATACTATCACCTAAATCAATAATACTAACTTTTTTACAATTGTTCATTTTACAAAAATGTAGTAATTCATCTCTTAGTTTCCACATTCTTTCTATAAATATTTCTGGATTATATTTGTTTAAAATTTCATTATCAAACCCACGAATATCAAAATCTGTGCCATAGTGACAGTCTGCAAAACTACAAATTATTTTAGTATTAAGTGATATATCATTTATAGGTTCGGGAATGTATCTAGATTTCTTTGATATTAATTTATTAACTGATTCATCAATTCTCTCAAAAAATAACTCCAATCTAGATTGTTCTCTCAACCATGCAGTATATTCATTTTTTTCATCTCTAAGTTTTTGTCTTTCTTTATAAATTTCTCTTTTAGATATTTCAATTTGTTTCAATACTTTATCATCACTAATATTCTCACTAACTAACTTATCTTTCAAATACTTATAAAGTTCATACGCACCATATTCTTTAGGTTGCCATGCTTTTCTAAGAGAATCATAATGGCAATTAAAACCACAATATTTCGCTATATCACTCCAGTCTAAATCATCAGGTTTTTCTTCAATTTTTATTTCTGTTAAACGTATAAGATATGGTATTGTATCTTCATCTGGTTTTTGTTTATATCTTTCCATATATTAATTTATTCCTCCGAAGAATAAATTTAAAAATAGGGTAGAAGAAGGGTTATTCTAATTTCTACCCATAATCGACCTGTTATACAATCTCTAAACTAGTTCCACAATTACTGCAAAACTTATTAATACTTTTATTTGACTTACCACAAGTTACACATATTAATTTACTTTGCACAGTTAAAGGAATTTTAACTTCATTCTCTGCATTTTTACCTTTTAATTGCAACGTAATTACATATTCCTTATCTTCTAATTCACCAATAGAACCTTGTTTAAATTTTTGATTTGAAATACTACCAGGAACAGTAATACCATTATCATTAAAATTATTACTAGTATTGGCACAATCAATACAATTGCTAATGCTCATAGATTTTAATGTAGAAGAATCACCCCTATAACTACTATTAGATATATATGTATCCTTTGGGTAAATTGTTGGAAATGTAGTTAATGGATAATTTATATTCCAATAATATTTAATAGGTTTATAATATTTTTCAAATTTGTAACTAACACGTATAATTCCGTCTTCAATCTTTCTACCACGATGATTTTCAATATCATCATTAAATTCCACAAATTTAAATTTATTTCCCTTATCTAAATCTTTTAAATATCTTTCTAATTCTATTTCTGAATTAGCATCAATAATTAACTTATTACCATTCAATACATCTTGACCATCAATTTCAACACTAATAGATGCTTTTTGTGAGGATAAATTTTTAAGTAGAAGAGAATATTCTTTTCCAAAAGGCATAAAAACTTTGTCTTTTTGTTCTCTTAAAATTTTTCCATCACATTTTACTGCTACTACAAAATTTTTCATAAAATACATATTATCATTCTCCTTTTTTATGGCGTACAGACTAAACACCTAGATTTTTTATTTTAAAGTCTGTTTTATAAATGATAAAGTTAAAATTTAAAAATTAAATAATTTAAATCACTGGTGTACAATCCCACATTGTAACCTATCCCAAAAAGTAGAAGTAATATGGATACTACCTATACAAAAACAACACCCGTTTTTGAACAATGTTATTTAAATATTTTGTGCAATATCTGCTAATGGACTTCTATAAATATTCTTCAACTTTACACAAGAAAAATAATCAGTCCCTTTAAATACATCTATAATTCTCTGCATTCCATTTTCTCTGCAATTTCGTAAATCCTGTTGTTCTAACATATCTCCTTCAATTATTATTTTACACCCTTCTTTTGCACGTTGAATAATTGTTCTCATTGTATAAGCATCTGTATTCTGTCCTTCAGTAACAAAAAGACAATCATTTTCTGATATTTCAATACCCCTAATATCACTAGTAGGAATAATCATTAATTTACCATTAGTAATCAATGATTCAACTAACATCATATCTCCAAATTTACTTGACAAAATACCACCAATACTGTTTTGGAGTAATTTGGAAATTCTATCCCCACTATAATACCCTAATTGTTCATTATTCTTTAATTTAACAGGATTAAAAATAATTACACATTTATTTATTTTATTACTATGTATATTTTGCATAATCCAAGATAAAGAAATCATCGTTTTGGCAACTCCAGCTTTTCCAAACAATAAAGTCAAATCATCATTTATTAATGAATCCATTGCTAACATTTGATATTCATCTCTTGGTTTAAAATCAGGGAAATAAATTGATTTAAATGGTTTAGTTTTTACAGGTGTAAATGTAAAATTCTTATCATTCCACTTCTGTCTATCTATAATCTCACCATTAATATCTCTAATAATCAAATATTCATTATTTAATAAACCCCATTTATTTGTAGGATTCTGATAATGTTCTGCCAATTCTTCATCAGACAATAAAACTTCTTTATATCCAGTATAAATATCGTCACTCTTATTATCTTCAAATTCAAACATTTTACATGGTAATCCTAATGCTTGTGCTTTGACAATTAAATTGTAATCGTCTGAAATAAAAATAATATCATCATTATCAATATAAATTTGATATGCCATATTAATAATTGCGTTATCATTTCCATGTTCTAAAAATCTACTTGTAATATCATAATCATATTTCATAATTATTTTTACATTATCAGCGAATTTAATATTTTTAATTGCTTGTCTTGCTTGATATGATATTCGTTCATCTCTTTTAAGTTTATCTAGTTCCTCAATTGAGACTATTGAGATGTAGACTTTTTTGTAATCATGGATATTAAATTTTTGATTAAGTAAAACATTTGTATCACAAAAAACTTTAGTTGTTTTCTGTTCATCTTTCATAATTTTCATTCCTCTCGGAAAATTTTTGTTACTCTATTATTCTTATTCTTCAATATTTAATTCATTTCATTATTACCATCATCTGATTCTTTACCATATAATTTATAAAGATATTTCTCAGGTACAAAATATTTTCGTCTTCTTGATTTTTTTTGTTTTCCAACGATACATAAATCTGGATACTGCCCACCTTCCATTTTTAAAATATTTTTAGAAATTAGTAGATTTAATTCTTGTTTCGTGACCTGTTTCAATTTTTAATAGATTCTCCTTTTTGAAAAATTTAAATTTGCCACACGATATGTAATGACTTTATTGATTAATTCTCACGATTATGTAGAGAATTAAAAAAGAGAGTAAGGTGTTAAACCAAACTCTCCTCCGCATTAAACTTTCCAACTTTAATTAATTTAAAATTAATAAGGTATGGACTCTCCTTTAAATAATTATGATACTATTATATGATACTATCTTGTGATACACTACTATAGTATTCATAATCAGCAATAATATTTTCAAACTCTTTTCGAATATCATAGTCTTCTACTATATATTCACCAATATTTAAATAACTTACTTTAATTTTATAAATAAGCATTTTAGAAACTTGTTTATTTTTTATTTTAATATGTTTAATATCATTCTTTGTTATTTTTTCAATATATCCAAAATCAATTAATTCTTTAACATGTCTATTTGATAAATTTGTTTGTTTAATTCCTATCCAATTAGATAATCCAATTCTACTCATATAAAATGTACCATTTTTATTAGCATGTTTTTTAGCAAAACATAAAATTGCAAATGCAGTTAATCTAGTGTTATATCTATCAAATCTTTTTATTATTTCTTCAATATCCTTATTGCTAATTTTTATTTCTATATTTTCTGCTAATTCTTTTTTATCTTTAAATACTCTTTGAATAATACTATTTAAATCATCTGTTATATATATTTCATATTTTTTTGCCCAAGAAAAAATTTCTTCTCTAATTTTAATTAAATCATAATCTAATGATTTATAATATTTTGCTAATAAATAGCAACTTCTATATGTATATTTTTTGTTAATTCTTTCACCTTTTAAAAGAGCAGTTATTTCATTTTTTTCATTCAGCAATAACTTTTACCTCCTGTAATTTATAATTATTCCCTAGATATTCATATTCACCATTTTCATCTTCAATAGGTAACATTATATTAACCTGTATTAAATTATCTATAATACCTTGTGATGCAATAATCCATATAAACTTTTTGTTCTTTTTAAGATATTTTTCGTAGCATAACTTTACAGATAAATTAGCAAGTTCTTTTTGATTAAAACAAATATCATTTGCTTTTTCTTTATATATGTTAAAATAATAATCCCAATTTATATTAGTGTTTAAAACTTCTTGCTTAGTTAATTTATCATTATTACCAAAGTAATTTTTATAATCATCATAACTTTTACTAATAGCATTTTGTTTACCTAATTCTTTCATTTCTTTTAAATATTCTAAGTATAATTCTTCAAGTTTATTAAATTTATCTTCATCAAATGGTATACTATCATCAATCATAATATTATAATTAAAATTATTAAACTTTCTTTTAAATCTAATTTCTTTATGCCATTTCTCAATATGCCATGCTAACCTATTTAAATTGCTTTGTGATTTATTAAATTTTTTAAGATTTTTATAATATTTTCCTGCATACTTCATAAAGTAAGGGAGAGGTTTAGAATATTTAGCAATATGTCTTGGAATATTAAAAATAATTCCTGTTTTCGCAAAATCTATTGCCTTACCATTAACAATTGATAGTATATTTATATATCCTAAATATTTTTGTCTTTGTTCGTCTGATTTTGGAGATTTATTATGATAGCACGTTGCACAATTGCTACTTTCTCCAACTAAAGATGTCATAGACCTTATAGTGCATTCAATAATATTATCAATATTAATATCTTCTTTTAGAGCAGTAACTTTATCTTCCATATCAATAACTATTGGTAAATCACGTTTTATACCATTTTTCATTATATCAGAATCAATTACGAACACACGATCTCCATCTTCATCTGCTCCGTTTAGTCTTGGTAAAGTAATACTATGTCCATTAATCTGACATAAATTTGCTAAATGACCGCAATATTTTTCTAATAAATCATGATTTACTCCTTTTAAAATTACATGCTCTTCATGTGATATATGAGGATTACGTTCAATTATCCTTTCTCCTATAATTGCAGTATTAATATTTTTGCTATAAAATTCAAATGAATTTAATACACCTTTAGGATTTTTATCACCAGAAATATATTGAAGAAACATAATTAAATCTGTCACTACAAATTTGAAAGAACCATCTAAAAATAATTTTCCACATTTCATTAAATCAATATTTTTTTTCAACAATTCAATTAAATATTTCCTAACACATTCTTCTTTTAGCATTTCTGGATTTTTTAATATTGCCCTCATATAATCGTTACTTGGTTTATAATGATCTGCAAATAATCCAAGAAAACAATATGTATAAATTAAATCACCATTTATTACTTTATTTATCCATTCTTTTGTATAATCCGCTAATTCTAAAAAATCTTCAAAATCTAAATTCAAATCCTGTAATATTTGATAACTTGCTTTTTTCATTTTTGGTTCATTTTCAAAACTATAATTCCATGCAGAAACACCTATACAATGATTATATTTTTTAAAGACTTTCCAATAATTTTCCCAATCTCTATAATCATCATATTCTTTAAAATAACTATATCCTTTATAAAAAGATTTTCCTACAATTATATCAACATCTTCAATATTATGAGTTACTTTAAAAATATCAGTTATAGTAGATATTTTGGTTTCATTTTTGAACCATGATTTAAAATCAACTTCATGTGTCATCCCTTTTCCATATGGTAATCTCCATAATATAGAAGTAGGATTTTCTTCAGGATTAATTTTATTTTTAATATATTGTGTTATTTCTGGTGAATGGATTCCGCTACCATCCCAAAGATTTATTTTAACATCACAATAATCTTCTTTAATACCTTTTTCTTTCCAAATACAAACCTTACCTTCTTTATTAGTATATTCTTTCTCAGTATCAACTAAATATTTAATATGTTGATTAGGAATAGTAACTGAATAATCATCAACTACCACAATATTAGGATACCAATTTTCTAAACAGAAACATCCACTAAAAAATAATCCACGATATGCTAAAAGTTTTGCTAAAACTGTTTTCTCTATTTTCATATCCATAGTAATTCTTTTATTTAATTCTTCTTCAATAGTTGCATCTATAAAACCTATAACTGAATTTCTACTCATTGATGCAGATTTTTCGGTTGGTATAAAAAGTTTACCATTAGTATAAAATCCATTTTTCAATATATGTCTTAATTCTTTTTCTTTTGATTTCCAACCTGAACAATCAACAAATATTACATATTCATTATATCTATTATGTTTTTTAGTAATTAATCTTATTTGACGAAACAGCATATTGTCTGATTGTTTTACTTCATATAATCTTTGTTGATGAATAGTAATAATTAAATTATAATTACTATTTATTATTTGTTTTAAAGTAAATTTTCTTATTGTATATAAAATTGGTGATTTCAAATAATTTCTCCTTTTAGTTTTAATTATATTATTTAAGGTAGATGCTAAATATATACTATAATAAATTATACTAGTATCCAAATTTATTATTTACAAGTAAAATATTTATTAGTACAAGAGATATTTAATCCTTGTACTAATCTTAACTAATAATTCATATCTCTTATTTAATCCATCTACTTCCCACTCAAACTAATCAAATCCATCATCAACTTTTTATCTGCATCACTCATACAATTAACTTTATGCACTATATCAGTCAATCTCTCAATAGCATACGTTGATATACCACTTAAAGCATTATTAATTTCCTTAATTTCCTTAACAACCTTTTCTAATTCAGGTTTTAATTGTGTAATCTTATTTTTTAATTCATAAATCTTATGATCATGTTCTTCCCATAATTCTTCTAACACTTTTTCTTGTTCATCATAAACTTTTCTTAATTCAGTTTTATAAGTTAAAGTAAATGCTTTTAACCTTAATAAATCATCATCTAAACTTTCAATACTATTTTCAATATCTAATTTTCTTTCTTTGATTAATTTATCAACAAAATTCTTTTGATTATCATCTGAATCTAATTCCTTAAATATTTCTGCTTGTTTCTTTGTAACCCAAATTAATTCTTTATTATTGTTCATAATATCATTTCTCCTTTTAATTTATTATTTTTAATATATACTTAGTCAATCATCTCAACGCCTCATAATCTATCAAATCAATCACAAATGAATCATTTAATACATCTATCCCATAACAACCAATTAATATATCTTTAAATTCATCTAAATATCTCTTGTCAGGATTAGTAAATGTCAAATAAAAATTAATTCCAGATTTAATAATCTTATTAAAATTAATATCAAATAATCTTAAATTAAATTCTCTATTTGTATTTTTATAAAAATCATCAAGAGTAACACCTTTAATATTTATTGCATAAATACAATTATTTTTATTAATACTTTTTAACCATTCTAGTTTATAGTCCTTTTCTAATAATAGTAAATCACTATGAAATATAATATCACTAGGTAATAATTCAATAATCTTATGCCAATCTTCTAAATATAAAGCAGGACTTCCACCCATTAAATGAAATATTTCTAAATTTTCTTTTACACAAATATTTACTAAATCTTTAGATGAGTACATTACATAATCACCAAAATAACCATCTTTAGTAACATAGCAATATGGACAATCTAATACACAACCATATAATTGTACTATAAATTGATTAGAAACATTTTTATCTAATCTTTTTTCTGCAATCTGAGGAAATTTATCATATCCTCCACCAGATTTATATGTATTACATTTTCTAAAATGTCCATTATGTAATATATCATTTTTATTAATATCTCTTAATTGCTTTTTACATAAAGGTACTACTTTCCACATATTTTTCTCCTTTCTATCTCAAACTACCCATAATATCTTCAATCTCATCTCTTAATTCTCTATAATAATCACTCCTGCATCCACGACAACAAAACTCATTGTTATCAATATCTCTTACAATATCCTTATCACTATCTAATTTTTTCAAACAACATGCACAATATCCACTAACGACATTAACATTTATAATTATATTAGTATTCTGTATAATTTTATTTTGTCCCATATGTAATATTATCTCCTTGCTTCCTATCCATATAATCTATATCATCTAAAAATCGACTATAAATTTCAATATCTATAAAATCATTTGTATTATAAAACAAAACTGATTCTAAATCTTCACTATTAACATGATAACTAAGTAAACCATTTTTATTATTAATCTTATTTATTAATCTACCATCTTCTTCGAATAAAATTTTGCAACCTTTCATAATTTTAATATTTATGTAATTATTATAAGAGTAACATATATTATATAATATATCTGATATATTTGTTGTAGATTTGGTTGTAGGGGAGTGTAAGGTATAAATATTTCCGTCATTATATATAAGTTTTCCACTATATGTATGTAAATTTTTATTTGTTTTATTATTTTTCATATGTAATTATTCCTTCTTTCTATTTTTTTTTATATTATTATTTTATTATTTTATTAATTACTTTTTCTTTATTTAATTTCATAAAAATTAATTTAGGTTCTGTTTCTCTGTATTCTCTTAATAAATATTTTACTTCACCATTTTTAAATGTCCTTATTTCTGCTTCTGGATGTTTTTCTCCAGTAGTTACACCTAATTTATTCCAATTATCTGCTTTATATATTGCACCTGTTCTCGGAGGGAGTATAAAAGTCTGAAATGCTTTAAGTTTATCTCCATACCTTTCATACCACCATTTAATTGCATCTCTTCTAACTAACGAAAGTAATCTAGTACCATCATTTTTATTATTACAATTTGCTAAACAAAACACAATATTATTTGCTATTTCGTTAAATAGTAAATTATTATCTTTCATATATTCTTTTATTACTTTTAGATGAGAAAAAGCACTACCTAATGCAAATACACCAACCATTCCACCATTTTCATATAAATTCCAATATAATTTTCTAGATGGTCTATCTGCCCATTTTATGTACGAATGATATGTATTAATAAACTCTTTTCCTAATTGCCTTAATTCTTTTGTCGTTTCTCTTTCTATATGATATGTAAATTCTATAGTTTATTACCTCCTATTTATATTAATAATTTTATATCTCTTTAAAATAAATCCAAAACTTTATCCCAATCATATCTAACAATATCACCTGTTTTAATATCAACAATCTCCCTATATTTTTCTCCGTCTTCCATACGATAACCATATTCTCCTAATAAATCAGAATTGAATTCATTGTCTTCATATGGTGCAAATATTAATTTCTCTTGATTAGTTTCTTCATCTAATATATATAAATTCGCTTCTATGTTCCATGCGGAATAGATTGCTAAAATCAAATTATCTTCTTGAAAATAACCACTATCACCTGAATAATTTTCATAATAAAATTTCATGTGTTGTTTTTCTCCTTTTTTATTTAAAATTAAATTAATTAACTACTAAACAATTTATTAAATTTATTCTGTAATTTACTCAACCATAAATATTTTTGAGTTACTTTGCCTTTACAAACTAAATAATTTCTATTCTTTCTACCTGAACCAACAATTAAATAACACTTTTCATTTATCTTTTTAAACATAAAAAAATTCCTCCTTGAAAATTTAATTTAAACTCAAAATAATCGTTCATATTTGCTCTCAATTTAACCACACTCACACTTATACAAAAATTTTTACAATTCTTGAATTTGACCGCTAATTATTAAATTAAATACCAAAAATTTATAAAAAGTGCTACAAACCATTGAATTTATTGACTTTTTAGACACATACCACAAACCCTTTAAAATCAACAGTTTATGATACTTTTCTAAATTTAATAAATCCAATCAATATATAAAAATTTAATAAAAGTCATAATGCTAAAAATTATTAAAAATTTATATTTGTATTCTATCTATTTTTTCTTATTTTCTTTCTCCTTTTCCTTCTCTAATCTCATTTCTAATTTTTGTTGTCTTTTAAAATCCTTTAATTGTTCTAATCTTCCCTTTACTTTAAATTTTAATGCTAAATCTAATTCATTTATGTATTTTTCATCTACTAATACTATACTTTCTGTATCTCCTTGACATAATATAGAATATTCAATATTTTGTTCATCTAATTTTCCTATGGTTTGATTAGACGGGAAATAGATAGCCAATGTATTTTTATCATAACGATATATAATTGTTTTTGAATTCCCTTGAAGATATTGATTAGTTTCATTTGTTATTTTGTCTATGATTGTTTGATCTGTATTTATATCTTTTTCATAGAAGATAGCATAAATTCCTAAATATTTCTGCAAATAGGGTAAACACCTCCTTTCTTTGCAATGTAAAATTAATATTAACTACCCATAGAATCTTTATATGAATCATGAGTATTTATCTCTATAGAATTACCATCTATTATTATACTATTATAATCAGTATATCCTGTAGTACATAATAATTCAGTATCAACTCCAACAAATTTTAATCCAACATCTGAACATTTTTTAAATACTTTTTCAAGTGATTTAATTGCTTTACGTTGGTCATCATTAAAATTCAAAACACAATCTCCTTTCTGTATAGATTTTTGTTGATTTTTTTAATTACTTATGTATTGATTGACTGATTTATTATTTGTATTATAGCATGATGGTATGATTATGTCAATATAATTATTTTAGTATTGTATTAAATATTATTTATTATCTTTAAAATAATTATATCTTGTAATTAAATAGTCTTTAATCTTATCGCTAAAACATATCTGAAAATACGGTCTAGTAATAGCTACATATACAATATTTGTCTCTTCATAATAATCCTCAATTTTAAAATCTTTATCACTACCCTTATCAATAAATTCTTTTCTAAAAACAACAGGAATATCAAAAATATCATCTGATATATAAACAGGAATTGTAAAAGTCATGCCTTTGCTCTTATGACAAGTAGAAAACAAAACATTTGCTTTACTTTTTTCTTTAACTGTATTATTTTTAATACCGTCAACTATCTGAGGAATTAAACTACCATATTTTTCAACTAACCTATTAATTGCAAGTAATTCAATATCTTCAATACGTTCAGCATATTCAATCATACTATTCCAATCCTCAAATTTATTAAATAATGGATTTTTAACTTTATGTCCTCTGGAGAACCAATAACCATCCTTTAATGTATTAAAGTTATAACCTGAGTATCCTCCTTCAAAATATAATTTAGCGTTTTTATTAGATTTTATAACTTCTATTACTTCTGCTAGAATATAAGCATTAGTTCTACATAAACAAACATAGGGTTTAGATTTATCAATTTTATGTACAATTGTTTGTTTATTATTGAATCCTTTCATATTAATATCTACTTTATAAATGTCCTTAATAAGTAAATTTGCTATATTAGCAATATTTTGACTCACTCTGAATGAAGTAGTAAGTTTATATTCTTTTGCTTCAAAATAATCCATCACATTTATTGCTTTCCTCCAACCGTAAATCATTTGAAATTTATCACCTACGAGAACAACACCATGAACATTTGATGATTTTATTATATCTAAAATTAACATAGATCCATCCTGCATTTCATCCCCTGTGATAATATCAAATTTATAACTTAAATCTTTCTTACTAAGATGAAATAATTTAAGATAGAAGTCGTGAGTAATTTTAATATTATTATTGTAATCTTTCATTAATACCCATAATTTTTTTGAATATCTTATTATTTCTTCTCTTTCATTTGTTGAATTGCCATTCATATCTTTAAATAAATTTAATTCTTCAAATTCAGTTACATCGGATAACATGTATTCTTTCA
>Ga0209318_1001407_pt1 | contig 15258 bp, 29 predicted proteins | sample RifGroE1_FD_183999 | JGI IMG/M metagenome (GOLD analysis project Ga0209318, IMG submission 183999) | Groundwater microbial communities from Rifle, Colorado, USA - Groundwater E1 (SPAdes) (version 2) | ecosystem: Environmental > Aquatic > Deep subsurface > Groundwater | place: Rifle, Colorado...
TCCTAATCATCGAAGAGGTCCTAGTATGACCAAACTATCCAACCTGCACTCCCGTCCCCCCACTGTCGCAATCCACGTGCGCCTGGACGCTCGCCACCTAGCCACCCTAGCCACCTTCTGGCTATCCAACGGGGAGACTCCGCGCTCCGTGAGTGAGCTCACCCGTCTATCACTCGAATCCCTTGTCCAACTCCTAGTCGACATGAATAAAGTTGAGTTCATCACTACTCAAGCCGACGCTACTGAGGTCCTCTCTAGGATGGGCCTACGTACCACCACCATCCCTACCAAGTTAGTAGAAGCCCTCCGGATCGAAGACGCCCCTGATCACATGATCGATAGCCTCACCCGATCCCTTCGCCCAGATGCCTCAGCTGTGCGCCACCGTCAAGAATCCCCCACTACTCCATCAAAATTAGAGCTTGACGGAATAGTGGCCAAAATGGAGGAGCTAATGTCTACTACTCCCCCTGCTTCTACCCCCGTAGATACAAGCGCCGAAGACATCCGCAAACACTTCGGCATCCCACCTAACCCTGTAGAGGTAGAGAAATGAACCCAAATCTGAGACATCTTGAACGTACAGTATCCAGCTTACGTCAATTACTTACAGAAGTAAGTGATGAATTGGGTGAGAAAGTAAGTATAACAATCTCCACTGCAACGGGCTCATTTGTTCATGTAGGGAAACATTGCTGGTACCATTATACTTATTTCGACGCACTCTCCATGCTCTCACTCATAATCGACTCAACCCTTAAAGGGAGGAATTCAGATGAAACTTAACTACCCCGAACTCCGTGGAACTGAGATACTCATCACACGTGGTGAGCACCTCCTACCCTTCAAATGTACTGTGATTGGTGTAGAGTACCACAAAGGTATTACAATTGTAGACTCCCTCGATCCTGAAATAATTCGAGTATGTCTGCCCCGCGAAGGCTATGTCAAAAATAAGACTCTCACCAAATATCGTCACAGATTTCAATCTCTTATCACCTATATCCACCGAGGAAGAGCATCCAGAACTGAACTTTGTAACCTATTTAGTATTGATAGTGGTTATAACAGTCTTCCTTCCGCTATTTGCCCCTTCAGCAAGTAACGTGTGGCTGCATTAATTAAATCAACATAGCAATAGGAGCTTCTATGGCCTCAACTCACATATATTACAAGGTAACCTATCCTGATGGCAAATCAAATCTCCAACTCTGCTTTGAATGCGCTATTATTCTCGCAGTAGACAAACACGATCACGGAGTAATCCGTCTCGACACCACTGATTATCGCTACACCAAATGTGACCACTGTGATGAATTCATATACGATAAAAATCTACATCTAACTTATAGGAGACCCAACTAATGCCTACCCCTGAACGCACCAACTATCTCAAGTCCCGACTCTCTGACCTCCCTCGTGAGATCCGAGCTGCTGAGGACTCCCTCAAAGTCCTCAAACAGGAGTATTCCACTCTCTCCCTTGAATACAAAGAACTCCAAATCTCCACTCTTGTCTCCCAGGGCAAAGTAACCCATCTCCGCTCCCCCTCTACTCCACGTTCCCTTACCCTCCCCCCAGAGCCTATTGTCACCACTACTAAAGTCCAATCTTATATGGACTCTCTAGACTCCGAAGCTAGGGAAGCCTTCATCTCCAGCCTCCTAACTGACTTAAAAATCCAGAGCGGAACTCTAGGGAGAAAATAAATAATATCCCTCATTGACATTGCCAATAAATATGTTATAATAAGCCCACATTGGCAATGATGCACACCATATCAATTAACCACTAAGGAGTACAGTCATGAAGAAATAACCCTATTCCATTCTCACTCACTCCCTCATTAACATTTCAATAGGGTGCGCCACTATATGGCCACCCTTACCCACCCCAAATAAGGAGAACAATCTCATGGCAAAAGAAGTAGTAGAAGCCCGCTATCAGCTCAAAGATCCCGAAGGCAATGTAATTATGGACGAAGAGGGCAAGCCCTCTTGGCGCTCCGCCACTATCGAATACGATTTCGGCGACGACCTGGACGCCGCCGTAGCCCTCTGTGGTGCCGAGACAGTCCATAGTAATTACAAAGCCAACTCCCGCGTCGCTCTTCAGGGCGTAATGCGTGCTCAACTCAAGGCCGGCAAAACTCCTGACCAAATTACCTCTGCCCTCGCCGCATGGAAACCCGGCATGGTTATGGAGAAAACTCAGATCGACCCGGAGACGGCCATCAAGTCTGCCTTCGCCACCTGGTCCCCCGAGAAGCAGAGGGAATTCCTGGCCAACCTTGGAGTACAGATGTAATTAGAGTTTTACAAGTGATTCCCACTCATCTATCCCAACGGTGAGTGGGAATTTTTCTAGCCCCAAAATGTGTCAAGTCCCTCAAAACAATAAGGAGACCTCTCATGCCTAACACTGCCCGCAAACAAACCCTCGACAATATAAACAAGTTATCCGCCATCTACGATTCCACCATCGAAATTGTCAAGCTCCCTAAATCTGCCACCGTATCAGAAGAACAATTCAAAGACATCTCCGCGGCTATGGGCTTATTCCTCCATGCCTATCTCCGTGCTACTGCTATACTCATCTTAACCCATGACATCAAAACTTATATGAGTATAGCGGTGAACCTCTCAACTGAGGTCTCGGCCTTACCCATTCCTGGACACGCTTCCGATCTGGTCTCTGAGTTATTTGCCACCCTTAGCAAGGAGGCCAACTAACATGGCCATCCGCAAAGGAATCCAATTAGCGGAGCCCTTCTCACTCCGCCGCCTAAGTAACTCCGGGAGGTTCCACCTCAAGTGGTACCCCCCATACTTGGTCCAACCCAAGTTAAATGGAGAGCGCTGCAGATGCATAGTCTCCTCAGGACGCTGTATCCTCCTCTCATCCTCCGAAGATATAATCCCCGCAGTGCCCCACATCAACTTGCACGCCCTTAGGTGCCTGCCAGATGGGGAATACGACGGGGAGTTATACACTCATGGGCTCACCCTCTCGGAGATCCACTCTATTGTGTCTCGAGAAGTTAACCTCCACCCTGAGCATGAGAAGATTGATTATCACATCTTTGACCTCGTCACAGAGGGGCCTCAACACGAGAGGCTTCGTAGGTTGAATGCCATATCCTTCCCTACATCTGGACCCATCAAACGTGTGCCCACCCACATCGCCCACACCTACACCGGGCTTATGAACCTCTATGACACATTCATAGGGGAAGGCTACGAAGGCTTCATCATTCGGCACATTGACTCACCATATGAGCGCAAGCGGATTGCTGGAATGATGAAGTTCAAACCCAAGTGCCGAGACACCTACACCCTCCTCAGCATCTACGAGGCCACCTCGGAGTCAGGAGTCCCCCTAGGCATGGTAGGTGGATTCGTCTGCTGCGATGACATGCAGACTCAGTTCTCAGTGGGTGCAGGAAAGCTCTCCCACTCAGACCGCAAACTCATCTGGGCTAAGTACTGTGACTCCCCTCACGAAGTGGTATTCGGTAGGATGCTTGAGGTGGAATACCAAACTATGTCCGATAAAGCTAAAGTGCCCTTATTCTCCAGGGCTGTGAGGATTATCTGATGCTACCACAGGAAGCTAAAAATAACTGGTGCCCCTTTGGTCGCTACCCGCAGTATGAACTCAATGGAGTAGCCACCTCAGTAAACCGAAATCGCAATGACTATCCAATAACCCTTTGCTACGCCGAAGGTTGCATGGCCTGGAGATGGAAATCCTCCCGCAGTGGCTACTGTGGGCTTGCAGGTAAGCCTAATCCCTGTATTGATTAAATAAACATAGCATCAATCCTCCTACTAGGAGCCCCTAATGCCAAAAGTCTACATAACCAACCGAGGGTGTCACGACTTCTCCGCCGCCACCGAGTTCGGAGAACTCATCTACCTCACCACTGGCAAATTTAACCTAACTTCCCTGGGCGCTATGTACCGTCACATGGCCCCCATCCTCTCCACTTCAACCCCAGAGGATTACATCCTCGTATGTGGCCCCACAGTGATGAATATGGTAGCAACCTCCATCTTCACTGGGCTGCACAATCGCCTTAACCTACTCCTGTACTCAGTAAGCAAGGATAACATCGGTCGCTACAAACGTCGGCACTTAACCCTAAATAATAATGAGGAGACACCCAATGCCTGAATTTGATTTGACTGAACATTCCTACTATGCATGCATACAAGAAGTAAACTCTGTAGTATACTTTGGATTCTACCAAGGAATAATTCCTAAAGTAGTTTCCCCATCCACTCCAATATTCAAAGACATCTCAACTGCTACAGAGCATGTAACGGATCTCATTAAACAACGGGGATTAACTCGTTGCTATCAACTTATTACTCTCAAACCTGTGAGGATACAACATTATGAGCAGAGTAGCCCGCTTAATAATCTATGAAGGTACCAATAACTGGCTCCAAGAGTAATTATCCCGATCTTTACCTGACGGAACTAAAGATTGTAAAGATGGGGAGATAACTCTAATAACAATAGGAAGCTCTGATGTGTTGGAATCCTACATTGGGGTTAAATTCGACAAAGCTGCACGTGAAAGAGATTATAAGGTGAGGCCATGACCAAAAAACAATACTCAAAAATCTGCACCCTTTATAAAGTCGGTATCTCTTCTGAACTGTGTGTAAGTATGATTATATCTCTCCATTCTGCGGGCGCCCATAGTGAGTCGGCCAAGTGGATAGATTCTTTCTATCATGATATAGTAATTCCTACAAACCTATTAATTAAAACGGAGATAGTTAGATGAACCTCCCTATCCTCCCCATCCCTTACCACCCATCTATGGAGATCCTGGACTCTACCAAGATCAAAACCTACCAACAGTGCCCCAGGCTATTCTTCTACGAATATGCTCTCGGCTGGAGGGCCTCTCGCCCATCCAACCATCTCGTCTTCGGCAAGGCAGTCCACAAGGCCATGGAACATATCTACCTCCACGGCTACCGAGTCGAAGCAGTAATGGAGGCACTTGAAATCTTCAACTCGTGCTACCGTGCTACCTTCCCTGAGGAAACAGACGTCCTATTCGAACCCAAGACACCCCTTCGCTTCTTTGATATGCTCTTGGAATACATTAAGAAATACCCCTCCGACCCAGACCGCTTCACCGTGTATAAGACAGAGATAGGTGGCACAGTTGACCTGTCTCCCCTTCCTCACCATCGCATAGCATGGAAAATGGACACTGTCCTTTGGGATCGGGAAATCGAACGCTATTGCTCCCATGAGCACAAAACCAAAGGTGGAAACTACCTCAGTGATGCCTACACTTACGAACATTTCCTTGGAATCCAGTGTGGCACTTATACTCATGTCCTCAACTGTCTCTTCCCCCCTGATCAAGTCAGCGGAATCACAATCAACTGTCTCTGCTTCAAGAAAACTAAGAAACCCGAGTTCATCCTCGAACGTTTCCCCATCCTCTACTCCAACCCTCAGATGTACAACTGGCTTGAACTCACCAAACTTTGGATGGATCGTATCCATGAAGACTTCCTCCTCCTGAGCACCCACTCTGACAAGAATGATCTCATGCGATGCTTCCCAACCAACAGTAACGCCTGCACCAACTGGGGCCGAGTCTGCCAATACATGGACTTCTGTACCACTTGGAACAATCCTATCCAACATCAGCATTCTCTCCCCGTGGATATGCATGTAGAATTTTGGAATCCCTTGGAGGAGGAACTTAACGAGAGGTTAGTACTCTAATGAATAAAATCTATAGGGTAACTTATTACTATAATGCCCAAGGCATGGAGGGTAGGGCTGATACTCAAGACTATGGACTTGTATCAGCTGCGTCTAAAAACGATGCTATAAATCGTATAGCGAAACAAGAACACCCCGAGAATCTTGAATACCAAGTAGTAGGAGATCATTACGAATTAGTAGATACTAATAAGAGAGATAGAGATTGGCTGAAGTCTTGCCTAACTGCCACTGAGGAGGTACAATTATGACCTGGAACTTCTATCTACTCAATGCTTCAGTAGCATTACTATTCCTCGCCTTTCTGCTTCAACTCCTACGTGATCTAAAAAAGGCTAACAAGGAACTGAAATCTGTAAGGGGTATGGTAGACGATCAATCTCTTCGCGATCGTATCCTTGAAGAGGGTATTGCAGCTCTTATGGCTCGCCCTAAACCTGACAAAATACTCGAGAGGTTAAGATTAAATCTTAAGCCAGATGTTCAGATATATTCCGGGCCTGAAGGTTATGTAGCATATCACTATGAGGGCTATTTATCTATATACGATATAGAAGGCAATCGTATACTCAATGGATCAATAATATTAGATGAATGGAGTAAGCACTCATGATCCCTTGCATCTTATGTGGTGACCCCAATCACTTGGTCCAAGATTGTAGGTTCTCTCCTAACATAAAGATCGAGACTGACTACGATCGCAGCCTCCGTGCTGAGCGTACACTCCTAGCTCTCACTCACGAGATGGGACCTATCACCTTAGATATCTTCCTTCGTGAACATGGAATTCCTAAGGACGAGTACTTACTCATCAAAGACAAACACAAACATCTGCTTGCGGCATACGATAAACAATTAAAAGTTGAGGCCAAGAATGACTAATCCAATCTCTCCTACTACCCCCTCAGTAACTCTCCCTCAATCTCCAACTGTGGAGAATATGTACAAGGGTCAACGCTCCATCCTTGTCCTAATCATAGGAAAGAGTGGTCGTGGAAAATCCACTGCCATCCGCAACCTTGACCCTCCCAACACCTACCTAATCAACATACTAGGCAAACCTCTTCCCTTCCCCAAGGGAATAAAATTCACTGAGGGCGAAAATATGCTTTCCACTGCGGACCCCAATACTATCCGCCGTAGAATGCAAGAAGTCTCCAGGGCAGAAAAGTGGCAGCACTTAATAATTGACGATGGCCACTATATCATGGCAACTGAATTCATGAACAAGGCTATGGAAAAAGGCTACGACAAATTTACTTCCATGGCCAAGAACATCTTTGAGGTAGTAACCCTGGCTACAAAACTTCGCTCAGGACTCAAGGTATTCTTCCTTACACATGAAGAAGACACCGGCAACGAGAGGAAAATGAAAACCCTGGGCAAACTCCTTGATGATAAGATAACCTTGGAAGGACTCTCCTCCATCGTCCTATTCTCTGAGGTAGAGAGTGAAAACAATTCTCGCCGTTACTACTTCTCCACCCAGAGTGATGGCTACACCACTGCCAAATCCCCGTTTGATATGTTCCCTCAAAGAATCCCTAATGATCTTGACATCGTTTCCAGACGAATTGATGAGTATTATCGTGGAGTAGAACTCAAACAATCGAAGTTAAATCTTAACATTTAAGGAGCCCAAATGTGCGACAAATTTGTAGAAGACCCGCTTAATAGACTTCATAATAGCTTTACTTATCACTCACCTAAACCGGGGCAGAATGCTTTATATGAGGAAATTCGTTCAACTGCCCTTAAATTTGCTATACTCATCCACACTACATGCCCTCCAAGTAGAGAGAAATCTCTAGCTATCACTAAACTTGAGGAAGCTGTAATGTGGGCTAATAAGAGTATAGCCTGTAATTCATAAGGAGTCCTAATGACTGACGAAACCCCCAAGAAATACTACGGAGCTGGGCCTAGCACCTCAAGTGCTTCTCCCTCTCCCCCACCTACAATCCCCAACGTACTCGAAACCCTAACTAAGGAGGTAGAATCAACCACCACTATAACCACCTACATCACCCAGATTCAAGCAATAATCGAGTCAATGAATCAGACCCACCCCAAAGACGATAGAATCATCCTCGCCATTGGGAAACTCAACGGGGCAATCTTACGCCTCACACACGAGGGGCCATCTACAATCTCTCACACAAAACGCTAAGGAGCTACAACATGACAACTAACGATTATCAAGACCCCACCGATTTCAACCCTGCTGACTACGCCGATGAGGATATGGGCGACACCTTTCTCGACATCGACACCTCTGGTGCTATCGAACCCACTGTTGCGGATGAAGGTGAACACCTGATCCGTATCACCGGCTTCAAAAAGGATAAGGAAAGTGGAAAGGTGGTTAGAACCTCTGACTCAGGGATGAGATACTTCCTCGTAACTTTCGACCTGCCCAATGATTTGGCAGCAAAGAGTTTCACTCAGATCTACTCTCTGCCCACGGACTCCATGGAACCCAAGCGGAAAAACTCCTGCCTGTGGGAACTGGATTGTTTTAAGAGGTGCTTCGCCCTCACCGAGCTCAACTTCTCCACCATGGTCGGGGCTGAAGGCTATGCCATTCTCGGGATCAAGGAAGATTCTTATGGCCGGCAGAATTACATCAAGAAACTCGTGACACCTGCATAAGTGAGGTAAGTAGAAAAGGGTAAGTGAGCTGACGTACGCAGTCATAAGGGAATCTAGCCGATCTAGACATCTCCCTTACCCTTATTTGCTTCATTAATTAAATCAACACAGGAATCCAAATGAACTCAATAGATGAAGTGGGCCTCATAGTATCTACCCTGGGTACGTGCACTCTTTGCACCAACTCATCATCTGAAATCTATACTGCTAAATTCATTCATCCCACCGATCCTACCCCACTTCATCTATCTTACAAAGTATGCACCCCTTGTAGGAACGAGATCAAAGATCTCTTCTCCAGTTGGATCCCCATCTTCTGCACCCACTGTCTCCAAGGTTCGTGGCTCCTGCGCAATTCAGACGTCCCTGACCAAGCCCACGCCGGGTTCACCGATGGGTGTTGGGAATGTACTGGGGTAATAAAGAAAGGTTGGTGGCTATAATCCATGAGCAGTAAGTCCCGCCACGCTCCTCACCCTTATCTCCTACTCCCCAAAGACGAGATCCCCACTGAGGCCATATGCCCTATGTGTAGAAAGACTCACTACCCCATCATCTTCTGGACCGGACGCGGCATCCCAAGAATTTACTGCCTCCGATGTAGAGAAAGACTTGACAACATTTCCACTATAACCCCAGCCGTAGTGAGGATACCTTAACATGCCACCTAACGACTACAGAATGCGACTCTCTACTGAACTAACCAGTGAGCAATCTCACTTAATCTCCCAAGTCCTCCCCCATGGGTGGCAGAAACCTCTTATCCAAGCCCTCCTAAACGGAGTCCTTGAACTCTACCAACGTGGGGGAATTGAGGCCATTGGTGCGATAATCTCTCGCCACTTAGACCTCACCACTATAGTCACCGTGGGCTTTGAACGTACTAAGAAGCTCCAGATCATAGAACTTGAGAAGAAACTCCGAGAATTCAAAGGTAGTGATGGGAATCCAGATTGACTATCCCTACTGCTCCGACCTATGCTGGGATCACAGATGTGCTTTACATTACTGTCACTCATTCTATGACTTGGAGAATCCAATGGCCACGATTGATCACTTAGGCACCTCTATTACTCAACTCTCCCCAGAGGACCTCTTCTCTCTGATTCGCACCATTAGGGAGACCCGTCGCACTAGACCCACTGCTCGCAAAGCCGCTCCTGCCAAGGTAGCTCGTGCACCCTCTGGCAAGAAACCCAAGCAACAAGACCTCTTTGCCATTGCAAAGGGTATGACTACTGCTCAAAAGAAACAACTTGCAGAATCACTCTTAAAGGAGATGCTAAATGCCTAAATATAGAAAGAAACCAGTAGTAATCGAAGCGGTTCAATTCAACGGTAACTTTAATGAGATTGAAGAATTTGTCGGTGGTGATGCGGAGTTCAGAGGAAAAGAATTGATAGTTGCCACACTTGAGGGGCCATTGCACGCCTCTCCCGGCGATTTCATTATCAAGGGTATCAAGGGCGAATTTTACCCTTGTAAACCTGACATCTTTTATATCACCTACGATTTAGTGGAGAGCACAAATGACTAACACCACCACTCCTCTCATCCCCCGTAACCAAATTGAACTGGGCTCCCGCTTCCGAAAGGACTACGGGGATATAGACCAGCTCAGTTATTCCATAAATAAGAATGGCCTCATCTCACCTGTCGCCATAGGGGTAGCCTCCAAAGTAAACATCCCCCGCGAAACCGATCTCCCTTACATACTGCTCGCAGGGGGTAGACGAATGATGGCTATGGATAAGCTCGGGTGGGCCTCCATCCCTGTCCGCATCTATGACCAGCCCATCTCTGAACTCGACCTCAGAGCCATCGAACTTGCTGAGAACCTCGACCGTAAAGAGATGTCTTACGAAGAGGACTTGGCCCTCAAGCTCGAAATCCATAACCTCCAACAATCTATCCATGGTGAGAAGATCTCCCGTACTCCTGACTCCCCCGGGTGGTCCCAAGCAGACACTGCTCGCCTCCTACACATCTCCCCTGCTGCCCTCTCCAAAGACATGGAGCTCGCTAAGGCTATCAAAAAGTTCCCCGAAATGCAACTTGACCAATGCAAGAACAAGGCCGAAGCTATGAAACGTCTCAAGGATGTTGGCAAGATCCTTGTCAACAGTCACAACGCTGCCACCTACTCCACTCAGATGGCAGATAAATCTAAAACTTTCTCCAAACTCTCATCTGCCTTCATCATCGGAAACTGCTTAGATATCATGGCCAAGATCCCATCCAACTCACTCAACATAATTGAGATCGATCCTCCTTATGCGATCGACCTGGCTAGTGTAAAGAAGGACAACTCCTGCATAGGCTACAACGAAATCGAATCCAGGGATTATGTCTCCTTTATGACTCAGGTCTTCACCGAATCCTACCGCATACTCAAGGAGGGAAGTTGGCTCCTTTGTTGGTTTGCCCAAGACCCATGGTTCCAGCCTATTGCCTCAGCTATCCAAGAAGTAGGCTTCAAAATGAATCTAATTCCTGCAGTATGGACAAAGGCTCAAGGCCAGACAGCCCAACCCGAGACCTATCTCGGAAACTCTTATGAAGTCATGTTCTATGCCCGTAAGGGCAAGGCCCGTCTCAACAAACCTGGCCACAGTAATGTATTTCCCTTCCCTACTATTCCCCACACTCAAAAGTACCACCCTACTCAACGTCCCATTGACCTGATGAGTGAAATCCTCACCACATTCTCCCCACCTGGTGCCAATGGCTTTGTCCCCTTCGCTGGCTCAGGCGTAACTATTCTAGCTGGCCACTTGAATAGTATCAACCTAATCGGCACAGACCTCACTGCCATCTACAAAGATGGCTATATCTTACAACTTAAAGAGGTACTCGGATATGAGACTCCAGCAGAACCCCCCTCAGAACTCTGACCACATCTACACCTGCCCAAACTGTGGGACGCAAGTCCCTCGACATACTCGGAAGTGCCCTAATTGCGGAGCTTTAATCTGCACAACTTGTGGAGATTAACTATGCTAGAATTAGGCCTTGAAGCACAAGACAAAATCACTGGATTCAAAGGTATCTTAACAGCCCGTCATCAATTTCTTACTGGATGTGATCAATACTCTATCTGCCCCAGGGTCAATGATAAGGGAGAATTTCCTGATCTCATCAACTTTGATGAAAATAGAATTGAGATAAAGGTATAGGCATAACTATACCCAAAGCCACTTCTGAAGATAAGACTGGCGGTCCTCAACACGTAAGTAAAAATTCTAAGTAAGGAGTAACTATGTACCTCTTCTTCGACACCGAAACCTCAGGCCTTCCCAACTTCAAGGCCTCCAACTCAGATCCCTCTCAACCTTGGGTAGTACAACTTGCCGCTGTACTCACTAATGAACTTAACCACCCTCTCCAAACTATGTCCCTTATGGTTCGCTCAGAAGGTCTCCCTATGTCTCCAGAGGCCGAGGCCACACATGGGATCTCCGTATCTACTGCCGATACCTATGGCATCATGCCTGCTGAGGCCCTGGGAATGTTCATTAACTTGGCCAAGAAATCTACTCGCATAATAGCCCACAGTCTTGCCTTCGATATGCGCCTCCTTAAGATTATGGCCACCAGGATATGTGACGAGGCTAAGGATAACATCTACTACATGGATGAGAACATTCCCAAAGTATGCACCATGATATCTACCACTAAACTGTGCAATCTCCCCTATCCCTCTGGTAAGAAAGGTTGCAAGTGGCCGAAGCTTGAGGAACTCTATTATTTCCTCTTTGGCCGTGAATTGCAAGGCGCTCATGATGCCCTGGTGGATGTCAACGCTACAAGAGAATGTTACTTTGAGTTGGTAAGGAGGGGACTGATATGAGTATGATTCCTGACGGTATTTATGAATGCCCACCAGATTACATAGAAATCCCCTCTCCCCCTACTACCTCTCCCGCATTGGCCCAACAAGTAGGAGGCTCACATTACAAACACATGTCTATCCAACCCATCGAGTTCTTCATCGCTAACTCCATCCCGTATGCCGAGGCTGCGGTATGCAAATACGCTATCCGTCACCGTGAGAAAGGTGGTGCTGAGGACCTCAAGAAAGCAATCCATATTCTCCAGATCCTTCTGGAAAAGGAGTACCCTAATGAATAAGCAATCCCTTGTGTCTGAATTCATGATGACCTTTGGGCAGGGTGTCGCCCCCTATCCATCCATCCCCTCTATGGACACCATCCTACTGCGCCAACGATTGATCATCGAAGAGAGCAACGAACTCTTTCTGGCCCTCCACAAAGGTGATATAGTAGGCGTAGCCGATGGGCTCGCCGACTTACTCTATGTAGTATATGGCACCGCAAGTGCCTGCGGCATTGACATAGATCCTATCTTCCAAGAAGTTCACCGAAGTAATATGTCCAAAACTGGTGGGGTAATTAATGAGCATGGCAAGCTGATCAAACCCCCTACATACAGTCCACCTAAGCTCCAATCCCTGATTGATGCCCAACTGGATACATATGCTGGGCCTGGAGAAGAAGATGGGCTTTGGGCACATGGTTATGAAAGTAGAGCCATGCCAGTAATAACCACTAAATGCCCAGTATGCGGTGAGATTCAGTTCAACACTCCATCTGGTATCACTTGTATTAACGGCCACGGTGGGGCATAATTTCCTGTCTTAATTTAATCAACACAGCAATGGAGACCACGTGAAACCCAAAGCCACTTACGTAAAACCCTCAGGCTCCCCATCTGATGCTAAGTATCTAATAGTAGGGGAACAGCCTGGCATCAATGAGGTTCGTCGCGGAGTCCCATTCATAGGTCCTGCTGGTCAGGAACTAGAATCCGATCTCAACGCCGCAGGTATCAATCGTGCTGATTGCTACTTCACTAATGTAATCAAGGACATAGACAGACCCCTTGGCTACTATATTGAGTTCGGCAAGAAAGGCGGTCCTATCATCCACCCTGAAGGACAGGAGTACATCAACCTTCTGGCTCAAGAACTATCCACCTGCTCTGCTAAAGTAATCATATCTCTCGGCAACGTGGCCCTCTTCGCACTCTCCGATCGTAGTGGCATAAACAAGTGGAGGGGATCAGTTATCAAACCCACTCTCTTGAGTGACAAGATACTCATCCCCTCACTCCACCCTGCCACTATCATTCCCCCCAAGAATGTCTACAAGAACAAGCGCCTTCTCATCTGGGACCTCAAACGGGCTAAGTTAGTCCAAGAAGGTAAGTGGCAATCTAAATCTCGCCACATTATCATCCGTCCCTCCTTCTCCCAATGTCTTCAGTTCCTCGAAACCTGCCGTCAGTATGGTCTCCTGGGTAACACTATCTTCTATGACATCGAGGTAGATGTCTTTAACGGGGAGATGACCTGTATCTCCTTCGCATATTCCCCCACAGATATAATCTCCATCCCTTTCACCCATGAGCATGGGGACTACTTCACTATCCCCCAAGAGGCTGAGATCCTCTTGAAAATATCCCACATTCTCGAACATCCTGACATCCCCATTGGAGGTCAAAACTTAACCTTCGACTCTCATTACATGCTCCGTAAGTATGGCATAAGAGTTCGCAACATCCACGATACGATGGTGGCGCAGAAAATCCTCGCACCGGACTACCCAGTAGGTCTCCACTTTGTCTGCTCTATGTGGACTGACATCCCTTACTACAAAGACGATGGGAAGTATTGGCTAAAGGGTATCGGCTCATTCGAGAGTGGGTGGAACTATAACGCTCTGGACTCGGCAGTCTGTGCTGACGCATTGCCTAAACAATTGGTCGCAATCAAGCATCAGCAAAATTACTACACCTACCTGCGCAAAACCGCAGCTATCCCTGCCTATGTCTACATCATGGAGAAAGGAATCCGCATCAATGTAGCCAGTATGAAACAAGCTTACGATGATATGGGAAGGGAAGCTGATGCTACCCTCAAGAAACTCCACACTATGTGTGGCTTTGAACTCAACCCTAACTCACCCAAACAGGTAGCAGGATATTTCTATGGACTTAAGAAACTCCCCCCTTATAAAAACAAAGACGGTGGAACAACAACTGATGAAAAGGCGCTTAAGAGAATTTCTAGAAAGGGTTTCAAAGAAGCTGCATGCATCCTTAGACTTCGAGGACTATCAAAAGAGCGATCAACTTTCCTGGATCCAAATAAAGTGGACACCGATGGGAGAATGCGTTGTTCATACAATCCCGTGGGAACACGTTTTGCCAGAGCTTCCTCCAGTGAAAACATATTCGGAACGGGTAACAACCTACAGAATCAACCACATAGAGTACTTACTCATTTCCTTGCCGACTCTGGTTATATCTTCTACGGAATGGACCTCTCTCAAGCAGAGAATAGAATCGTCGCATATGTAGGCCGCATTACTCAAATGATCGAGGCCTTCGAGAAGGGTGAAGACATCCACGGACTCACCGCTCGTATCATGATCAACATTTTCTATGGCCATGAAAAAGGTGCATCTATCGACATCCGAAGTATGGCCCCCATTGGAGATGGCAAGCACACATGGAGAGATTGGGGCAAGAAAGCTAACCATGGTCTCAACTATGACCTCGGCTATAAGACCTTCTCCCTTTATAATGAAATCACTGAGCGCGATGGCAAGGTAATCGTCGACATATACCACCGTGCCTACCCTGGTGTACGAGGAGGATTCCACGCTTATGTCAAACAATGTATTAACAAAAATAGGACCCTCACAAATCTCATGGGACGGAAGACAGTCTTCACTGATCGTCTTGACGATGCCCTCTACAAAGATGGCTACGCTTGCATCCCACAAGGGACGGTTGGAGATCTTATTGACCAACGGGGT
>Ga0209318_1001410_pt1 | contig 15245 bp, 28 predicted proteins | sample RifGroE1_FD_183999 | JGI IMG/M metagenome (GOLD analysis project Ga0209318, IMG submission 183999) | Groundwater microbial communities from Rifle, Colorado, USA - Groundwater E1 (SPAdes) (version 2) | ecosystem: Environmental > Aquatic > Deep subsurface > Groundwater | place: Rifle, Colorado...
AAATATCTAATTAAGCTAGAAGCTGAAAAAATAGTTAGCCTAGATGTAAATGGCAAAAACTATATATCACGATTGAAAGATTCTGCCGACACCATAAAAAGATATACAAAGTCAGTTGAGGAAGATACCAAGGAGCTTGAGCAACTAAAGCCTATACTTTATAAGAAAGAGGCTGAAGGACTAAATCAAGCCGAGTATGAAAAATACATGACCGATAATAAAGACAACATTTTACCTCTGATTCAAAAAGTTAAGGAAATGGAACTGGCAGCCTTAACTACTTGGAAAGATAAAGAGGGAAACCTTATCCCTAAAGAGGATATAATTTATACTCATGAATTTATGTTAAAGGAATTAATTTTTATGATTAAAGGAAATGTGGGAAATGTGGGAAATATAAGTAGACTGGAATATAATAGTAACCGAGGATTTGACGGAACTATAAGAGGCGAAAAGGGAAATATAAACATAAATACAATAATAGCTGGTGGTTACAATATTCAGAAGCTACATTATAGAACACTAATTTATAAATATTAACCTCTCAGGAGGTTTATTTTTTTTGATTAAATTTAAGTAATATTAATATAATTGTATTGCTATCTAGTAGTTATTTTGTTATACTTAGTTATCAAAATTTTTGAGGGAGGCGCATTATAAATGGTAAATATAGATAAAATTAAAAAGCACGTTGACAGTAATATATTAGATACTATTAATTTATTAAATTTAGAAAACGATAGGGAAACATTGGAAATATGGCTAGAAGATTGCAAGAAGGAAATAATGTTTAGAGATGGGCAGAAAATGAATACCTATTCTTTAAATTTAAAAAAACAATATCTTGAATGTATTTTAGGTTGTTGAGCCAATAATGTCTCTTTTTTATTTGTCTATTATCCTTTGCGCTTATCTCTATCAATCAACAAATAAATTATTACTCTTCCTCAATACCTCCACAACTCCACACAACACCCAAACACCAACAAAAAACCTAATTCCCTTCCCTTATTACCTCTATTCCTCCCAACGTCCCAAAAAGCCTCCTACAGCAATAATTAGATATAAATTCATTAAAAATATAAAATAGTTGGATATAATAATTATTTATTTTGCTAGATAATTGGTAGTATATGGTAATTAATTGAGGTTGTGAAGGTGTTTTAATAGGGTATTTATGGGATATAATGAACATATGTAAAATAAAATTGATATGGTGTATTGAATAGGAATGTAAAAATAATAAATTATGAAATAGTATTGACATACTAGTGTAATCTGATATAATTAGTATCACGACAACGACACATATTATTTTTTACATAGCACTTTGAAAACTAAATATAAATATTGGGAGGTTATTCGACATGGCAAAAGGCAAAGGTCAAACCGTTTATGAAATAGTAACCGATAAAATAACCCAAAAGTTGGAGGCTGGAGTAATCCCTTGGAGAAAACCTTGGAATAACAACGGTTTAGCAGTTAATTGGAAAACTCAAAAAGCATATAGAGGCATTAATACAATGCTGTTAGATGCTGGGGAATACGCCACATTTAAACAGATCACAGAATCAGGTGGTAGTGTTAAAAAAGGCGAAAAATCCCAATTAGTAGTATTTTGGAAATGGTTGGATGTTGAAGATAAGGACACTGGTAAAATTGAAAAAGTCCCTTTTCTTCGTTACTACAATGTTTTCGAGATTAATACCCAATGTGAGGGACTAGAAAGTAAACGGAAAGACGTTGAATCATTTAATCATAACCCTATTGAAGATGCAGAAAGTTTAATTAAAGGATTTAAAGATTGTCCTTCAATATCTTTTAAACCTGGTTCAGCTTATTATGTACCTACCACAGATAGTATTAGTGTACCTGCAATAAGCGAATATAAAATTTCAGAAGAATATTATAGCACATTATTTCACGAATGTATACATAGCACAGGACATAAAAACAGATTGAATCGTGAAGGTATTACAAAAATAGCTTCTTTTGGTTCAGAAACCTATAGCAAAGAAGAATTAGTCGCAGAATTAGGAGCATCAATGTTATGTGGTGTATGTAAGATAGATAATAACACCATTGATAATTCAGCTAGTTATATAAAATCATGGTTACGCAAATTAAAAGAGGATTCAAAGTTAATTGTAACCGCAGCTGCACAAGCTCAGAAGGCTGCTGATTACATACAAGGAATTAGTTATAAAGATTAAACAGAGATTAAAAACCCTTGCTTGATAGCTTATTAAATTAAGTAAAATCAAGCAAGGGTTTTATTATGTGTTTTATGGCTTTATATGTGCCTACAATGGCTTTATTAGCTTACTAATTATCTTTTATGTGTACTAGTACCTGTTTTATTATACTTGCTTGTATAGCTTATTGTAACTTGTTTTGTGGCTTGTAATAGTGGATCATATTGCCTCAGTATCAGCTTAAAAAATTAAAGAAGGTAAAAATAAAAATAATGCTTTACATTGTCTTAAAAATGTTTATACTTATATGTAGAAGTTAAATATAATAATTTAATAGGAGGTCAACAAATGACTAAAACAGAATTAACCAAAAAGGCCAAACAGCTAAAAGAAAAAATGCTAACACTTAGAGAAGATGCAAAGGGAAGTATAAAGGAAATAATTCTCTTAATTCAATGCAGGGAAAATGAAAATTATGAACCGATGTTCAATACAAAATTATACAATAAGTATTCCGGCGAATATTGTGAATACTTAGGATTATTTTATTAATACCCTCAAATAAGGGTTATTTTTATTTTGTAAGTAATATTAAATATAATAGTATTGATTTTATAAAACTAATTTGTTATACTAGTTATCTTAAATTTTTAGGTAAGAAAAAGGAAAGGTGATACCATGATAAAAGCAACAAAAGCAACAAAAGCAAGGCTTAAAAATGAAGATTTCACTCCAAGAGTAAGAATAGCAACATTATTAGATCATATAGTTAAATTAGCTGGAATATGTGAAGAATCAGGTATACAAGAAGATAGCAAAGCATTTTATATTGATAAAGGATTATATTATAATTGTTTTGCTGATGAGGTAAATTTATTTAGAGGTCTTGAAAGTAAATATCCTAATTTAATTAATACTACATTAACTCATGGATTGAAGGAAATCATAATACCAGATATAAACAGATTAGTAAAAGAAATGTTAAAAAATAGATAAAATCCAACTCATGACCAAACAGCGATTTTATACAAATATTGGAGGCCACAAACCCTTATAAATCAAGGTTTTGTTTTTGTGTTTTTATAGAAATGTAAAAATAATAGTTGTATTAGCGGTTATCCTATGTTATAATTAGTCAACGCCAAAAAACTATATAATTTTAGGAGGCGGTCATTAATGAAATGTAAATTATACCATATGGAAAATATGCGGATGTTATTAATGGGAAATAGTAAATGTTACCAAAAAGCGGGAAAGATTTATAAATCTTTCCCCAGGGAAAATTGTTGTTATGGATTAATAAATAATGAAAACTTTCTTATTGAATTATGCGACAAGGCCAACGTCAAAGAAGCGGTCAGAATTAAAAATACATACTCACAGCAGGAAATTAAATTCTATATCAAAGAAACGTCTTTAGATATTGACCGTTATACTGATTACATAGATAATTGGGATCAGCAACAAAAAGCAATAAAGAAGAATATGGAAATAAAAACAGAGATAGATATACTAGAAGCAATAATAAATAATACAGAAATACCCAGTATTACCATTAGGCAGTCAAATAACTTTTTCTGTGTTTATTAATAGGGGTTAAAATCCCTTTTAAGGTATCTATAATGTGTTTAACCTGTGGTATACTCTATTCAAGGCAAAAACTATAAAAATTTAGGAGGCAGATACAATGAAAAAGGTAGAAAATGGAATATGGGAACACAAAGACTATTCTATCATTAAGAACGAACAAAAAGCCTATGCTATTTATAAAGACGGTGAATTAATAGAAATAGAGGATACTCTAAAAAAGGCTCAGACATACGTTAAAAATGCAAGTTAACCTCTTAATGAGGTTTATTTTTTTTGCTCATGTTGGCCGGATAAAATAGATAAAGAAAGTTAAAATAATAGTTGTAATATAATCAAACCTGTGCTAATATAAATAGAGTATCATTTACATATTTTTTAAAGGAGTTGACCGCATATGACCAAAAAGGAAAAGGATATAATTCTTAATCGTTATAAAGAAATTTACCATGTTAACACAAATTTAAAGATAGATAAATATGATAGTTTGCGTGAACTAGGATTTTTACTTACAGATTTAGGATTGAAAAAAGAATTATACATGATGCAAAATGAAGTTATTGCCGAAAATTTGAATTTAAGTCTATCTGTAAAAGAATGTTATTCAATGATTTTTGATTCATTTGTCAAGCACGGAGTATTTACAAATTTTAATCTAGATGAAATCAATACTTATTTCCAAGAATTGCAATATGAATTTACGGAAGATGAGTATAAATATCATAATAACCGCATCAAATATATTTTAGAGTATTCTTAACACTATAAACCTTCCTGCACTGTTAACTAAAATGTTGTTGGTGTTAGGAAGGTAAACGAATAAATTAAATTAAAAAAGGAGTTGGCGAACAAATGAAAGAAATATTAATAATGGCAAGCCTTCCCGGTATTATGGCCTATGGTTTTTGGATGTTGTTAGGAAATATGGCTAAAATAGGAGGTATGTAAAAAATGGCTAAGAAACATATAATAAATGGCAGGAAATACCGTTTTGAGGATGACGTAAAATTTACAGTTGTTGCACTCTGGTATAATTTATATCTGGAATATAGAGAAAATAAGCAATACGAGAAGGCCACAAGGGTATTAAGATTTATACGGAAGATTAATCATCTTGAACACTAGAATTTATCTAGTGTTATTTTTGTTTAAATTTAACCTGAGATTATAAAAATAATTCTTGCAAAAAGTTATAAATAGTTTATAATTAGATATAGAAATTGATTCAAGGAGGCCGACGAATGAAGGAGTTAAAACTTAAAAACCTACAGGAATTATTTGCAGGGACTATTAAAAAGGTTAGTAATAAATACGTTGTAACCTTTCCGAACTCCAATAGGGAATATACATATAAGTGCAACTTGCAGGAATTAGCTAAAAAACTTGATATTAATATTTCTGGTTTATTGGCTGATGATTGCACTTACAATAATGATAAAAAATCAGATCATAACCGTTGGCAGGTTAATATTAGCAATACGGAAAAAGTTAACATATTACTAAAAGAAAGTGTTAATCTTTTGCCTAAAGCTATTAGAGGATTATATAATAAATGTTTAGAAAATCCATTTACAGAGCCATTAAAGGATAAGGAAATTAATTATTCGTTGTATCTAATAATTAACCTTAAAACGGAAAAAGTAATAACTGAAATTAAACAATGGGAAGTATTTGCAGACATAAAAATCCCTACTACCAGTTATAAACATTATATCCAAATAACCACATTAAGTAATAAGGTAAATTATGGATCACATGCTTGGGATAATGAGCAATTAGAAAAACACATAGAAAAAGTAATAGTTAAGTTTAGTTAACCCTGCAAAGGGTTTTTATTTTTGTCCTTTTATCCGGTCACGAATTCAAACACAACACAACACAACACAATAACTATTCACCTTCATACAATCCATTATAAGCCTCATTAAATCCATTTCACATACAAATACACCTGCAATTCCTGAAATGGCTTGCTATAACGATAATTAGATAAACTTAGATACAATTCGCTAATACCAGTCGGATCATTTCAATATTTAACCGATAGAAAATAAATATAAAATTTATGATAAATTTATTAAAAAACTATATACAGTTAATCGGTAATATGGTATACTTAATTCAAGCAAAATTTAATTAAAAATTTAAGGAGGTTTTTATAAATGGCAACTACAACAAAATACAATGTTCAACATGGAGACCCGAACTACAACGCAATTAAATTTCATAGCAAGCCTAAAATCACTCAGAAAATGAAGCAAATGGCAGAATTAAGGCAAAAGGAAGTTACTGCCCAATTTGAGGCCGAGAGAATAGAAAAGGATAAAAATACTATCAGTCAGCCAGTTGAAGTATACAGAAGATGGAAAAGAAATTTAAAATCTACTTTGGAAGAATTAACAGAATCAGGTTTGACTGAAGCAGAAACCTTTCAGTTGAATGAAGAAATTAGCCAACTAGAATATAAAATTAAACTTTGGGAAAGTAAAAATACACCAGCTTAACGGCTGGTTTTTTGTTTGTGCTATAGTAAATATAATAGTCTTATCCGGTCAGCACCAGCCAGTATTAACCGGATAAGCATAGAGATTAACAATATAAATAATCCTTGCTTTTTGTTGTGGTATCCTTTATAATAGCATTATTAAATTATTTTCTGAGGAGGTTTTATTAATGTTATTAGTTGACAAAGAAAGAATTTTTACAAAGTTGTTGGGTAGAAAATTTGGTAAAATGAAAACTGTATGTATAGAGCATGGTATAGGCTCAGGACTGGCAAGAAAAGAAAGACAAGATTTAAAATTAATGATTAAGAAGTATAATAAAATTTTAGGATATGAAAGATTCCATTAAACCCTCAAAAGAGGGTATTTTTATGCTCATATATTAAATAAATACTTTTAAAATAATTAGATAAACTTAGATATAAATATACAAACTTATACACAATTTAACCCTTAAAAACATGATAAAAGTATTGTTTTGTTTCAAACAGGTATTTTTATGTTTTTGTTGACATATTACCTTAGATAGTATAATATAATAGATAGTAAATATAAATTTAAGGAGGCCAATACATATGACATTAACCAAAAAAGACATAAACGCTTTAAAATCTTGTGATTCTTTAACCCTTAGTTTAACCGACAACGAAAGATCATATATAACCTGCATCAAGAAAATTGAAATTGCTAATCCCTGGGAGAATGACAGTAAATCCCATTTGATTTTAGTCAATACCAGAACTCAGAACAATAATATTTCCGCAAAATGCCATATTGAAAACAGTAATTATAATTTAGTATGGCAGACAGTTTTAGACAATTTAAAAGAAAATGACATTGTAACCCTTCACTGGTATTCAGACGCTCACACCAACGGTTATATGGAAAAGGCAGGATTACATGGGGATGCATTATATCTAATGATTGACCGAACTATTAGAGGTAAGCAAAAAAGACATACTTATCTTTTAGAAAGTAGTTGCACTCCGAACAATGATGTTAGGATGATAAAGACAAAAAATGTAAATAGAAATGTTAGCTAATAACAGGGTAAAACCTGTTATTTTCTTTTTGCTCAGTGTTCCACGTGGAACAAAAAACAAATATAAAAACTCAAATATTTATCCCAAAACTATAGACATTTAGAAGTCAATTTGATATACTGTTATCAATATAATTTTACTATCTCAGGAGGTGAACCAACTTGACATTAACAAACCACGCAAAATTAAGGATGCAACAAAGAGTAATAACTCTACAGGACGTTTATAATTGTGTCAAGTTGGGAACTTCTGAGCCAGCAAAAAACGGATTAACCAGATATACATATAATGATTTATACGTTATAATCGACACTAAGAGCAATATAATTATTACTACCTGCTTTACAAAGTCTTATATTAGGCAATTAGAAAAATATGCAAAAAATAACTGTATAGGTTTTTATGCAGCAGTTAGAAAATTAAGGAGTTGTTACAATGCAATTTAAATACAAAAATATTGTCATAGAAAAATATGACATTAAAAACGATATTGTGTCAGGATTAGTAAACCGTAAAAAGTTTACTACTCAGATTTTAACTGATAGATTTGGTCAATATATAATAGTAAATGATTGTAAGTATTACCTTAATTGGTTTAAATAGTAAATACCATTAAATAGGAGGTATTTAAAGTGTTAAATCCTATAACAATATTAAATAAAAGAAAAAACGGTGCTTGCATGAATCTTAAAGGTAAATATGATATGCTCTATACTTTTGGTTGTATCGAAGATGGAATTAAAAGTATAGTTGAAGTATTGGCCTTTTCAGCACAAGAAGCTAGACAAAAAATAAAAGAAGGTAAATGCTTAATAATAAAAATATGTAATAACTAGCTGAATAAAGCTAGTTTTTTATTTTTCCATTGATTATCTATAACAGCTATAACAGCACCACCACACCAGACACAAATTAAAAATAATTGTAGACAAATAAAAGCTAATTTGTTATACTGTATTTAATAAATAGTCAGTTTAATTTATAACAGACTCAGCCAGTCAGAAAGGAGTTGATCAAGTGCCTAATATTAGCTTAATTAAATTGTTTGTTGCTGGGACGATAACGGAACAGGAACTAAGGGAAAGGATGCAGAATAACAAATAGTAAATACATAGTATTAAAAATTAAATATGTGGAGGTTGATACAATGCCAGAAGTAAAATGTAATTTAATGGCTTGTAAATACAACGAATCAATTAAAAATACTGAAATACAGATAGGTAAATGCTGTAAAAATGAAGCTGTATTTATGTATAATATGGAAATAGGAGGAATGGAATGTTTAGATTTTACAGAGAATATACCAGTTTATAACAAAGAAGAAACAGACAGAATAAAGAAAATTAAAAAACAGATTAAATCTAACCGCTAACCATGTGGTTATTTTTTTGCTCATTTCCCTTATATCTATAATTCACCTTCACAGGACGGCCACAGCACAGTTAAAAATTGAATTAGGTATAATGATACCTGTATTTCCTGTATGGGACTGTCAGAGGCTTTAAAATTGATTTTATATAAATTGTAGGGAAGATATAAGCTGATTATGGTCGCTGGGAGTATTAAAAGTATTAAAAGTATTAAAAGTTATAATCTCAGTAAAAAATTTAATTAAGAAAGTAAAAATAATTATCAAAATAGTATTGACATACTAATTGCTTTTTGATAGAATAAGTTAACTTCAAAAACGGAAACAAACAGCAACAAAAAATCCAGTTATCACACCATTATATAAAATAGTCCTTCGGCTATATACTTTATTCGTTTTAATATTTATATTAACTGGTAGTTTCAAGCCTTAAGAGTCTAAAACTGAGATAATACCTACAATGGTATAAACTCACAAGGCAGGTATGCTTTACCTTAACAGCAACACTGTAAAAATCCTTTGCATAATACATATATTTACTTTATGGCGAAGGTACTATGGGGAGTTAAAAATCCAATATATAGGAGGTATTCTATAGAGTAGAAAAATAATATATGAATACGTTGGACGATAACCGTAAAAAATCGTTAAAGTTATAGGCGGTTAAATAAGCCTAAAAAGGTCACTAGAGCCTTGAATCTAGGGTTAAAATAAAAAGGAGGGATATTATAGAGGGAATAAACATATTAAGGACAATATAACACCTTAAAAATGCTAATGTAGGAGCATAAAACACCTACAAAAAGGTACACAGAAACCTTTAATTCTGGCTACATAAGATACTTAATTATTATATTCGTTCTATTGTATTTATTATTATCTTTGTCTATTCGTTGCAATGGCAATATAACAGGTTAGCCTGATTCAAAGATACTGCTTTTTCAGAGTATTTTCCCGAAGGTGATAGGGTTGACATATCAGAAAAATAATAATATACTTGATATATAGCACAATCTTATGTAGTGTAAGGAATAACAGTTTAACAGTTTAACAGTTTTACAACAGCTCAACCAAGTCAAAAGTTTAACAGAGTCAAACCTGACAATAGCAACAAAAAATCTGCTGACAATTAACTAGAATAGCCATCATTAGCAATTTACTGGAAACAAACTTCCCAAACACTCGCGGGCGGGATTGCAGAGTTAAGGTAAATAGTCTAAATATGGAAGCAATACCTTAAATGGTTACTATGTGTTAATTGTTAGCAAAGTAATATTAAATTATCTTAATTGTGCTTGTATATTGCTTATAACAGTAATAACAGGTAGAATTAAAATAATAAACGGCTATAGCCGAGGAGGTAATACCATGATTAAATTGACAGTAAAGAAGTTTAACGATTTTACTAATGCGTATCCAATTATTGCCAGAATTGAAGTTGAAGAAATCAACAATGAGATTCCTACCAATAACATTTTTCAACATGATAAGGAAAGTGACAACTTTATGAAAGTCAATATTTCCGGTGACGATGACCAATATTGTTATTCAAGTTATTATGTTGAAGAAGGATTTTTGTTTACAGAACAGGCTGAGGAATTTATTAAGAAAGTATTAGCTGAAGTTAGGGAGGCAGTTAACAGACATAGATGTTGCCAGTGGGAAGAAGAGTCAGAATATACTGTAGAAATTTAATTTCTGGTTTATCCCTTCTAGATATTACATTAGTTGGGATATGCGAGGAATTGAATTTTAATATAACAGGAGGTTTTACATATGAATTTTTTAGAAGTTATTGGTAGAAACCAAGTTTCACTTATCCCTTTAAACGTCATAGGTGAAAGTGAAATATCTGTAGGCTGTTTCCTTAATGGAAGTCACGTTTACGACAGAAACAGAGAGAACCTTGTCGGCTATGAGCTGGAAGTAGATTCAGAAATGGGAACTTGGTTGTCATGGAAGGTAATAGAAATTCTAAATAGAAGACATGGTTACACTGACGAGCCGTTTTTAACACTTGTAGTTATGCCTTTACATGATTCCAGCGGAAACTGTTTCCCTAGAAGGGAAGTATGGGAGCAGGAAGGATTACACAGAATATTACCATGTGGCCATGTTTACGGCTGGTGTACATGTGGCAAAGAATAAATAGTTTTACGGTTTATGGAGGTAGACCCGTTAAAAACCTCCTACCAGTAAATTTAAAATTAATCTATAACAGGAGGTAATATCACATATGGAAAATTTAACTATTCAGGATTTAATAGACGAATATGAAATTTCAGAAGGTTTGCAAATAGAGTCAGAAGAGTTGATCATGGAAATACACCCTTCAGAATATTATTTAGGAGGCGAAGAAGGAGGATACACAACGGACGATAATAGGTATTTTAGTACCTTAGAAGGAGCAATACAATATATAATTAAAAGTATGGGAGGTATTGAAAATATTATAAGATATGAGGAGGCATAACAGCATAACAGCACCCTATAAACCCTTGATTAACAAGGGTTTTCTTTTTGCCATATTGTGACAAAATATAGTTTTCATTCAAAGTTGATATATGGACATAATTTCATTAAAATTAATTGATTTGTGGCTTGACAATTATAATTAAAGTCTGTATAATAATAATTAATCGAATACATATTTTTGAGGAGTGGAGCGAATGAAACCTTTAAATCAAATTGTTAATGATATTATTAATTCTGAAAGTGTTGCCAACATCCAGCCTAATACAAAGTCCTCCCTGTATGACGATGTATGCAATAATATTGTTAACCAGTTACATGATCAAATAGGTTACAGGTGCTATAATCCTTATCAAAAAGCAAATTCTTCTGAGAGAAATATAGAAATAATTGGGGATAATAGAAATAAAATCATTTTACGTTTAGAAGTAAAAGTAGAAAAACATGGAAATGTTAAGTATAGTTATACTAGTGCTATGTACTACAAAGTTAAAAGTATAAAACTATTAACTTATAGTAGTAGTGTAGGCATTAATAATCCAATTGATGAAATATTTGCTGAGATAGAAAGGGAAAAGTTAGAAATTAAAAAACAGGAGGCCAACCAGTTCCCTAAGATTGTAGAAGAATTTGAATCTTATATTTCAGGGATTAAAGAGAAAATGAGCAATAAGGAAAATATTGATAGTTGGAAAATAAAAAGGGAAATTGAGGAAATTATAGAAAAGTATAATGACAGCATAGAAGCCTTAAAAATATTAGAAAATTAACCTCCTAATTGGAGGTTTTTTCTTTCCCTCCAATACATAAAATCCCGGCAACATTTTAACCCCTCTAAAACAGCCTTAAAACGATTAAAATTAATGCTTGCAATTATCTTTATTATCTGTTAGAATTAATCAATCGAGAGATACATATAATAATTAAATCACTGGGAGGCAGATAACATGAAATATGTTGAAGGTGAAAAGTATATCTACCAAGATAAAGCAGGGAATTTTGAAGTAATATTCACCGGGGAAGAAAAGAACTTTGCATGGTTTAACTGTGACAGATGCGGAAAGGAAATAAACCATATATTCTTTTTTGAGGATGCAGAAGAATCAAATTATCATCTAGGCTCAGAATGCGTAAAGAAAATAATTAAAAAACTTTAAAGGCCAGCGAATAAGCTGGTTTTCTTTTGCTTAAATTTAATTTGCAATTATCTTTATATTGTGTTATACTTTCTTTACGAATAAAAAGGAGGTTGAACACATTGACGAAAAAAGAAAAGCACTTGCAACAATACATAGAATACCTTCAGAGTGTAGGATTTAAACAGAATCTAGCCGGAAATTGGATCGGAAAAGGTATCTATAAAAATATTATTGTTTATCTCTCAGGTAATAATTTAAAGATAAAATACAAAGGTGAATTTATATATAATCAACTAATTAGCAAAACCCCGGTAATAAAACTAGAAACTATTATAAGGCCGATTCTAGGAGGTGAATAACACCTTCTATTTTTTTGTAAAAATAGAAGGTTAAAATTATCTTTAGCAAATAACAAAAAAGCCTTGACAATTATATTTACATTTGATAGACTTATAACAATCAATAACAGATACATAATATAACAAATGTGAGGCTAACACGTATGAAAAATAACATTAAGCAAGTAACCAGTGAATTGATTGAGCAGTTAACCAGAACAGTGAAACCGACTAAAGCACCAGGAAAACAAGTAACACCTCAAATGATATTGCAGTTATCACGTTAAATATAATAGCATACATACTAACATTAATAGCTTACTAAATTGTAAGCTATTATTTTCTTTCAGGATAACAATATCATTATCAATACTTAATTTGGATAAAACTGATTCACAGAAAATAAATATAAAAATCAATAAAATAAAATCAAAAAAGTGTTGACTTCTATTTGCCTATCGTTTATAATAATAATTGTAGAAAGTAAGTAAAATAATTGTTAGCAGGAGCGAATAAAAATCCTGTCGTCATTGCAACCTAAAAAATGGTTCAAGACGTTAAAAGGAGGAAATATGTACAGAGAAATAGTTATTGAAACAACTCCAAAAGAATTAAGAAAAATTGCTGATTTATTAGAAAAAGCATATAATAATTTAATAACAGGGCAAGAATTGCCAAGAGAAATGATTGATTATTGTGAAACCTCTAATACTAGAGTAGTAGTAACAATCGGCCAAAATAAGATGTGAAAAAATTTAGTTTTTCGTTGTGCTTACTCTTTAATTAATTTTAAAGGGTAAGTAGTATGAAGGACTATAACGTAAGCAGGGACGAAACACCTGCAAGTCTGGTAAACTAAAAAATGTTAACTGGACTATAAAAGGAGGATATAACATGAAAAACAATTCTTTCCGTAAATTAACCGAGCAAGAAAAACGTGCTATGTTGTTGGGTGCTATTATAAAACGCACTCAAGGCAAATTAAGCAAGTCACAGTTAGAAACCATTATTTCCAGTGTTGATGTAAACTGCCAATACACCATTAAAGTATTTGAAGATGCAAAGGAATTTGCTACAGCTATCACCTTACCGAATCATATCATGAATCATTCATGGGCAGGTAAAACAGAACACACTGCCGAAGGTGTTGATCTGTTGGGAACTGTCGGTGAATTGGTATTTGGTGAGAATATGTCTTATGAATATCTCAACAATGGTAATCTTGAGGAAGAAGAAAAACACCAAACACTGCCAGAATTCAGAGTTAATAGTGTTGCTTGTGTCTCTGTTTGTGAAAGAGATTTCAGCAATTATAACAACGATAACTGGGACAGAGCATATAATTATATTTACATCTATCTGCCAGGAGTTAAGCCTTTTAAAGTGTCCGAAAGGATACAGTATGTATTAGATAATTTTGATATTTAAAGGTGAATTTAGTGTAATTGTTTGGGATGCAAAAGGAGAGAATATTTTACAATATTATCCTCTTTATGATGGAAGTATGTTTAATGGATTTTCTATTATGAATAATTTAGACCCAGTATTAAAAGCCAATATGATTTTAAATTTCCCTGCTATCAAGTAGGGATTTTGTTTTGTTTTACTATATAACAAAAATGTCAAATAATGTAACAAAATGTTGAATTTATATCATAATTTTATTATAAAATTCTCAAAACTATTTTTTAAAAACCTATTGCAATTATATTTATAGTGTGCTATACTTACATTGTTAGTAAATCAGTTAAGCAAGTTAATTCAAATAAAAAATAAAACTTTAGGAGGAATTTTAATGACAACTAACAATACTAATCAAATCGTAGGTATCCTTAACACTAGTATTATTACCGCAGATGGCAATTATACCTTAACAACTATTTCAACTGCACAGGCTCAAGAAATTGCCAGAAACAACCAAATCCTTTCCGCAGTCGGTCATGAAGCAACTGCACAGGTACTTACTACCTTGCTTGGTGTAAATGTACCAGTAAATAGAATTATGTACAGTCAGGAAGTCGGGCAAAAGGCTATTGTATTAAAAATCAATGGTCGAATACCAGAAGGTAAAATTTTAAGTTTGCAGGACATTGAAGAAATTGGATATACCTTAAAGTTAATGGTAAGAAATGGCTAAAATTTAGTTATTATCCAGTTTACAGCGGTATCTGGTTAAAAACCGCTTGCCAGTTAAATTAATATAATAAGGAGGTTTTACTTATGACCAATATAAATAATGTAGCAATAATTCATGCAACGGACGATCATAAAAACATCTTATCTATATGCTTGCCAGACGCTGTAGAATATCATATTTCAGTTATCTCCCAAAACTGGGGAAGTCATATGATTAACTTTCCAAAACGAATATTTACATTACCACCAAAACAGTATCTTGTTATATGCAAGGAAGAAGATCATTCAAAATGTAGTGTATGGGATGATTGCCGGGAGTGCGAAAAAGCACTTCAAAAAATAGAGATGTAAAATATTATATAACAAGGAGGTATAACAATGAAATTTGGTGAAATATCAGTTCTAAACTATAACAATGATAAGTATCCCATGATGGAATTGATTACCGATATTAACATGGAA
>Ga0209318_1001412_pt1 | contig 15237 bp, 10 predicted proteins | sample RifGroE1_FD_183999 | JGI IMG/M metagenome (GOLD analysis project Ga0209318, IMG submission 183999) | Groundwater microbial communities from Rifle, Colorado, USA - Groundwater E1 (SPAdes) (version 2) | ecosystem: Environmental > Aquatic > Deep subsurface > Groundwater | place: Rifle, Colorado...
CTTTGAAGACATTGATTACTGTAGACAAACATGGAAGAGTGGTCTAAAAGTATACTATCTTCCAAACTCCGTAATTACCCATTACCATGGTGCGACATTTAAAAAATTGGCAAACGAGAGGGAAAGGTGGAAGAAGTTGATTCCCTCAAGCAAAATTTATCATGGAGTGTTTAAACATTATGTACTTAATACGATCCTGTGGACTGGGCAAAAATGGCAAAAACTAGTATCGGTAAAGAAAAATAACAGGGATTAAGTTATAGTAAGTAGAAATGAGAAAAAAAATATTAAGTAATTTACCTTATTTAATCGGAGTTGTCGTAATCTTAGCCCTTTTTTCTCTAAGGTTTATTAACCTAAAAACACTTCCTGTATTTGCCGATGAAGCGATCTATATCCGTTGGTCCCAGGTAATGAGGGCCGAACAGACACTTAGATTTTTACCTCTTTCTGACGGAAAACAACCTCTTTTTATGTGGGTGGTTATTCCGTTCTTCAAACTTTTCCGAGATCCCCTTGTAGCAGGAAGAATGGTTTCCGTACTTTCCGGTTTGGGTACAATGGTGGGAATTTCGCTTCTTTCTTACCTACTTTTTAAAAACAAAAAAGTATCCTTATTAGCCGCATTTTTCTATGTAATATCACCATTCACTTTCTTTTTTGACCGGTTAAGTCTGGCCGATTCCATGCTTTCGATGTTTGGCATATGGACTTTTATTTTTAGTTACTTGGCAATTCGATATAAAAGATGGGACTTGGCAATGCTTTCAGGATTTACCCTTGGAGGCGCTTGGCTAACGAAATCGCCCGCACTTTTTTTCGCATTAATGATTCCCTCTCTTTGGCTTTTTGTTAATTGGGACAAAACCCTTAAAAAAAACTTCTTTATTTTTATTAAGATATTGGCTTTATGGCTGGTAACGGTTTTTATCGGTTATGGTTTTTATAATATCCTTCGTTTAGGACCAAATTTCCACCTAATTGCATCCAGAAATATGGATTATGTGTACCCGCTAAATCACTTTTTGGTCAGTTTCTTTGATCCTTTGAAGACATTCCTGTTAGCCTCGGCAAGATGGATAGTCGCGATGGGTCCGTGGCCACTACTTATTGCCGCAATACTTGGCTTTATCTTTAATTACAAGAAACATAAGAAAGCCGTATTGGTATTACTGGTTTGGTTCTTGGCCCCGGTACTTATTCAATCCGAGTTTGCCAAAACTTTTACTGCGCGCTATATCTTTTTTTCAATTCCATACCTCATTATTCTTTCGTCATCGGTGGTTGCAGCGAAATTTAATAAATGGGGGAACGTGGCGATCTGCGGACTATTGTCAGTTTTTGTAATAGTATCGGGAATTTTTAATTATTATTTATTGACGGATCCGGCAAAAGCCAAATTACCAAGAAGTGAAAGATCGGGTTATTTGGAAGAATGGACCGCCGGTCATGGGATAAGAGAAACTGCAAACTTCTTAATAGAAGAGCAAGCGGCGCATCCGGAAGAAAAAATTGTGATTGGAACAGAAGGATATTTTGGGACACTTCCGGACGGGCTTCAAATTTATCTCAATAGATATCCTGAGATAACTGCAATTGGAGTCGGTTTAACTTTTGATACCGTGCCGCCACCACTTATTGACGCTAAAGCATTTGGAGATAGGACCTACCTTTTGGTTAACGCATCAAGATTTTCCGGTAATGCCGCGTACTTGGGTTTGATGAAAGTTAAAGAGTTTCCTAAGGCTCTAAAACCCAACGGTACGCACGACTCACTGCTTTTATTTGAGGTGACGAATGAAGCACTTAAAAATAAAGTCAATTTGGGAAAGCCTTAAAAGATTCCTTCCGATAATTTTCATAACCGCTCTGGCGGTATTTCTTCGATTCTATTTGCTTGAAAAAAGAATATCTTTCGATGCCGACCAAGAAGAAATTGCGTTTAAAGCAAAAGAAGTTCTGTCGGGAAACCCGGTTCTTCTGGGACCGAAAACAAGTTTGGGTGGCTTTTCGATAGGACCGGGATTTACATATCTTTGGGCAATATTTAGTTTCTTTTTGAAGGGAGATCCCACGTCAGGTGCATACCTTTCGGTTATTTTGGGCGTTTTCTTTGTGGTTGTGGCATATTTTGTTTTGAAAGAAATATTTTCAAAATATATTGCACTGGCCATTTCTATCATCCTAGCTCTGTCGGTTGGTTTAATTACATGGGATCAAAATCCCTGGGCACCCTCACTGTTTTATTTGTCTGAACTTCTTGTTTTTTATGGAGTTTATATCTCGAACAAGAAAAAGTACGGTTTAGCTCTTGTGGCTTTGGGACTCGCAATGGGATTCCAATCGCATTTTGCAATTTTTCTCCTGGTTTTGCCGATCTTCATATATTTACTTATTTATAAACCGGTTTTCGAAAAGAAAAGTATTGCTGTTTCTCTATTAATTATTATTTTCTCGGTTTTACCTGTAATTATTTACGATCTAACTCACGGATTTATCAACCTACAAAGGCTTATGTCAATTTTCAGTTTGGGGACCGAAGGAGTAGCCCCCGCAAAAATAAAATTATTTACAACACTTGTCTCAAATTCGATAAATATTATTTGGGTCGATTTCCCGGGGTATATTAAGTATATAATTTTCTCTCTATTTATACTGATTTCTTTTTGGGGAATATTTAAAGATAAAAAACAGCGCCCGCTTTTAATTCTCTCGAATTTGTTTTTGTTCCTTCCGTTTTTTATTTTCCTTTTCTATAAATCAAGTTTTTCGGAATATTACCTGATGACGGCTGTTGTGCCATTTTTGTTTATTTTGGGATATGCCCTTTCTTTTATACGCAGTAGGCTTTTGGTTTTTATTTTGGTCGGGACTATTGGTATCTTGAGTATTAAAAGCTTTACCACGATAACTAGACCGATGAATCTTTTCGCAAAGAAACTTATAGTACAGGAGATTGTTAAAAGAGGAGGGCAGGGTGGGTACGGGGTTTCCATAAGCACACGCCCCGGTTTTAACTTTGGTTACGGGTACATATTTGATTACTATAATTCGAAACCGGATATTCCTCCCTTGAGGGGTCAACGGAAGATTTTTACAATAATCTCCCCACCAAAATATGATGGAATAGAGTCATTTATTGAGGTGGATGGTATCGGTTTAAGGTGGGAGGGCGATGTTGGTTTTTAGTATGCTCATAAAATGGTAAAATTGAAGCTGTGAACGAAGAACACCGGGAATCTCATCTGGATCCCACCGCGGAAATAAGTCTTGATACCGTAAAACAAAGGTCCGTAAAAGGAGTTGTGGCCTTAACAGGCAGGTATTTTGTGCTTTATGCAATAACCCTTGGAGCTCAGGGAATCTTGGGGGCACTTCTGACAACAGCTCAATTTGGGGTTTTTGGTATCGTTTCGGCGATAATCAACTTCCTTGTTTACTTTTCCGATATAGGACTTGCCGCAGCCTTAATTCAGAAAAAGGAGAAAGTGGATGAGGATGACCTTAAAACCACTTTTACGGTCCAGCAAATACTGGTATTGACCCTTCTGACCTTGATTTTTGTTTTTTCTTCCAAAATCCAAAGATTTTACAATCTGGATCAATCCTCGATTTATTTACTATATGCTTTGGGAATTTCATTTTTCATGTCTTCTCTAAAAACAATTCCGTCTGTGCTTTTGGAGAGAGGGCTTAATTTTGAAAAGATAGCAATCTCAAATATCTTGGAAAGCATTGCCTATAACATTTGTTTGGTTTTTCTGGCCTGGAAGGGTTTTGGGATCACAAGTTTTACAATTGCGGTATTGGTGCGTGGGGTAGTAGGGCTTTTCTCTTTATATATTTTTCAACCCTGGAAGCCTTCTTTTACGATTTCGCGGAAATCACTTTCAAAACTTCTAAAATTTGGCATACCTTACCAAATAAACACCTTTATCGCAGTTTTGAAAGATGACGGTTTGACTTTAGTATTAGGGAAAATCATAGGCATTGGTCCCTTGGGAATTTTGGTATGGGCGCAGAAGTGGATTCAAGTGCCTTTGAGGGTAGTACTTGATAATGTTACAAAAGTGACCTTTCCCGCTTTTTCCAGAATGCAGGATGATAAAGAATCTTTGGAAAAAGCAGTCACAAAGTCGGTTTTCTTTACAACTGTTTTGGTATTTCCGGCCACCGTCGCAATACTTATTCTTTTCCCGATAGTAACAAACATGATTCCAAAGTATAACCAATGGCTTCCGGCTATTTTCCCGCTGACACTATTATCTATAAACGTATTATTTGCCGCAGTAACGACACAATTGACAAATCTCCTGAACGCAATCGGTAAAATTAAGATTACCTCCGGACTAATGGTAATGTGGACAGTCCTTACTTGGGTATTTGTTCCTATATTGGCTAAAAAATACGGGGCTGACGGTGCGGCTGCGGGTTACGCTTTGGTTGGTATATCTTCAATAATTGCAATCTTTATTGTTAAGAAATATGTCAACTTTTCTTTGACTGAGGCAGCGCTAAAACCATTTTTTGCATCGGTAGTCATGGGTATAACACTTTTAGTTCTGAGATCAATGCTTCCCGCAACTCCGGCAACTCTTGGAGTCCTGATTGTGACAGGAGCAGTTCTTTATACGCTTTGTATACTCGCACTTGTCGGCGTATCTTTAATTGAGGATGCTAAAAAAACTTTTTCAGTTCTTCTCAAAAAATAGTTTTCAGAAATATCTGCTTATTATTTTGGGAACAATTACCTGGGCATTAACTATGGCCAGGAGCGGACTTTGTTGGAATGATGGCTGTACCGGAGGGTTGGGATTTTGGGGTGCAAACGGACATGACGGAATTTGGCACATTGCGCTTTCAGAAAGTTTATCTAAGGGAAGTTTTTTGATGCCGATTTTTTCAGGACAGGGTATAGAGAATTATCATATTGGTTTTGATCTTTTGTTGGCCCTTTTTCATAAAATTTCATTTATACCGATACCTAATTTATATTTTCAGGTGATTCCTCCGGTTCTGGCTTTTTTGATCGGCCTTTTGACTTATAAATTTGTTTTGCTTTGGACCCGTTCGGAAAAAGCTTCGCTTTGGTCAACCTTTTTTGTATATTTTGGAGGAAGTTTCGGATGGTTGGTTTCATTAATTAGAGGACAGGGTTGGGGAGGGGAAAGTATGTTTTGGTCGATGCAATCTGTTTCAACTTTGATAAACCCTCCGTTTGCTTTGTCGCTGGTGTTTTTACTGGCGGGGCTAGTACTGCTTTTGAAATTGGATGAGAAATTCAGTAGATGGATATTTTTACTTTGTGTTTTAAGTTTCGGGATACTAATTGAAATAAAAGTCTACGCCGGAATTCTGGCATTGGGAGGGCTAATGGTTGCGGGTGTTTACTCATTAATTATCGAAAGAAAGTCATTGATTATTAAGGTCTTTTTTACAGCACTTATTATTTCTTTTGTCATCTACGTTCCTTTTAATAAATTATCGGGGAGTCTTATTGCCTGGCAACCGTTTTGGTTTCTGGAGTCAATGGTTGGGGCTTCGGATAGGTTCTACGCCCCCAAACTTGCTGAAGCGATGCTTGCTTACAAAAGCCAGCCGGTAATCGGTAAGTTTGTTTTGGCCTATGGTCTGACATTTGTGCTTTTTATCGTTGGGAACATGGGTACCAGAATATTGTTTCTTTTGCGAAAAATCAGACTAAACGATAAAGTGGAAATTTTGATTTACCCTATTATCGCAGCGGGAATAATCATCCCGACCCTGTTTGTACAGGAAGGAACTCCCTGGAACACTATTCAATTTTTTTATTATTCATTATTTTTTACTTCGATTTTGTCGGGTGCCGTTATTGGAAAGTGGTCAAAGTCTTCCAGGCTTAGCGCTTTTATAAAAATGCTGGTGATTTTATTGACTATTCCTACGACAATTTTTACATTGAAGGATGTTTATCTTACAGAAAAACCACCAGCGGTTTTACCTGCAGCCGAGACAGAAGCCTTGAATTTTATTAGTAGACAGCCTGATGGGGTGGTTCTTACATATCCCTTTGATGAGGTAAAATCCAAGAATGCCGTTTCTCCAAGTCCGCTTTCCGAATATGTGACGACAGCTTATGTATCGGCATTTTCCGGGAAGCAGGTATTTTTGGAAGATGAAATGAACCTTGATATTATGCAGTATCCCTGGCGAGAAAGAAGATCCTTAGTTGGTAACTTCCTAAACACTCTTGATATAGATTCGGCAAAGACTTTCCTGGAAGAAAATAATATTAAATATGTCTATTGGCTAAAAGACCAGCATGCAAGGATAGGGGATAAGGAGCTAAATATGACACTCATATTTAGTAATAGTGATGTCACGGTTTTTAAGGTAAATTAGGATATGAGAAGCAAAATAACTTGGCTAAAAGGTAAACTGTCATTACTTGTCCAAAAAAACTTTTTCTGGTTTCTTTTGATTATTCTTGTTACCATTCCCACCTTTTTAAACTTAACGAGGTCCGGGTTTTTCCCAATGCAGGACGACCTACAGGCTTTTAGGGTGTACGAAATGGATAAGTGCTTTCAGGATATACAGTTTCCCTGCAGATGGGTTCCGGATGCCGGTTATCAATACGGCTACCCCCAATTTAATTTTTATCCTCCGCTCCCTTACTATCTTGGCGCAACTATGCACAGGGTTGGTGTTCAATATATCGATGTTGTAAAAATACTGTTTATTTTAGGCTATGTTCTTTCCGCGTCTACTATGTATGTTTTGGTCAACGAACTCCTGAAAAGTAAATGGTCGGGATTTGTTGCTTCAATTCTTTATACATATATTCCTTATAAAGCCGTTGAGGTATATGTGAGGGGGGCTTTAAGCGAATTTTGGGCTCAGATATTTTTCCCTTTAATTCTCTGGGCGATATATAAACTTATAAAAACCGGAAGATTGAAATATTTAATTTGGATGCCTGTTTCAATTTTTTTCCTGATGACAACGCACGTTCTTATGGCGATGATTTTTGCCCCGGTTGCTATAGTTTGGGCTCTCTTTTGGCTAATTGAAAGTAAAAAGAAAAACTTGGGTAAGATATTTTGGGGTGGGGTATTGGGATTTGGTTTATCTGCATTTTTCGTATTGCCGGTTCTTTTTGAAAAGCAATTTGTACATAGTGAGGGAATTTTATCCGGTTATTTTGATTACCGCCAGCATTTTGTCAGTTTATACAAACTTTTTGTTTCCAGGGAGTGGGGTTATGGATCATCAGGATTTCCAAATGAAAAATTGAATCTATCTCTTGGAACCATCCAATGGCTCCTCGGGTTGGTTGCGGCTCCAATATTGGCGATTATGAATTTAAAGAAAAACAAAAAGATATCAATTTTGACGTTAGGTATTTCGGCAGCGGCCTTGGTTAGTATTTTTATGATTCATATGAAATCCAGTTTTATATGGGCGAAACTTCCGTTTTTATGGTATTTGCAATTTCCATGGAGGTTTTTGGCTGTTTCTATATTTTTGATTTGTCTTGCGGCGGGTACCGCAGTTTATTTAATTCCCAAAGGAAAGCACATTTTAGGAGGAATATTGATTTTGACTGCCGTTTTATTAAGTGTTGGTTTTTATGTTCCCAAAGATTGGCTGACTATTAGTGACTCCGAAAAGTTTTCAGGAGTTTCCTGGCAAAAACAACTTACGATAAGTATTTTTGACTACCTCCCGATATATGCAAAACTTCCGCCGATTACACCTGCACCTGAAGTCCCCGAAGTTTTAGAGGGTACTGCACTCTTTTCTTCATATGACAAGGGTAGCGATTTTCAGAAAGGTGTAGTTGTGGTTGAAAAAGATGCTTTAGTAAGGCTCCCGTTATTTGATTTTCCCGGAATGGAAGTCAGAATCGACGGACAAAAGGTGGCTCATATAAATAACGACTGCCGAGGCCAGGAATTTTGCCTTGGCCTCATTACTTTTACGGTACCAGCCGGGCAACATTTGATTGAGGCAGAATTGACGGACACCCCGATAAGAAAGATAGGCAACTATCTGTCGCTTATAAGTATTGGCGTTATAATTTGGTTAATAATCAAAAAGGATGCTAAAAAAACTAAATAAATACTGGCCTTACATAATTATTTTCGGATTGAGTTTTATGGTCGCCTGGCCACTTCTAAGAACCGGATATTTTTCCCATCAGGACGATTTGCAAATAATTCGGATTTTTGAAATGCGAAAATGTTTTACCGATTTGCAAATTCCTTGCCGTTGGGTTTCCGATATGGGGTGGGGAAACGGATTTCCTTTGTTTAATTTTTATGGCGTATCTACTTATTACTTCGCTGCAGTTTTAAGCTATGTATTTGGTTTTATCGGAGCCTCTAAAGCACTTTTTTATATTTCGCTGGTTGCAGGCAGCTTTGGAATATATTTACTCGGAAAAAATCTTTGGGGCAAGTGGGCAGGGTTAGCCGCGGCAGTTCTTTACATGTTTGCTCCTTACAAAGCTCTCGATGTATATGTCAGGGGGGCACTTGCGGAAAGTTTTGCATTAAGTATTGTCCCGTTTGTTTTTTATTTTGGATACAAATTAATTACTTCTGATGAGAATAGAAAATACGGTGCCCTGTTTGCTCTTTCCGTTTTTGTTCTTATGGTTACCCACAACATCATGGTTATTATATTCTTGCCGGTACTGATCGTTTGGTTGATTTATTGGTTATATTTAGGTAAATGGAAAAAAATTAAAGATGTAGTTGTTCCCTTGGTTTTGGGCATCGGTCTTTCAGCGTTTTTTATTCTTCCCGCGTTTCTTGAAAAAAATCTGGTCCAGACGGAATCTTTGTTGCGTTTTGAATTGGATTTCCGTGCCAACTATTTAAAAGCGGGTCAGCTTTTTGTTGACCGTATTTGGGGATACGGAACTTCCATACCGGGGCCAGAAGGAGGAATGAATTTCCAAATTGGGTGGCCACATTGGTGGCTGGCTATAGCTACAATACCTGCCATTCTTTTTACGAAAGCCAAAAAACACATAAAAGTTTTGGTGGCACTGCTACTGGCAGCATTCACACTATCTATATTCATGACACATAACAAATCAACATTTATTTGGGTTAATTTACCCATACTTAAGTATTTTCAATTTCCATGGAGGTTTCTGTCTCTTTCGATTTTTACAGCCGCCATGCTTGGAGGATTTGTGGTTTCTGCAATAAAAAATAAATGGCAAATTTATATGAGTTTTTTGATAATAATTCTTTCGATTGCTTTTAATTGGAATTATTTTAAACCAAAAACATTTTATTCTATTGACGACGGACAAAAACTGTCCGGAGAGATGTGGGAAGCTCAAAGAAAAGGTGCTCTTTTGGATTATTTACCCAAAACTGCACTGGAACCCCGCGAGGCAGCTCCCGATAGCCCCCTAATTAAATCGGGTAATGCTGAAATAACCGGTTTTTCCAACAGATCTGATAGTTGGGAGTTCACAGCCAAAGCACTTGATAAGTCCGAAGTTGAAGTTCCGGTTTATTATTTCCCAAATTGGAAAGTTTTTGTTAATGGGGAAGCATATCCTTTTTCATATGAGAACGTTTTAGGAAGAATTGCTGTAACTTTGGATGCCGGAGAATATAGTGTAAAAGGGAAGTTTGAAAATACACTTTTAAGGACATTTGCTAATACAATAACAATTGTAAGCTTGGGGGGGCTTTTGGCCTTTACTTTATATGGAAAAAATAAGAAAAAACCTGAATAAATTTTTAATTCCTGTCATTTTGCTTCTATCAATTCCTGCAATCAGGTATCTCTTTGATTATGGATTTTTTGGTGTTTCTGACGACCTTCACATTGCCTGGCTTTATGAAATGGATAGAGCTTTTAAAATGTTCCAGATTCCACCCAGGTTTGTTCCCGATTTGAGTTTTGGCTTTGGCTATCCGCTTTTTAATTTTGTATATCCGCTTCCGTTTTACTTTGGGGAAATATTTCACCTGTTGGGTTTTTCGCTGGTAGATAGTGTCAAAATTGTTTTTGGCTTATCCGTTCCCTTTTCAATGTACTTTATGTACAAATTCCTGAAAGAGTTTTTACCCCATGAGCTGTCGTTGGCAGGTTCAGTACTTTATGTTTATGCACCCTACAGGGCAACCGAAATTTTTGTACGGGGGACGATAGGGGAGATAGTGGCATTTGCAATAATCCCCGTTGTTGCACTTTCGTTTGTAAAGTTAACAAGTGAGAGGACGTCAATTAAATGGATTGGAGTAACTGCAATTTCTGTTGCTACACTTGTATTGTCGCACAATATTATGGCTTACATGTTTATTCCTTTCGCCTTACTCCTTTTGGTTTCCAGAATTATTTTTATAGTTAAAAATAAAAAAGAGGCTCTCTTTAGAAGTTTTACCGGAATTTTGTTGGGCTTGACGTCGTCAATATATTTTTGGTTCCCGGCAATTTACGAGAGCTCTCTAATGCACTACGATACGGTTTTTAATTTTTATGATCACTACCCCGCACTCAAGCAGTTTATTACCCCTTATTTTGGCTACGGAGCATCAGTACCGGGGCCATACGACACAATGTCATTCTATTTCGGTATTACGGGGATTGCTGTAGTAGTTTTGGGTATGGTCCTTTTCTTACTTAAATTTAAAAAATATTCGCGTGAAGAAAAAATATTTTTCGGATGGGGAGTGATGATACTTTTGGTAAGCATATTCATGATGAATTTTCGCTCCGCATTTTTGTGGCGGAACTTGCCTCTTTTGCCATATTTTCAATTTCCCTGGAGATTTTTGGCAATGGTAGTCTTTTCCATACCCATACTTCTACTGGGGTTTTCTAAATATAAATTTGGAAAGATTCTTTCATTGGTGGTTGTGGTTGCCGCCATCGCACTTAATTTTAATTATTTTAAGACCAGCGAATATTTGGGCAGAGGGGATGGTTATTATATTGAAAGGTATATCCCGCTTCCGACAGCTTCCGAGGAGTACCGCAAAACCGGTGAGGAGTATTTAAGACTACCAAAGGGCACTAGCCAAAGACCCGACAAAAATTACCCCAGGGCTTATACAGATAACCCGGCAATTACTGAGATTAAGGAGATCAATGCTCTTAATGCAGTAATTGTTACCGACTCTGAGGAAAAGTTTACATTTAACTACAGCAAATATTATTTCCCCGGTTGGTTTGCTAAAATAGATGAGGAGGAAGTTGAGATTTCTGCAGGGAAGCCGTACGGTCAGATTACATTCGAAATTCCTGCCGGGAAACATACGGTTGAGGTATATTATCAGGAGTCGCCAATGAGACTCTTATTTGACGCAGTATCATTATTCAGTCTGGGTACGGTAATATTACTGATACTGGCAAAAAAGAAAAAATGAAAAAAATACTGGTTTTGGCAATAGCACTGAGAGTTTTGGTGGCTGCTTTCTTATTTCACCCGGACATAAAGACATTTAACTTCCAAGCCTCGTTTCTGAAAAAAGGAGTTTTTAATATTTATACTTACCTGACCGAGAATAAGAAGAATCTTTCTTTAAAAGATGATTTTGTTTATTTTCCATTAACTTATTTTACCCTTGGAGTTAATCAGATTGTTACTTCTCCTATTTTGGGTGGCAATTTTGATGCATGGTTGGGAAACGCCGATTCAAACTCTTCAGTAACGGATCCTAATATTTTCAAATATTTACTGGTTCTGAAATTACCCTACCTAATCGCGGATGTAGCTATTGCCTTTTTACTTCTTAATTATTTTGATGATAAGAAAAAAGCCAAAAAAGCGTTTATGTTATGGTTTTTTAACCCGTTTACAATCTATATTATTTATGTTTTCGGCAATGTCGATGTATTTCCGGCCTTGCTTACACTGGCCTCTCTCCTTTTTATTAAAAAGGACAAACTAATTTGGGCAGCGATTACTTTGGGGATAGCGGCGGGTTTTAAACTTTATCCGATTCTTTTTGTCCCGTTCCTGATTTTTAGCGGAAAAAGTGTTAAAGAGAAGTTTTGGTTGGGAGCATTGCCTCTTCTGGTTTTTGCTGCGATCTCGATGCCATTTTTGTCACCCCCGTTTTTTAAATCAACTTTGGTTTCCGGTCTCACAACCAGGATTTTTAATCCCGGCTTTAACGTAGGCTTCGGTGAATCGATAATTGTCGGTCTGGCACTTTATGCGGCTCTATTTTTCTATGCGTGGCTTATTGATAAAAAACCAATTCAATTCAACTATTGGATTTTGATTTTACTGATTATATTTTCATTTTCCCATTTCCATGTTGCTTGGTTACTCTGGATCGCTCCTTTTGTGGTGATGTTGGCAGTCAAAAAGCCGTCTCTCTCATGGCCACTATTTTTACTTGGCATAGTCGCATTATCTATTCCGCTTTTTTACCAAGACAGATCAATGACGATTTCTTTATATAGAGTCTATTCCACCTGGTTTGATCTTTTACCGACTCCTTTCACCGCAATTCAGAAGTTTTTCGATCCTTACAATTTACAAAGTATTTTACATTCACTTTTTGTCGGCGGAGCTTTGACGGTAGGCTACCTGATATTTAAAAAGGGAAAATCAGAATATAACAGATTATGAAATTAGATATGTCATCACAAATGCCACAAGCGAAGCTTGTGATCAAGTAAGGTAAAAAATTATATTATGAAAAAAATGATTTTATTGACGATAGTATCGGTTTTGGTTTTGGTATTTATTTTGCCGGTAGTCCTATCCCTGTCACTTAAAATGATTCCTAATAATGTTCAGCCCGGTTACAACCCGGATATAAGACTCTCTATTTATAAAGCACGGGATTTTACTCAAAAATTTGTAGCTAAGACAGACAACTTGACAGCAATCGGCTTGTCGATCCGTAATCCGAATTTGAAAAATAAATCGGACGTAATTTTTAATTTATATGATTCGGGGGTAACTTTGGTACGAACAGTTACAATTAGCGGAATGAATTTGGAGGACGGATCTTTTATAAAGTTTACTTTCCCCCCAATTACCGGATCACTGGGGAAAGAATTCAGTTTTACAATTTCATCTCCGGGTGCAGGACCTGAAGAGACGATTGAGGTATTCATTATTAACTCTAAAGATATTGCCTCAGGGATCACTGAGTATTCATATTTGGAAGAAACTCACGAAGGAGGCACTCCGATAGTTACTTATAGTAAGCCGCAAAGTAGGATGAGTACGGTAGCCGGGGTTTACTCTAATTGGTTTTCCAGACTTCTACATCTTCGTTCTCAAAAATCAGATTAAGGCCGTAGGCGGACGGTTCAATTATCGGCTTTACACTTTTCGGATAATATAAAATATTTGCGTTAGTTTCTTTAAAAGCTTCACTGACTGTTGTAAGATCTTTGTTTTCAAAGACCGTCTTTTTGGTTTCAAGTCTTGGCCTCCAGTTATAACCCATGATATCTGCCTGCTCATAATCGTCAAAATAAGTTCTTCTGGCGGAAAGAGCGGAAACGTAAGATGTGTCAAACCAGTCCCAAACGTTTTGGGTAGTATCTTTAAGATCTAAATACTGATTGTAGGGAGGAGTAAGTATAACGGTGTCCCCGGGTGTATTTTCTCTGATAAAGTCCAGGGCCACAATCTCGTTTTGAGAAATCTTTGCGAATGCCGGGCGTGAGTAAAATTCATTTAAAAGACCGATTTGGGTAGGAAGCATCAAGATAACAACAACCGGCGCAAGGATGTACCTTAATTTGGACGGTATTTTTGAAATTTGGATTCCGGCCAAAATTCCGAAAAGTAGAACGAAATATTGCAGGAATTGGCTGGTGTTACTGGCAACCCCTTTTTGCAAAAACAATAGAGGTAAGATAATTGAGATAACGATAGCAGCCTTGATAAATATATGGGTTTTAAGAAGTTCCCATAGACCTAAAAACCTCATTCCCAAGTTTCCGAAAAATAAAATCAGAAATCCCACACCTTCCAAAAATATAACCCTTTTCCAGTTGTGTTCATATATATAGGTTTGGCGCCTGAGTTCCCAATCCAATAAGTTTAAACGTGAAGGTTCAACAATCATGGTTCTGACATACCACCAGGGTTGAAATATCAAAAAAGAAGTAGAGCCGGATGTGTTTGGAAAATATAACAGGACGGATAGTAACCCGCTTATGAAAGCCAGAATTAATGTTTCAAATTTCCTCTCTTTAATTAGTTGCCAAAGCCCTGCAACTCCCAGGGAAACTAGCGCAACAACCCCGGCATATACTTTAAAACTGACCAGGGTTCCAAAAAGAAGTACACAAATTACAAAAAGTATCCTTTTAGCGGATTTGTTTTGCTGACTGTTTAAATTTAGATAAAAATAGATTGCCGCTAAAAAAATAAACCCCGAGATAATTTGCGGAGGATTGCCGCCCGCGCTTTGCGGTTGTGTAGCCCAAAAAATACTTTCGCCCCCTATCGTTCTTCCTTTAAGGTAGGTTACTATAAAGCCAAAACTCCCGGCAAAATATGTAAAAACCGTTGCCCAAATAGGTGCGGATTTACTTTTAGATAAACTTTTCGTTAAAAAGTATGCCGATGCACCCAAAAAAAGCGAGTAGAAAAATGGGAATATTCTGAAATATAAATTGAAATTGGAAATCCCTGTGTATTTACTCACCATGGCAGGTAGAATATCGCTGAAGAAGTGGTAATTAACAAGTTTTTCACCGGCAAAAATGGGATTTTCAAATGGCCAGCCCTTTTTAACCTCCTCCATAAGAGCAATGTGCCAGGGTCCGTCATGGCCGTGTGCGCTCCAGAAAAGCAAGTTTCCGTTTTGGGTTATTCCACTTGGTGAAATTACTGCCATCTGTCCTGCAATTCCCAACACAAAGACTGCAATTACAATAATTGTTTGAAGGTTAAATTTTATTTTAATATCTTTAATTGATCTGCCTAGGGGTTTGGAAACAAATATGGCGCAAAGAATAACAATTGGGACGATTAAAAAGGGAATATTAAGAACAATTAAAAGGTAGGAGACAAGGGTGAGAAAAGTAAAACCGACAATTCCTCCCATGAGTATTCTTTCCATACCTAAAGTATATTACAATTGGAGTATGGGACGAAGATCAATCTTAATTCTTTTTGGGGTCTTACTTCTGGGGCTTTTGATCAGAGTTTATAAAATAGAGTCTCTTCCCATGTATGGCGACGAGCTGACTATGGTTTACGATACTTATTCTATAAGTAAGACCGGAATGGATGCGACGGGA
>Ga0209318_1001413_pt1 | contig 15228 bp, 25 predicted proteins | sample RifGroE1_FD_183999 | JGI IMG/M metagenome (GOLD analysis project Ga0209318, IMG submission 183999) | Groundwater microbial communities from Rifle, Colorado, USA - Groundwater E1 (SPAdes) (version 2) | ecosystem: Environmental > Aquatic > Deep subsurface > Groundwater | place: Rifle, Colorado...
CACTGTCTGAGGCCTGTCCCACCACTCTACCACCCCTTCCTAGCACCCTTCCGGAAGAAGATATTGCTACATTACAAAATGTAACAAAGCAATCAATCAATAGAATGACTAAACTCTCCACACTCCGTTCTACCCTAGCTTCAGTCCGAGCCTCCCTCACTGACTCTCTCTGCTGGGAACGCCAGTTGGAAGCTGAACTGGTGGAAGCCAAGGCTGAACGTAAGAAGTGGAGTGAACTCCAAACTGCTATCATCATCCGTCAGGCAGAACTCTCAGGCCTCGTCAAGAGGGTTCCCAAACACACACCTGCCACCACTCCGACTTACACCCGTAGTTCTATGCCCAAAGCGGACCAAATGAAGGAGGTCTTGGCCTCCCTCAACAAAGATGAGAGGGCTGCCTTCATCGAAGAACTCCTGAGTTCCATAACCTGCAAGTGTCAGCCATCTGAGCCGACTGGCTTACCAAAAGGACTCTAGTATGTACTACACTATTCAAAACAATAGAGTTTCCTTTCACTCTACTCAGGTGGAGAGCTCCACTCCTGTGCCTAAGGATGCCACTCACTACTCCTTGGCCTATCGCTACCCTAGCATAGTTGAGGTGATGTGGCACTCTCAGCTCTGGCCTCGACTAACTCACTTAATCAAGCCTATACCGATGGAGGACTTATGACCCTACTATTTCTATACGCAACTCTAACCCACGGAGATCTACTATGCCTACTTATCACTTTGTAGCCAAAGTCCCACTAACAGCCCACACTGACATTGATGCTGATACCTTTGAAGAAGCTTATAAAATAGCTGAGGATAGAGATCTAGTATACGCTCCTGAACTTGGTCAAGCTCTCTGGCTAATGCAGGATAAGTGGGTAATTCGAGATGTAGACGAAGGTCCTGAGGACATTAAACTTGATCCTCATGATCCTATCACGTCCTGAGACGTGGAAATTTAATTTCATTAGTTGTTGACATACCATCCCCGTATGGTATAATGGCCATTCAATCGGAGCACATCGGGGCTCCATTACATCGGGCATCTAGCCCAAAATAACATGGGAATTCAACTGGAGGTAACATCATGGCTATGGAAGCAATCTCAGCACGGTACCAAGTGAAGGACGAGAATGGAAATGCAGTCCTCGACGGTGAAGGTAAGGCCGTATGGCAGGAGTGTCAGGTGGATTATGACCTCGGTGATTCCATCGAAGCTGCCTCCGAGAAGTTTGGCTCTGACGTAGTCTTCTCCCAGTTCAAAGCCAATGCCCGTGTAGTTATTCAGGGCATCATTCGTGCCAAACTCAAGGCTGGCCTCTCTGCCGAGAAAATTCAGGAGTTCATCTCCACTTACGTCCTCGGCGTGGCCGTCGAGAAGACTCAGGTCGATCCAGTTCAGGCCGTCAAGGCTGCCTTCGCTACCTGGACCCCCGAGAAGCAGAAAGAGTACTTGAGGGAGCTTGGCGTGGCTGTCGACTAAACCCTCATGTAGTCAAGATTAACTCAACAATCCTCCTCCTTGCCAGTCAGGGAGGGGGATTATTTCTCATCATTTAGCCACAAATTAATATCAACTACCTTAGGAGGCCCTTATGCCTAAATATAAATCAGTCTACTTTGCCCCTGATGGGACTTGGTTCGAGGATAGGGAAGAATGTCAGGAATACGAAGATAAGCAAGCTCTAATAAATTGGATAATAGATACTTCCAGTGGTGGACTTGATCGAAAAGATGTTGAGTGGATAGCATCTAAACTTTTAGAACGCTATAATATAGAGCAGAAATGGAACTGGAAAAAGCCTGAAGAACCTAAAACTCTTGCTCAAACTATCATATCTACTTTAAAAGAAGATGCATCTAATGGCTTTTACGATAATGAGCCAGCACCTAAAGTAGAACCAGAATCTAAATAACATACCTTGGCCCTAGGGTCACTGGAGACTATTATGACTACCCAATTGGAGTTCCTCTCCGAACTTACTTCCCTCCTTAGTGAGGCCCCACCTTCTCATGGAATCCTTGGAATTTACTTAGTAAATCACCCCAAACAAATCCACATGGAAGAAGGCCCATTCCTCCGTCTCTTCCCCACTTACAAGGAAGAAGTCTGGGACCATGGCACCTATTCTTCCAAACTAGTCGTTACTCTCAACGGTTGTGAGATATTCTCCCTTTCCAACCTCGTTAGAATATCCGGCGAGTTGAAGGAGGGCCACTAATGTCCAACCCACGTACAGGCATCCAACTGGCCTACCCCTTCGAAGAGCGACGCTTACTCAATCAGGGACGCTTCTCCCTCAAATGGTCCCCACCTTACATCCTTCAGCCCAAGCTGAATGGTGAGCGATGCCGTCTGATCCATGAGGGAGATCGCTGTCTGCTACTAAGCAGCACCGAGGAAATTATATCCTCAGTACCTCACATCAACGAGGCTGGCCTTCTCCTTCCTCAAGGTGAATTCGACGGTGAACTCTATGTCCATGGGTGGACCTGGGCTGAAATCCATTCAGTTGTGTCGACCACCTCAACAATGCACCCTAACTATGAAGCGATGCAACTCCACCTATTTGATATCATTACTGAGGGGAGTCAGATCAACCGCCTTATCCAGTTGAATCAACGCTTTAGATCAAATGGTCTACCTCCATGCCTTCAACTGGTCCATCCACATATGGCTAACACCCTCGAAGAGGTGTACCAGATTTACGAAAAGTTCATAGGCCTTGGCTACGAGGGCTTCATCATTAGGCATGTAGATGCCACTTATCTCCGCAGGAGAAGTCCTGCTATGATGAAATTCAAACCTAAGGCCAAAGACGAATATCTTATAATCGGAGTATATGAAGCCATATCTGCCGAAGGTAAGGGTAAGGGTATGGTTGGAGGATTCAACTGCATAGATGACATGGGTACTACATTTTCCGTAGGTGCTGGTAAACTCTCCCATTATGATAGATATCTTCTCTGGGATGCCTACTGTGAAAGTGAATATCCTAAAGGAATGACTTTGGAAGTTGAGTATCAAACAATGAGTGACAAGAACAAAGTACCACTCTTCTCCAGAGCAGTACGAATCATCTAACCCTAATTTGCTACATTACATATTGTAACATAGCAATCAAGGAACCCTATGAACCAATCTACAAAAGTCTTCATACCCAATAAGTCGTATCATGACTTCTCCGAGGCCACTCGCTTCGGGGAGTTGATCTATCTCACGGCAGGGAAGATCTCCATACTGAGTATAGGCCGTATGTACCGAACCTTTATGCCAGTTATTCAGGCCTCCACTAAGGAAGATTACATCCTGGTCAGTGGCCCCTCAGTCATGACCAGCATCCTATGCAGCATGTTCTCAATCAAACACGGTGTCCTTAACTTACTGATTTACCAAATCGGAGGGGACAACAAGGGTCACTACAAACAAAGGAGGATCTCTTTTGAAGAACTCACTCAAGACACCACCCTCACTATCTCAGAGTCGAGCTTGGACTAGATTCCTCATCCGAGGAGTGGAGGCCTCCCTTACTAACCTCACCCATAGGGACTGTATCTCACCCTCTGAGAAGTATAATCTGGAGGTGGCCTTAGCCACTATACGTCGTATCACTAATTGTTGGGACCTCTCCCAAAGATTGCAGGAGAAATAAGATGACAACCAAGCAATATAAAAAGGTCTTGAGTATGCATCGAGAAGGAATCTCCATAGAAGTCTGCCTTGCTTCAATCATTGAGATAGACTCTGGACTTCATGCCATAACTGTGGCAATGGATATCTTACGATTCCTGAATGGGATTGCTTTCATATCTCCCTTCACTAATGAGGCCAAACCGTGACTACTTACAACATGTGTAAATGTTCTAACTGTGGATGGGAGGGCAATGTATCAGAATGCGAAACTGATACTGAACAAGATAGTTGGGAGAGTCCCTCTTATATTATCCACTTATGTCCAAAATGTGAGGATGGTGGATGTATAGATGATTACTTTGGAGATGCAGAAGATGAAGAAGATGATAATACACTTAATATTTTAGGAGATTAATATGACTCTCCCTATCCCATACCACCCGTCTCAGGAGGTCTTGGATTCAACCAAGGTCCAAGCCTATCAATCATGCCCTAGAATGTTCTTCTATGAGTACATGCTTGGTTGGCGAAGTGCCCGCCCTAACAATCACCTCCACTTTGGCAAAGCAGTACACATTGCCCTTGAGCACATCATCCTCCATGGCTATCGTGTCGAGGCCGTGATGGAAGCCCTGGAGATGTTCAATCAGGAGTACAGGGCCTTCTTCCCTGAGGAAACTGATGTGATCTACTCACCCAAAACCCCTACTCGCTTCTTCGATATGCTAATCCAGTACCTTAAGACTTATCCGGATGATCTTCAACGCTATGAGGTCTACAAGACTGAGTTCGGGGGTACAGTAAGTCTGTCCGAGAAGCACAAGCTAGCCTTCAAAATGGACACCGTACTCATTGACCGTGAAACAGGTCTATACTGCTCCTTAGAGCATAAGACCAAGGGTGGCAATTACATTGGAGACGGTTACTATTACGAACATATGATGGGCATCCAGGTAGGGACATACACCCACGTACTGAATTGTATGGTTCCGCCTGATAAGGTAAGTGGTGTCATCATAAATTGTCTCTGTATGAAGAAAACTAAGAAGCCTGAATACATCCTTCAGAGATTCCCCATTCTTCTAAGCAACATCCAGATGTACAAATGGCTTGAGAACACTAAGGCTTGGATGGATAAGATTTACAGGGATGTGGAAGAACTTGAGGCCTCGTCACCTAGTGACGACATCATGAAATGCTTTGTAATGAACGGTCGCTCTTGCACTAACTGGGGCCGTACTTGCATCTACCTCGACATGTGCACTAGTCATGCCAACCCTCTCCAACACATTGAGAGAATGCCCACTGACTTAGAAGTCTCCCACTGGAACCCCTTGGAAGAAGATCTTCGAGAAGTATTAACTCTGTAAGAACCCAAATAACACTAACCTAGTGAGGCTAATCATGTCCGAAATCAATCACCATCTCGACCCTACTGATGCCATCGCCCTCTACAAGGGTCAGAAGAGTATGCTCATCCTGATCATTGCCAAGTCTGGACGGGGGAAATCTACTGCCATACGCAATTTAGATCCGAAGGAAACCTTCCTAATAAATATTCTCGGAAAGCCTCTGCCCTTTCCCAAGGGTGGCCAGTACCAGGAGAAGGACAACATGCTAGTGTCCACTGACGCTGCCAAGATCCGCTCTACTATGATGGAAGTGTCACGCAACGAGAAGTGGAAAAATCTGGTGATTGACGATGGCCACTACGTAATGGCCACTGAATTCATGATGAAGGCTCTTGAGAAAGGTTACGAGAAGTTCACTATGATGGCTAAGAATATCTTTGAGATCATCCTCCTCACTACTAAGCTCCGCCCGGGGTTGAAAGTATTCTTTCTCACCCATGAAGAGGACACTGGCACTGAAAGAAAGATGAAGACCTTGGGTAAACTCCTGGATGATAAGGTCACCTTGGAAGGACTTAGTTCTATCGTCCTTTTTGGTGAAGTCTTCTCAGAAAACGATAAGCAAATGTACTACTTCGCCACTCAGTCCAACGGGTACACCACGGCGAAGTCCCCTTACGATATGTTCCCTAGCCGAATCCCGAATGATCTGGACTTGGTGTCCAGACGTATAGACGAGTACTATTCAGGGGTTGACCTGAAGGACTCGAAATGTGATTTCACCTTATAGGAGGAAAGTATGACCTTTAGAGTAACATTACCAGATGATCCCGATCTCCCTCTCAAAGAGGAAGATAAACACCAAACGGAGAAGATCTTGGAAGCCCCTGTAAAGATTACTGGAGGCGTTATCTATGACGACACTAAAGAAGATGGTGCTATAGCAAAGATTACATTTGAAGAGGGAGGGGAAGTATTAATAGAAGAACTGGCAGAGATGGCAGGAACTGCTTTAGAAAACATGGAGACTATATTCAACGATGCTATCCCACAACTAATCTCAATCGTCGAGGAGGTAAACCCACCAGAGAAAGCAAAAGTAATCGGCAAATTACGCGGGGCGTTAGAGCTGTTTAACCAAAAGTAAATAACACCTGAGGGCCTTAGCCCTAACCTACCAACCCATTCTAAAGAGGTATTACAATGAATGACTTCGACCAGGAAATGGCAGCAATGAACGAGACTCTCCTTGACATCGACACCAGTGATTCTCAGGAGCCCACCACTGTGGAACCAGGCGAGTATAAGATCCGGATTACTGGGTTCAGGAAGGACTCCGATGGTAAAGTTATCCGCACCTCGGAGGCCGGCAACAAGTATTTCATAGTGACCTTTGACATTCCCGAGGAAGAATTCTCCAAAGGTTTGTCTAAGATCTTCTCTGTGCCCACCCTCGACATGGAGCCTAAACGTGTTAACGCCATTAAGTGGGACCTTGAGTGCTTCAAGCGTGCCTTTGGCCTCGCTGAGATTAACTTCTCTAATATGGTAGGCAAAGAGGGTTACGCTATCCTGGGAGTCTCTCACTCAGAAACCTACGGTGATCAGAACGAAGTGAAGAAGTTCGTCACTGGGGCGTAATCCCTTTGTTACATAATGTAACATAGCACACTCCAAGGAGGTGATACATGCGATCTAGATTCAAACATCGGCGATAGCCAATCTTCGAGAACACGTTAGTATGTGTTACTAAACGATCGAGATTCCCTTTCCCAGCATGGGACGGAGTAGATCAGGTGAGGGGCTTCGGCCCCTTGCCATTTCTTATTTAACAGGAGGACTTATGACAAGTAAGTATCCAAATCATGAGTAGTGATTATCGTCCACGCCTCTCCGTCGAGGTGCGTCAGGACCAGTTCAACAAGCTCCAAGACATCCTCCCCCATGGAACTCAGAAACTTCTCTTCCAGGCCCTCCTTGATGGAGTCATCGAGCTCCACAATCGCGGGGGTTTTAATGCGGTGGGGGCGATCATCTCGGGCCATGTGAATATAGTCCAACTGGCTAAGGCTGGTGAGGTCTACACCCAGGCTGCTATTCCAAGGGAGTAAAGTATGGCCACAATAGAATCCCTAAACACTTCCATAACCCACATGACAAGGGCAGCTCTATTCGAGCACTTAGGAAGGATTCGTACCCAGAGGAGATTGCGTCCTGCCCCACGTCAGAAGAGTACCCCGGCCAAGGTAGCCCGTGCCCCTAAGAAAGGTAACCTCAAACAGCAGGACCTATTCCAATATGCCAATGGCTTGAGTGATGGGGCTAAGGCTAATTTAGCAGCTGAGCTGCTGAAGGAGTTGATGAAATGACTAAACCCTATATTAGTATTAGAATATATGTGCAAGGATACCCTAGTCCTGAAGACATTGAAGTTGTATTACAACTCCCTGAAGAGTACATATACAAATATTCACGTAGTATAGACTTTCCAGATAAAAATTGTGATCCTCTAACAGAAAATCTATTCTGCACCCGTAGAGATGTAAGAGCTTCTATAATAGAAGGCAGATCCAAATTTGTAAAGGATATAACTCCTGGAATTGCTGAAGCTCTTATGAATTTCTTATGTAAAAATGATACTGTTATGGGATACAGGAAGGACTGATGGGATGATGCCTCTAACAAACATCAAAGGAAGAACTTTCGGAGAGTGGACTGTCGGAGAGAGGGCCCCTTCTATAGGTGGTCACGTAAGGTGGATCGCCACTTGCTCCTGCGGAAATGTGAGGGAAGTTAGAGGAGATAATCTCCTGGAAGGGAAGTCAACCAAGTGCAAACCCTGCGCATTAGCGCAACTATACAAGAGATGGAGAAAATAGATGGATACTTTACCTGATATATCATATTTTATACTAGGTATAGGAATCGGATTTATACTCTATATAGTTATTAGAATTATACAAAGGAGGAAAAAATGACCCAAGATGTATCACAACTTCTCCATGTTTCTATCGAGGATATAGACATCGGGGATAGATTCAGGAAGGACTATGGTGACTTAGGCCAGTTGATCTATTCGATCAAGAAAAATGGCCTCATCACTCCTGTTGCCGTGGGCCTCACCGAGTCTCTCAAGATCGACCAGAAGTCCGACAAGAAGTACACCCTCCTGGCCGGCGGACGTCGAATGGCAGCCATCCTAGATATGAAATGGTCTCATGTGCCAGCCAAGATCTATGACCAACCTCTGACTGAACTCGACTTCAGATCCATTGAGTTAGCTGAAAACTTGGACAGGAAGGAGATGACCTATGTCGAAGAAATCGCCCTCAAAAGAAAGATTAACGATTTGCAGATCAGCATACATGGAGCCAAGCATTCTAAAACACCTGATGCGGCAGGATGGTCTCAGGCAGACACCGCTAGGCTTCTTAAAGAGAGCCCTGCTAACCTTACGAGGGATCTTAAGTTGGCGCAAGCCATAGAACAGTTCCCCCAGATTGGACTGGATAAATGTAAGTCCAAGTCAGACGCCCTGAAGTTGCTCAACTCCATCGGTAAGAAGTTGAACAACTCCATGCAGAGTGAGAAGTTCACCAAAGATATGGGCACTGGGGATAAGACCTTCAAGAAGCTCCATGACTCTTACATCCTTCGTGATTGTTTCGAGACCTTTGCTCAGATCCCGGCCAAGTCCATAGATTTCATCGAAATCGACCCACCTTATGCAATGGACCTCCATTCCAAGAAGTCCGAGGGTTCCATGCTAGGTTACAATGAGATCGAGATGCTAGCTTACCCTGAGTTCATCACCAAGGTACTCACGGAATCCCATCGCATCCTCCGAGATGACGGCTGGATGATCTGCTGGTTTGCTATGGACCCCTGGTTCAATTTCATCTCCACTCTTCTGAAAGAGATAGGCTTCAAACTCAACCTTCTCCCCGGACTTTGGATCAAACCTACTGGCCAAACGATGCAACCCGAAACTCAATTCGCCAACTGTTATGAACCCTTCTTTTATTGTAGGAAGAATGGTAGTGCTAAATTGAATAAGATGGGCAGGTCTAATATCTTCGAATTCAACCCTATGCCACCGGCTCAGAAGATCCACCCCACTCAGAGACCATTGCCTCTCATGATCGAGATCTTTTCCACATTTTGTGCCCCCGGCAAGAGTGCCTACATTCCCTTCCTTGGGTCTGGTACCAGTCTCCTGGCTGCACATACGTGCAAGGTAGGAGCCTTTGGCAATGACCTGACTAAGGAATTCAAGGAGGGATTTATAGTTCAACTTCAAGCCTATCTGGAGGGCTGCAATGGCTAAGTATGAATACGTATGTGATGAGTGTGAAGATACTGAATTCTGGGATGAGATATTAAAGGAAGGGTTCCACTGTGAATGTGGAGGTCATTTAATATTACTAAAACCTGACCACTTTAGCGAAGTAGAGTATATAGAAAATTGTATGGTATGTAGACATAAAGGAAGTTCTAAATGTTTTGAATGTAAACATAACTAGGAGGGCTGCAATGACTGAAATTCCAAAACACTTACAACAATACGTAGATTATATTACTAAATCTGGCGGAAGTCCTCACGTAAGTTGGTTTATAGATGACTTTGATCCTATAGGAGATAGAGTTTTAGATGATCTAATGAAGCTAAAACTTATTAACATAAAAAATGGAATTATTACACTTAAGGAGATTAAAAAAATGTCTGAAAGTAAGATACTCTTCTTCGACACTGAAACTACTAACTTGCCCCAATTCAAGAAACCCAATCACGATCCCAGTCAGCCTAAGATCCTCCAACTGGGGGCCATCCTAGCTACCGATGAGGGAGAAGTGGTGGATGAGTACAGCACCTTAGTGCAGATCGGAGATACTCCCATCAACCCTTATGCCCTAGCAGCTCACGGTATATCTGCTAAGCGAGCCAACGAAGAGGGCATTCCTCCAACAGAAATGTTCTTGAGGTTCCACGAACTATCGCAATCCTGTGATGCTCTTGCCTGCCATAATTTTAACTTCGATATCAAACTCATCCAGATCACCTCAGCACAGATTCAGGGGACGTTTACTGACCCTGACACTTCAGCCCTACTTATGTCAGACATAGAGGAACTCCCTTACTATTGCACCATGGCCTCAACCATTTCCTACTGCAACCTTCCCTTTCCCAGTGGCAGAAAAGGGAAGAAGTTTCCCAAGCTGGAAGAATTGTATCGCATCCTGTTTGAGGAAGAATTCGAAGGTGCCCATGATGCTATGGCTGATGTGAGGGCGACTATGAGATGTTACTTTGAACTTAAAGAGCGAGGTATAATGTAATGAATGAAACATTAGAGATGAGATTAGAAGGACTTGCAAAGCCTGTTAATACAAAGAGTAGAAGTGAGGTAGTGAACATTTGTCCTGTATGTAAGAATATTATTCATAACTGTATATGTGTTAAAGGGCACACTATTAACGAACAAACTCTCTACGATGAACTTCCCAAGTCTGCATTGGAAGTACAGGTAGGAGGCTCCCACTACAAAGAGTACCAGATCCAACCTTACGAATTCTTCCTCCGCAATAAGATCCCTCACCATAAGGCTGCCATTATTAGACGCATCCTCAGATACGACCACCCTACTGGAAAAGGACTCCAGGATTTGGACAAGATCTCACACGAGATCGAACTCATTAAAGAGTTGGAGGGCTGGAACAATGCCACATACGAAGAAGATTAGATACATTACCCCCCTGGAAGTCCAAGACATCCTTGATGGATGCTATGGATGTGACTGCCACTTGGCCATGATGCAGTGTATTGCTAAGGGGATTAATGATCTCCTTAGGGGGAGGCCCAGCGGGATTCCATCCCAACTTCAGCCATCTAAAATTATATCTGGGCCCTTACCAGACGAAGTCTGTAGTACGTGAGACTGAAGGACGTAGGAGTTTCCTACGTTACAAATTGTAACATAGCAATAACCAAAGGAGAAGCACTATGGATCTTACATGGCCCGACGCAGTAGCAATCTCAGCAATGGCTTTGGCCTTTGCATGGATGATGGTAGAACTATTCAAATCTAAGTGAGGATATTATGCGTGCCACCTACGTACCCCCATCTGGCTCAAAAGATTCTCCCTATATCATCGTCGGAGAACAGCCTGGGAAGACAGAAATAATGAGAGGTCGCCCTTTCTGTGGACCCTCCGGCGTAGAGTTGGAGGATAATCTCCGCATCGCAGGGATTAATCGTGCAGACTGTTACTTTACTAATGTAGTGAAGGATGCCGATAGACCACTCGGCCACTACATTGAATTCAATCCAAGGAAGGGTACTGTAATCCATCCTCCTGGACAGGAGTACATAAATGAACTCGCAAAAGAACTCACTTCATGCACAGGGAAAGTCATCATTGCCCTCGGAAATACAGCCCTCTTTGCCCTCGCAGACAGAGTCGGAGTTACTAAGTGGAGGGGCTCGGTCCTATCTCCGACGCTGGTTTCTGATAAGGTACTTATCCCCTCGGTACACCCAAGTACAATCATCTTCCCTAAGAACCAATACACAAATAAGCGTCTCCTCATCTACGACTTACTGAGGGCCCGACAAGTAAAAGAGGGAAAGTGGAAAACCCTTGATCGCCACATAGCCATCCGCCCCACCTATTCCCAGGCCCTCAATTTCTTGAATGTCTGCTCTATGTGGGGCAAACTTGGCAACCCAGTAGCCTATGACATCGAAGTGGATGTCTTCAACGGAGAGATGACTTGCATCTCCTTTGCCTACACCCCCACAGATGTAATGTCCATCCCTTTTACTTGTGAGAGAGGGGACTACTTCACTCTCCCCCAAGAAGCGGAGATCCTCAAGAAGATTGCCTCTATTCTTGAGGACCCTTCTATCCCCATCCTAGGTCAGAACCTCGTGTTCGACTGCCACTACATGTTAAGGAAATATGGAATCCACACCTCCAACATACACGACACAATGGTTGCTCAAAAGACTCTTCTACCTGATTATCCTGTCGGGTTGCATTTTATCTGCTCTCAATATACTGACATTCCTTACTATAAAGACGATGGTAAGTACTGGCTCAAGGGAATTGGTAATTGGGAATCTGGTTGGCGTTACAATGCTTTGGATTCTGTGGTGTGTGCAGATGCATACCCTAAACAAATGGATGCTTTATTCAAACAGCACAACTACTTCGCCTACGAACGAAAACGAAAGTCCATCCTCCCATATGTCTTCATAATGGAGCATGGCATTAGGATCAATCTCGGCTCCATGAAGCAGGCATATGATGATGCACTTAGGGAAGAGGAAGATTTACTTCGCCAACTCCACTTTAAATGCGGATTCGAGTTGAATCCTAACTCCCCTAAGCAAGTAGCCACGTACTTCTACGTAACGAAGAAACTCCCAGCATACAAAAACAAGACTGGAGGTAACACTACTGATGAAAAAGCACTTAAGCGAATCGCCAGGAAAGGCTACCCCGAAGCATCCATCATCCTTAAAATTCGTGGACTTAACAAAGAACGAGCGACTTTTCTCGATGTTGCTAAAGTTGACCCTGATGGAAGAATGCGATGCTCTTACAACCCAGTTGGAACTCGGGACAGGTAATAATCTTCAGAACCAACCCCATAGGGTGCTTACACACTTCCTTGCCGATCCCTATCACGTATTCTATGGGATGGACCTAGGGCAGGCTGAGAATAGGATCGTTGCCTATGTGGGACGCATCTCCCAAATGATCGAAGCGTTTGAAAATAAGGAGGACATTCATGGACTCACCGCAAAAATCATGGCAAATATCTTCTTCGGAGCTGAGAGAGCTCGTGACATTAATGTCAAAACTACACTCGCACCTATCGGAGATGGAAAGAAGTCTTGGCGTGACTGGGGAAAGAAAGCTAATCATGGCCTTAACTACGACCTCGGATACAAAACCTTCTCCTTATACAACGAAATTCCAGATAGAGATGGAAAACTTATCGTTGACATTTACCACAAGGCATACCCCGGAGTCAGAAATGGATTTCATTCTTACATTCAATCCTGCATTAACCGTAACAGGACTTTAACTAACTTAATGGATCGCAAAACTGTCTTTACAGACAAGATTGAATGTAAGATCTACAAGGACGCCTATGCCTGCATACCTCAAGGAACAGTTGGAGATATCATCGATGAACGAGGTCTTAACTTCGTCTACTACCACAGAGATCCCCTCTTCAGAAGCGTCAAACTTCTTATCCAAGTTCACGATCAAATTGGATTCCAAATCCCAACGCCTCTGCATCCAGACACTCCCGTGTCCTGGGAAGATCACGGAAGAATCCTAACCCAAATCAAGGCATCACTTGAGACACCTTTGTATACCCACTATGGACTTAAGTTCGTGATCCCTGCAGATACTACAATGGGTGTCTCATTGAATAAGGAGTTAGGTCAGGACTTAGATTCTTTCGACCCTGAGTATTTGGAAAAGACTTACTACAAGTGTACAGAAAGATGGCTCCCTACATTACATAATGTAATATAGAAGATAAGGATATATTATGTCAAGAAAGTTAGCAGATTGGCTCGATTCTTACATGATCTACACAAACAATTCGGAACCTCCAAAGTTATATCACACTTGGACCGCAATCAGTACTGTGGCCGCAGCCCTCCAGCGAAAGTGCGTGATGAATTGGGGACCTATTCAATTCTATCCTAATATGTATATCGTACTTTGTGGCCCAGCTGGACGTGCCCGCAAAGGTACTGCCATGTCCTATGGCAAGAACTTCCTCTCGCGCCTCGGGATTAAGATGGCTGCGGAGTCCATCACTAGAGAGGCCCTAGTCCGGGAAATCATGAATGCCCAAACTACTGAGATTGATACTGAGACAGGTGAGATGACATTCCATTCATCACTCACAGTCTACGCACCCGAGCTTGTAGTCTTCCTAGGCTACAACCAGCAACAACTAATGATGGATCTAACCGACTGGTTCGACTGTGGCTCTGGACCAGATGGTAAGTGGACCTACCGAACCAAGCACCAAGGCACTGATGAGATAGTCGGGATATGGATCAATCTCATAGGGGCTACTACTCCAGACTTATTGAGGTCATGTTTGAGTATGGATGCCATAGGTGGTGGACTTACCTCAAGGATTATCTTTGTGTACGAGCCAGACAAGTTCCAATCATGTCCTGCTCCCTTCCTCTCCCAGGCTGAGAAGGATCTGAGTGAGTCATTATACTATGACTTAGAGCAGATTCACATGATGAAAGGAGTCTTCAAACCATCCAAGGACTTCATTGACTTATGGGTCGAGTGGTACATCAAGTCTGATCAACAGCACCCCTTTGATGATCCACACCTGGCCCCCTATTGTGAACGTCGTCCAGTCCATGTAATGAAGCTGGCCCTCATCCTTAGTGCTTGCCACACTGACTCCATGATAGTCACGGCTGACGACCTTAGTCGTTCCATCCGCACGATCGAACAGACTGAACGCAACATGCCGAAGACATTCAGCGGCATAGGCAAATCTCCTCATGCTGAAGTCCTAAGCAAGGTCATGAATGAGATAGGATTAGCAGGGGAAATCTCGATGAGGGAACTTCAGCAGAAATTCTACCACGATGCTGATGCTCGTGTTCTTGAGTTAATTGTTCAGACACTCTCTGGAATGGGCTTCATCACCCGAGTAGAACGAGGTAACGATACCATCCTCAGATATCACAAAGTTAGGCCAGGAGGTGAAGTATGAAACAACTAACCGACCTCTTACATATCCTCCAATGTAGGAAGAATCATGAGAGTGATATGGCCCGTGCCTTCTCTAAGGCTGAGGGCGTGTGCTACTATTACCTTGAGAATGATATCGCTGGCGGGGAGTCCATGGAAGACCATACCATATGGACTCAGAATGTGGAGAAGTTTAAGATAGCTATGAACCTAGGTAGTGACCAACAGACTATGGACTTCATAAGAGATTGTATTAAGATCTCCCATCAAATCCATAGTCTTTCTTCAGGGTCTAAGTACAGAGTGGACTTCATTAAGTCCTTACTGAACCTTTAATGAGTGGATTAAAAGGAGGAAGGCAACCCCTTCCTTCTCCCATTACCTCTCGGTGCTTCCTTATAAACTCCCATAATTACTTCGTAGGGATTCCCCCCATTATAAGCAGTATTGATAGACTTCATTATCTGATTAGTCATCGGCACACCATACG
>Ga0209318_1001414_pt1 | contig 15221 bp, 17 predicted proteins | sample RifGroE1_FD_183999 | JGI IMG/M metagenome (GOLD analysis project Ga0209318, IMG submission 183999) | Groundwater microbial communities from Rifle, Colorado, USA - Groundwater E1 (SPAdes) (version 2) | ecosystem: Environmental > Aquatic > Deep subsurface > Groundwater | place: Rifle, Colorado...
ACGGACCTGCTGGCCATCGACGGGCACGTGGACGGCCTGGAGGTCGCGGTGGACGAGGTGGAGGGCAAGCTCGACACTCTCACGGCGCAGGTCTCGGACGGCGGCCTGGTGCGATTCGCTGGCGCCGTCACATCTGACGACGGAACCACCGAGCGCGAGCTGGTCAATCTGGAGGCGAGTTCTCCCTACATCCTGGAGGCCGTGTACTTCAAGCGCACCGCAGGAAGCGCGACCAACTATCGCCTGCGGCTGGCTGAGAGCACCGGGTGGACGCTCGGTGACATCACCTCCGAGCGCTACGACTCCGGCTCCATCGGTGTCGGTACCCAGCTTGCCGCCTCCGGTCTCGATGTCGTCATCTGGACCGACGCCAACGGCAAGCTCTACTGGGAGACCGGGTTCGACTCTGGCGCTGACAACGATGCCTATGTCCTGTGGGATCTGCGCCAGCAGAAGGTCGGCACCTGATGGGCCGGTTGTCCTCCGTACTGCGCGCCATCGGGCTTGGGGCTCTCGTCGAGAACCCCATCAGGCCCGACTTCGGCGCGGAGTTCGGAGGCGATTACCCCAGAACACCGCCCTATGACCCCGAGAACGCCATGGAGGCGGGGGCTGCGTTTTCCTGGCTGTACGCATCGGCCAACCTCCGCGCCGCCCGCCTCTCTGGCCTGCCCATCTTGGTGTACCGCCAGCGCCACGGAGAACGTGAGTTGCTGGACGATCACTGGCTGTACGGCCTGCTTGATCAGCCGAATTCCTACCAGGTAGGCGAGCAGCTTCGGCGCGACATCTACGTGGACTGGCTGCTGTCGGGGGCGTGCTATCTCCCGATCTACGGCGTGTTCGGGGCGAGGGTGGATCCTATTGCGCTGGTGCGGTGGCACCCCGAACGCGTGAGCATCGTCCCGAGCAGGTCCGGCATCTTTGGGTTCACCTACAACTCCGGATCTGGCCAGGTCACCCTTGCGGCGGATCGTGTGCTTTTCTGCCGCGCCTCGAGCTTCCGTGACGATCCTGCGGGATTCCATGCCGGTGTTGGCGTGGTCGAGCCGCTGCATCGTGAGCTCGAAGCCGAGCACCAGGCCATCCTGCGCGCTGGTGAGACCGCACGTCGCGGCCGAGCCGATGTTCTCATCACGCCGAAGGCGGGCGGATTTTGGAGTTCTCCGCAGCGGACGGAGATCAAGGAACGCTATGAGGCCATGATGCGCGCGGGCGGCGGCTGCCTGGTGGGGTCAAGCGAGGCTGACATCACGCCGTTGTCGTTCAGCCCACGCGACATGGAGTTCCAGAAGCTGCGCGAGGCGAACCGGCAGGCCATCTTGGCTGTGACCAGGACACCTCCTGTCGGTGTGGGGTTGGAGACTGCAAACTTCGCGACGGCCGAGATGCAGGATGAGCAGCTCTGGGTGTCGCTGCAGGACGATGCTCGCCTGTTCGATGCGGCCTGCTGGACGCGACTGCTGCGCCTGGCGGGGGAAGCCGATACCGTGGCAGAGACCGACTTCGGCGGTGTCCGCGCCTTGCAGCGATGGCGCTCGTCCGCCGTGACCCGCGCGGTGCAGCTCATCCTGGCTGGGATCCCGGAGGAGGTGGCGCTGGAATCCGAGGGTCTCGGGGACGTGGCCGCCGCCCTGCGTGCCGCCGGCGTACAGAGGCAGGATGCGGCGGCCCCCACCAGCCTGCCCCCGGCCGACCAGGAGGCTGGCTGGGCTCCGGCGGTGGATCTTGGGACCATGTTCTCGGGCTGCAAGGGCATGGGCACCGACGAGCAGCGCGCCGAGCGCTGGCAGCACCTCCGGAAGACACTCCAGAAGCCCGCGGAGCGGATACTCGCCCAGGCTGCTGCACGTGTCCTCCTCGCACAGGCCGCTCGCCTGGCGGGCAAGGTTCGCACGTTGCTCGCGAAGAACTACTCGGTGGACGCGCTGATCGGCCAACTCTGGGATCAGACGGCCGAGCAACTCGCCATGCAGGAGGGACTGGAGGAGGAGGCGCTGCGCGTTGTCCGCCGTGCGTTCCTGCAGGCCGCCGAGGAGATGTCGCTGGGTCAGGGTCGCGTGGACTGGGATCCGGAGGCTGCCTACCAGCTCGCCCGCGAGGAACTCGGCGCCCGAGTGGTCAACATGTCGGCCACCACCCAGCAGGCGCTGATCCAGGTGCTCGATCGTGGCATTCAGGAGGGCCAGTCGGTCGCCGAGTTGGCGGCTGCGATCCAGGACTCCGCAGCCTTCGGGCCAGGCCGTGCTCTGGCCATCGCGCGCACAGAGTCTGCGCGCGCGCTGTCCATCGGAGGCGAGGGGGCCATGAAGCGGGCCCAGGCCTCCGGGGTCAGCCTCAAGAAGGGCTGGCTCTCCAGCCGCGGCGAGGGCACGCGATCGGAGCACTGGGCGCTCGACGGACAGGTCGTCGAGGTCGGCCAGAAGTTCACCATCCCAGCGTCCGGAAACGGGCATGTGAGTCGGCCCAAGTACATCGGCCTGCAGGCTGATGGCCCTGGTGGCTTCGGTACCGCCGCCATGGACGTCAACTGCACCTGCTCGATCATCCCAGTCCTGGACGAGGAGTCCTGATGCGCACCAAGACCATGTCCATGGCCGTCGCCGAGGCCTCGCCCGCCGGCTTCACCCGGCTGCAGGAGGACTCCACCATCGTGGTCGCCTCAGCGCCCGTCGAGGACCGCGATGGCGACATCCTGCAACCGCCATGGAAGCTCGACAACTACGCCACCAACCCAGTGATCCTGGTCTTTCACGACTACCGGATGCTGCCGGTGGCGCGCGCCATACAGGTCGCCGTGGTCGGTGATCGCCTGGTCGCCGAGCTGGTCTGGGACGATGAAGACCCGTTCGCCAAGCAGGTCCGCGGGAAGGTCGATCGCGGCTTTCTCAATACGGTCTCGGTAGGCTTCATCGCGGCGACCTGGCGCCGGAGGTCTGAGCTGCCTGAGGGAGACGCGCTGCGATCCGTCCGCGGCTTCCTGGTGAGCGACATCGAACTCCTCGAGATCAGCTTTGTTCCTGTCCCGGCCAACCAGGTAGCGCTTGTCCAGCGCGGCCTGGAGGCGATGGTCGGTGACCTCGAGTCCCTTCTCCGGGCGCACCCGGAGCAACGTGGGTTGGTGATCGGGCGGTTGCTCGATGGCCAAGCCGCTTCCACCCCGGCGGCAGCGCCCGAAGACCTGTCCGCCTTTTTCGCCCCCACCCCCGCAGCGGAAGACCTCAACGGATTTTTCCGCGAGGAGCCAGCATGAGCCTTCAGATCCTCGACTCCCTCGATCCGGCGACCGTCAAGACCGCCGCGGATCTCCCCATCTTCCTCGGTCGGCTCAAGGCTGCCGTGCAAGAACTGCGCGACGACGGGTCCGGCACCAAGTCCCAGCTCGCCGGATTCTCCACCCGCCTCCAGCAAGCCGTGGAGAACGCCCAGGCGGCTCCCCAGGCCACCATCAGCGTCACCGGCGAGGAGAAGGACCTCGGCCGCTATGTGCACCCCGAGCGCGGCCTGCGCTTCAAGACCGAGCAGATCTCCTTCCAGCTGGGCGCCCACGTCTTCGAGCACGAAGCCCCCGGGCTGCTGGACGACATCGACACCATGGGCCGCTGGCACCAGGACCTCAAGGAGGCAGTCGGCCGGCGCAGCCTGGCGCGGCTGATGATGGGCAGGAGCCCCGCCACGCCCAAGCTCGATGGGGAGGTCGCCTACCTGCTCTCCCGGGCGCCCAAGCAGATCCGGGATGCCGCGGAGAAGGCGCTGGCCGACACCGCCGGCGCCGGCGCCGAGTGGATCCCGGATGAGTTCGTGCCCCAGCTCTACGAACCCTTCCAGGTGCCTCGCCGGCTGGCCTCGCTCTTCACCATGGTGCCCATGGCCTCGGCCGCGGTGATCCGCCCCAAGATCACCACGAGCTGCCGACCCTACCTGAAGAGCCAGATCTCCTCCGACAACCCCGCGGCCTACACCCCGTCCACCCCGGTGACCTCCTCCCAAACCATCGACGCCCAGGGCTTCGCCGTGCGTGTCCTGGTGGATGACGGCACCGTCGAGGATTCCGCGGTGTTGGCCATCCCGACCATCGAGCGGCTCATCCTGCAGACCCTGGACGATGGGTATGAGGATGCCATGATCAACGGCGACTCCACCGCGACCCACCAGGACGACATCGCGGCGTGGAACATCCGCTCCCGCTGGGGCGCCTCCGGCCTGGGCGGCGCGGCCGATCACCGCCGGGGCTTCATCGGCCTGCGCGCCCTGGCAGCCGACCGCAGCAAGACCCGCGACATGAGCGCCATCAAGACCGCGGCCGGGCTCGGCACCCTGCTGGGTGATCTCTCGGAGCGCGCACTGTCCGAGGTCATCTACGTGGCCTCGCCCGAGGTCTTCCTGACCCTGCTCACCGACACCAACCTGATCACCGCGGACAAGCTCGGCCCCAACGCCACCCTGATCACCGGCCAGATCGCCCAGATCTTCGGTCGCGCCCTGGTCCTCAGCCGGTTCGTGTCCGCCGATCTGGCCGCCACCGGGCTCTACACGGCCTCCGGCAGCTACACCGGCATCTTGGCCGTGGACCGCATGGCCTTCGAGCACTACCAGCGCCGCAGCGCCATGGTGGAGCTCCAGAAGGAGATCAAGAGCGGCCACGTCGAGATCGTCGCCACCCTGCGTCGCACCTTCGCCACCCTCACCGCCGCCACCGAGTACCCCGTCGCCTGGGGCTACAAGTGGTAGCAGGCTGACCGCCTCCTGGCCGGAACATGCCGGCCAGGAGGCCTCGGCCACCGCCTCACCCACCGGAGCAAGAACCATGCAACTCCAGCTCATGAGCGCCCGCGCTTCCGGGGCCGCCGGGACCGACAGCAAGCGCTACATCGGCAACTACGGCGACAACCCGATCCGCGTCATCGCCATCTACATCGAGCCCGACACCGACACCGCCCTGGACGCCACCGATCATGTGGTGTTCGACGTGGCCAAGGGGATCGGCGGGACCTCGCTCGGCAGCCACGACAGCGACACCACGGCGCTGTCCACCGGCGTGCCCCAGGAAATCACCCTCTCCGCGGACGGTGACGATCTCGAGCTCGATCCCGAAGACGTCCTCGAATGCACCGCCACCAACGCCGGCGCTGGTAAGGCCCACGGCGTGGTCTATCGCGTGGTGGCCGAGGAGATCCGGTGATCCTGACCCTCAAGGGTCATCCTTCCAACGCCGACGGGTCTTACCTGTCGACGTTGGGGCGGTGGCCCAAGGGCGAAAAGCGCGAGGTCTCTGCAGAGGTGGGCGAGTCCCTCCAGGCCGAGTTCCCCGATGTCTTCGAGCCCGTCACCTCTGCGCCGAGCGCCCCGCCCGAGGACAAGGCCGTCAAGGCCAGGCCCAAGGGTAAGGCTCGGAAGAAGTAGGGAGGAGCGGACCGATGGCCGTGATGACCGCCGCCGAGCTGCGTGCCGACTGGCTCAAGGGCCTCTCTGGCACCGGCGAGGACACCGCGCTGGAACGGCTGATCACCAGGGTCAGCGCGCGCATTTCGCGTCACCTTGGCTACCCGCCGGCGTCCGCGAGCGGTACCCCGACTATCGAGTCCACCGCCTACACCCGCTACTACGGCACCGAGAACGTCTCGGACGATGGGCAGGTCCTGACGCTGGACGTCCTGCCTGTCACCACCCTCACCTCCATCTACGATGACCTGCAGCGCGCCTTCGGGTCTGACACCCTGGTCGATTCGGGCGCCTATACCCTCCTGGACGGCAGTGCCGGAAAGGTGTGGATCGTCCTGTCCGGCTCCCATGGCGTTTGGCAGCAGGGCGAGAAGAACATCAAAGTGGCGTTCACGGCAGGGTGGGCCACCTCGCCTGGCAACCTGATCCCGCCCGACCTGCTCGAGGCCCATGGGCTGCTGGCGAAGGTCTGGTTCGAGCAGCGCGGCCGCATCGGACTCTCCTCTGTCCCTCAGGGCTCTGGGAGCGCCTCTGTTCGCGACCCTGACTCCGACATCCCCATCGAGATCCGACATCTCCTGGCACCCTACAAGCTCCCTCGGGAGCTGCTCTGATGACCACGCTGCACGACTTCGCGGCGCGCATGGAGGCTCTCGGACCGCAAGGCCTGACAGCCGTCATCCGCCCGGAATTCGAGCGGCTGACTCAGGACATCGTGCGCCGCAGCCAGCGAGGCGTGCGCGACATCTTCCGGCAGCGATCCGGCCAGCTGCGCAGATCCTCTGAGGCCAACCTCGAAGAGCAGAATGGGCAGCTCGCGATCCGAGCCAGAAACCGAGCACGCTACGCCCGCGCCCAGGAGCTGGGCGGCGTCATCGAGCCGGTCACCTCCAAGTTCCTGCGCATCCCGACCGAGAACGCCATGACGGCCCAGGGCATCGACAAGATGCCAGGCCCGCTGCGTGCGACAGCTCCGGAGGGCTTCTTTCAGCTCGTCCGCACCAAAGCCGGGCGGCTCATGCTGGTGCACGATGTCGGAGGCCGCAACGCCAGGTCCGAGATCTGGTACTGGCTGGTCCCGCGCGTCACCCTACCGCCGCGCCCATTCCTACGGCCGGCGGTCGATGAGGCCATGAAGGTCGCCTCAACCAGGATCGCGAAAGCCATCCGGCGCGCACTGCAGCAGCCCGAGCAGGGAGGGACCGTCTGATGGCCGCCACGATGCGCCAGGTCAGGGAGGCCATGCAGGCTGCGCTCCAGACGATCGGAGGCGTCGGCTACACCCTCGATCTCACCGGCATGGACGCTGTCAAGATCGGGCGCTACATCCAACCCTGGGGCCCGTTGCCAGCCGCCAACATCTTTCTGGCCCGGGAGGAGCCGAGCCGCGGGCCCGAGCTGCGCGGAACCGAGCGCACCATGACCCTCGGCGGGGTCGTCTGGTTCGCCTCCACCGCCTCCGATCCCGAGACCATCGAGGACTACGCCGAGACCTACTACGAGGACATCCGCAAGGCCTTCCGTCCCAGCGCCACGCGCCATCTCGGGGGCCTGGCCATCGAGACCAGCATCGCCCTCGATGGCGTCCTCGGGCCGGAGGAGGCCCACCTGGCTGGCGCCCATGCGTTGCTGCTCGGCATCACCATCCGCTACCGGGAAATCTCCACATGAGCTGGTACAATGTCTCCTGGCTGTACCGTGTGCCGGTGTCGGTGGACTTCTCCTCTGGAGCGGGCACCAAGGATACCTCATTCACCGTTCCGGCCACCTACGATCTCTTCTGGGACAACGTCGAGGACGACAAGGCCGACATCCGGATCACGGAGGCTGATGGTGAGACGGAACTCACCTTCCAGGTCTCCTCCTGGAACTACGCCACCAAATCCTGCACCATCCAGGTGGATGATGTCGTATCAGCGCAGGCCTGCCAGGCCCAGGTCTGGCTCTACTGGGGAAACTCGACCGCCACGGACCCGGCAGGGTCGTTCGTCCCCGGGGCCGCTGTTTCGGCCGCGATCGAGCGCCTCGCGCCTGCGGGCGACATCGTCCTGGTCGGGCTCGAGCGCCCCGGATCGACCCGTCCACTACACGCCATCGCCGTCACCAGCGAGTCTGTGCGGCCCATCTACCTCGACTTCACTGGGCTGCTGCGGGCCTACTGCACCACCGGTGCTGGCCGCCAGTGGGGCGAGGAGCTTGTTGAGATTATGGCCGAGGTCCGGGACACCGACGAAGTCATAGTCGCGGGCGGCGTGGATCTGGCCGCTATCCGCTACATCGGCTGCTCTCGCGGCCGGGGTGGCATCGTGATGGTCCCCGTGGACTGCACCGTGCTCTCCGACGCCACCAACTACGTCCTCGTCGTGGCTGCCACCACGAGCGGGGGCGCCACCATCATCGCCCGCGCCGCGCTCTACTGCCGCGACGTGCGGCCTTCCGCGTGAGGCCCTCATGACGCTCTACTACGGCGACGGAACCTGGATCGGCATCGGGAAGGAGCTCGCTTGGGGCGCGCCCGTGGCCCGGGCGGCATGGTCTCCGGCCATGCCAGGCACCGACCTTCGGGCGACACCCGATCGGCGGATCGTCCCCCACCTGATCTCAGGCGGCAGCCCCATGAACCCCCAGCGCAGCCACGTGCTCCAGGTGGCCGCCGGCGGCAAGGTGGTTGTCCTGGCCCGCTACCGTGGCATCGGCCTGCTGCTCGAGGCAATGCTCGGCGCCAAGGCAACCACAGGCGCTGGGCCCTACACCCACACCTTCACCCTCGGGGATCCTCGGGTGCTGCCCAGTTACACCCTGGAGCTCATCCGCGGTGATTCCGGGCTCGCGGAGGTGCTGGCAGGCTGCAAGGCGCAGCGCTGGTCGCTGTCCTTCACCGCGGCCGACTATGCCCAGCTCAGCTTGGACATCATGGCAAAGTCCAGCGCCGGCCGGGCTGCGGCCGGGACGCCGACCGAGGGAGACGACGTCCCCATCCTCGGGTCGCATCTCGGAGTGTTCTCCTGGAACGGGATCTCTGGCGCGCTGCGCAGTCTGGAGATCATGGGCGACAACAAGCTGGCCTCCAGGCCCGCCCATGGCTCCCTCTACACTGCCGAGCCCCAGCCCACCGACCTGCGCGAAATCACCGCCCGCCTGACCCTGGATGTCGATGACGACTACTACGAAGCCTACCAGGATGGCGACCAGGCCGACGCAACGATCTCCGCGGCCGGAACCGGAAACGACGCGGCCGTCATCACGCTGCACAACGCCCTCGTGAAGTCGGTCTCGGACCCCATCCAGAACCACGGGATCATCTCCCAGACGGTCGAGCTGCAGATGTTTTCCGATGGGACAGACCACGGCATCTCCATCGCGCTCACCAACGACGACGCCGCGTACGACACGAACTGAGGTGAGCATGGACAGTGTGGTAGCGGCTCTCGGCTCGGCCTCCACCAGAGAGGTCGCGATCGATGGTGTGACGTGGCGCATCCGGTTGCTGGATCCAGCTCTGGCCGCCCAGGCCAATGCCCTACGAGAGGCCGTAGCCACAATCCTGGCTCCTCAGCAGCTCGCCAACGAGCGCCTCGACCCGAAGGCCCGAGCCGTCTACGAGCGGTTGGCTCGTCAGCCGCGCATCCTGGAGGACTCCAAGGCAGCGGAGATTGAGGCGCGGATCCTGCAGTCCTGCGTGCTCGCGGCCCGCTCACCGCGGCTGGACGCTCCCTGGGAGTCCATTCACCTCGTGCTGCACCAGCAGGAGGAGCGTCTCGATGCTGGGCGCGTGTGGGTGGTTGCTCTTCCGCCGATGACTCGCATGATGCTGCTCGCCCACATCCTGGTGCATCTGAAGGAGGCTGGCGAGGTCCTCGCTCCCTTTTGTGATGGATCCGCGGACGGTGTGGCTGCTGGACGCGACGGCCTCGAGGTACGGAATGACCCCCGCTGACATGGTCCTAGGCCTGCCGGCCTGTGGCGGCTGGACCAGGCTCGCCCTGGCCGTGCTGGCTCAGCAGCAGGCTGATGCCGAGCGCGCGGAGCGCATCAAGCAGGCGGGCGACTCGGGAGGCCCACTTGGCATGCTACTCATGCTGCTGGGAGGCTGACTATGTCAACCCCTGAGGTGCTCGAGTACATCATCCGGGCCAGGAACGAGGCCTCCGACGAAATCCGGGACGTCGGGGAGGCCGCCGGAGAGGCCGCAAAAGCGACTGATCGCACCACGGAAGGGCTGGAAGATCTCGGTGAGAGCGCAATGACTTCGGGGAAAAACCTCAACGACGTCAAGGGCGTCCTCAGTGAGAAGCTGGCGCCGGCACTGGCCATGATCGATCCGCGCCTCGGCGCCGTCGCGGCTGGCCTCGGGCGGATCGCTGGATTTGCGTCGATTCTGCCGGCCCTCGGCCCCGCGTTCGTTCCGATCTCCATTGCCATACTGGCGGTGGGGGCGGCGGTCTACAAAATGCGCCAGGAGGAAACGATTGCTCGCCAGGAGACACAGGAACTCGGTGGCAGCATCGGGGACCTGAAGCTCGACATGGACAGCCTCGCGGCGTCCAGCGAGAAGGTCGGATCCAACCTGGAGGCGGTCCGCAAGCGGGTGCGAGAGCTGTCTCTGGAGCAGGCGGTGCTCAACGGGACGATGACAGAGACCGAGGCCGCGATCCTGCAGGTCGATGAAGAACTCGCCAGGGGGTTCGCTCCCGGCCTCGCCGCGGCCGCCGGGAGCGTCACCCACGCGATGAAGGCGTTGATCCCACTCCGCGAGGAGCTGGATGCTCTGCGCGCGGCGGAGGGGATGGACTCGGCCGCCATCGATCTCGGCATCCCTGGGGCTGGGGCCGGGGGCGGCCAGAGTGCAGGGTCCGCCACTCGCCGGGCCCGCATCGCGGAGCTTGCCGCGGAAGTTTCTGCGGCCGAGGAGAGCCTTGAGGCCGCCCGCCAGCGCATGGACATGCTGGAGGCTGAGCGTAAGGCATCCCAGGGCCTGGCCGAGGACACCATCCGCCTGCGCGATGCGAAGAAGGGCACAACCGCGGTGACCCGGGAGCAGGCAGCCGCAGAAAGCGCACTCGCAATCGCGCTCAAGGCTGCCGAAGATGAGATGTTTGGCCCGGCAGCCTATGACGCTCCCTCGGAGGCACTCCAACAGCTCCGCCAGGCCCTCGACGGGCTTGCTCCGGGACTTGACAAGCTGCAGGAGCTCAAGCTCCTACAGGCTGACCTGGCCATCGTGGCGCGGCAGATGGGGGACGAGGAGTATCGGGCCAGCCAGGCCATCCTGGACCAGGCCGTCGCGGCCGAGCAGGCGGCCCGCGCCTCGGCCGCGGCCGAGGCGGCGCAGGCCGACCGTGATGCGCGGGCATCCACCGCGCAGGGCTACATGACCTCCTCCCCATCCGGCGCCCTCAGCTCTGGCCTATCGAACATGGGGTGGATCGGAGCCATCATCGCGGCTGTGCTGCAGCTCGGAGAGCAGGGGGCTGACGGTCAGCGCCAGCAGATCCTGGAGATCCAGCACGCCCTGGCCAACGGCATCAAGGCGCTCCCCGAGATGATCGCGGAGGTGATCCCGGACATCACTACGGACTTCACGGAGTCCATTCCCGAGGCCATCGCCCAGGCGCTGCCCACCCTCATCGCCGCCGGCGTGGAGATGGCCAACTACCTGCTGCAGCACCTCCCAGCGATCCTCACTGAGGCCATCGCCACGGCCATCAAGGACATGGTCAGCGGCCTGTTCTCGACGGGAAAGGATCTGGTCAGTGGCGAGGGTGGAATGAACAGCGTGATGAAGTTTCTCACCGGCGGGGTGTTCGACACCGCCGACATCCAGGACATGATTCCCAAATTCGCCTCCGGCTCCACTTTTGTGGCCAGGACCGGCCTGGCCCTGGTCCACCAAGGCGAAGAGGTCATCCAGCCTGGCGGCGTCGCCGCGCGTCTTGGAGGTGGTTCGGGTGACATCCACATCCACATGCAGGGTTGGCTCGGCGCTGACATGCTTTCGGAGCTCGACCGCGCCATGCGCATCGCGGGTGGCCGCGGGCTTTTCCAGGGGTCCTGATGGGCACGCCGGCGTTCTTCTGGTACCCAGTCGGCGGATCGCCGACCGCCAGCCTCGAGGTGACGGACCTCGGCGAGGAGCTGTCTGATCTGCAGGTGGATCCGATCCGCCATCGCGTCGATGAGCGCTCACTCGGCGGTCGCCTCGGAACGACCTTGACGAGCGGCGGTCGCCAATCCGTCCACATCGTCTTGGAGCGATTCGTGGACGAGGATCTGGCCAAGGCTCTGGAGTCGCTGTCAGCCTACCTCGAGCGTGCTGGGGGCATCGGATTCACCAGGGACCAGGGGAAGACCTGGGCTGGATATGCCTACTCTTCCCCCGGCCGAGGCGACACGGAGATCAACGTCCCGGGCCACGTCTGGCACGGTGCAGCCGGCACATTGGTAGATGGCGACTGGCTCTGCATCGAAGGTCTGGGGATGGAGGGCCACCGCGAATACGTGCGGTTTTCGGCCCGAATCGGCTCCCGCCTCGAGCTCCAGACGCCGCTGGTCTATGACTACAACGACGATGTCGTGATGGTGCGCTGGCACCATTATTGGCCGTCTTTGTCGTGGACCGCGGAGCAGATGCAGCGATCGAGGCTGGTGAAGTCGGTACGTGGAATCTACTGGACCCTGGATGTCACGTTGGAGACGGATCCGGCGGTAGCGGCGCTGCTCGCCTCCGAGGAGTCCAGCCCCCTGCTCGGCATCGATCCTGGGTACAACGGCCTCACGATCGATGACTTGCTGATCCGGGCAACCCGTCCTACTCCTGCGGCCTCCGCCGTGGCCAGGGCCCCCCGCCAGATCACGAGGCCTTGGTCCCCATGAGCTGGTCCTCTCAGTTCCGTGGCCACCTGGCAATTCCGGCTCTCGACCCGTTTTTTCTGATTGAGGCACTCCAAACGCCGATCTCTTCAGGTGGCCAGCTATATGGGTCCATGCATGGGCTCGGTGTGCCATGCACGATCTCCTGGCTGCCGCGGATCTCTTCCAACAGAGTGCAGGCCGTGAGCTGGAGATGCTCCTATGGATCCTGGTCGGTGCAGGTAGCAGGGTCCGCGGCCGAGGCCATCTCACTGGCCCCCCGCGGAACCCCACTGCGCCTTCTCGCTGGCTTTCCCGGCATGACCCCAGCGGAAATGGAGCCGATCGCTCTGGGTGTCCTGCGGTCCGTCACACACCGCCCAGGACTGGCCATCATTGAGGCCTGGGACCTGCTCTCGGCGCTCACCACCAGATGGTCCGCCGGATCCGCTACCCTGCGTCCATTTTACAATGTGCAGCAGTCCACCACGACAACTTCGTTCACTATTGGAGTTCCCACCCTCGTGGTGGCCGACGCCAGCGTGCTGCAGCGCGAATCAGGTGGCACTGGCGTGGTCAAGGTGATGGGGGCCACGCCCTTCTACTTGACCTACACGGGCGTGGCTGGAAACACCCTGACGGGCGTGTCACTGACAGGACAATTCAACACCGCGGCACTGCCTATCAGCTCACCCACCACGGTGAAGAACGTGGGGTATCTGGCGGGCCACCCCATGGACATCGCACGAAAGTTCCTGGTGTCAGGATCCGGATCCGGGGTCTGGGATCTACTGCCCGACTCCTGGGGCCTGGTCATCCCCGATGATCTGGTCGACCACGACGACATCGATGACGCCAAGCGCCTGGTGCAGGTTTCGACGGGAACCTATTCCTGGGGGGTGCTGATCGAGGAACCGATCCAGGATGCCGGCGAGTGGCTCCACAGCTTGCTGGCCGTCGCGGGGATCTGGTTGGTGAGCCGGCAGGGCCGCATCAGCATGAGGGCCATCACGTCTCCTGGCAGCAACAGGCAACGGAAATTGACCATCACCACCTCCGACCTGGTTGAAGGCCCCGCAGCCTGGTCGTCTGTCTGGCCAGACCCCGAGCTCGCCCGCGAATACCGCACGGTCAGAGTGCTGGCCGACACCGACGAGTACTCCGCCATGTCGGCCTATATCGAAACCATGCCCGCGGCCGAGGAGGCGCTCTACGACCTGACGCCAGTCGTGCATGACAATAGGCTTGCCATTGTCACAGAGGTGGGTATGCGCATCTCCAGCCCAGTGGTGAGGCTGCGCGAGCTGCTCACGCTGCGGACTCGCGGGTGGCGCATGGCAGAATTGGTGGCCGGCGATCTGGTACAGGTGCGGCTTCCCACCGTCCAGGGGCGCCTGCAGGCTTTCGGGCAGGACTACAGCGACGTGGATGCCGTGGTGTTGTCGGCTGCTCCGGATCTCGCGGGCCATTCCACCTCGGTGGAACTGTGGCCTGACCGTGAGGTGGCGTGATGGTGCGCCTGGACCTGACTCCCGCTACCCGCCCCGGACCTCCCGCTGTCGGCGCGACGGTCTATCTGGATCTGGCCACGGGAGAGATCTACGCGGTCAAGGCCGATGGCACACGGGTGAGCCTGGAGGGAGGGGGCAGTGGTTCCTTCGACCACGCCACACTCTCCCACCTCGCCTGGCCCGCCAGCGGGCACACGGGGACCCCAGGGGCACCAGCCGTCGCAGCCTTCGACGCGGCCGGGGCGTCCGCCGAGGTGCCTGCGGCCTCGGACGAGACCTTTCTGGTCCGCCAGGGCGGAGTACTCCAGTGGATCCCCATCGTCGTCGCACTGTCATTCAGCGTCTACGGTGAGACCCTCGGCAACGAAGAGGAGACCCTCATCTCGATGCCTAACTTCACGGCATGGCTTGGCGGAAGCATCGTATGACCCTCCACTGGAAGAAGCTCCTGCCCGTCGCCCCCGCGACAGCCACCATCGACGGCGTGCTCGACGCCATCTACGCAGCCCTCGGGGCGGCCACCTACTACGATGGCTCCGCCCGCACTCCAGGTGCAGGCTCGGCCTGGACCGTCTCCCGCTTCCAGGCCGGGGGAGTCACCGAGGCCGTCTACGCCACGCCCCCGGCGGAATATGGGCAGGTCCAGCGGCTCATCTGGTCCGGCGCCTCCGGGGCCAAGACGCCCACGATGAGGGCCCCGGACACCTGGGCCATCAACACCCTCCTTTACGGGGTGAACAAGAATAGTGGAGCCTTCAACGCCTGGGATGCTGCTTTGCCATTCACCGGCGGTCAGTGGTCAGGCTATTGGAAGGGGCCGTCCTTTGTCTCGACCACGATCTACGTCCACGTGCTGGAGTGTGAGGAGGCCGTCGCGGTTTTCTTGGAGGGCAACACCAACGCCTGCGGCGGTGGGTTCAGCGGCGCCCTCTGGGACCCGGGGTCGTCAGCCGGCCTGGATTGTGAGGCTGACGGCAGGTTGTATGGGCTGCTGACCAACGGAACCGGCACCTTCAACGCGGACTTTCTGATCTCCACCGTGGATTTCATGGAGCACTACAACTCGGCCTCCGGGGCACACGCTGGATGCTTCGTGCCGGGCTCCTCCACATGGCGACTACTGCGCAGACACGCTATCTGGGGGTCCGCTGCCTCAGCCTCGATGAGCATCCTTCCATCGGGAACCCCCGTCACAAGCCCTATTTGGTACCGAGACTCCACATCCCCATACAACTTCACCGGGTCGCTCCGGGGCATCGAGACCTGCCAGCTCTCCAGGACGGGGCGTAGGCTCCGGGTCTCGGGGGTAGACAAGGCCTACATTGTGGGCTGCTCCAGCATCGCGGACAACGACTCCATCGCCCTGCTGACGGGGGTGTAGGATGCCTCCGACCCCATTCCTCTCCCGCACCCAGGCCA
>Ga0209318_1001420_pt1 | contig 15197 bp, 33 predicted proteins | sample RifGroE1_FD_183999 | JGI IMG/M metagenome (GOLD analysis project Ga0209318, IMG submission 183999) | Groundwater microbial communities from Rifle, Colorado, USA - Groundwater E1 (SPAdes) (version 2) | ecosystem: Environmental > Aquatic > Deep subsurface > Groundwater | place: Rifle, Colorado...
GCCGGTAAGACGACCGCCAGCCTTTGAGGCGAGGAGCATGAAGCCCGAGCACCTGAAAGACCTGTGTAGCGAGCTGTCGAACGGCCTGGTGCCGATCCGGCTGCTGCCGCATGTCCAGGCCTTCGTCGGGATGGAGACGTTCTACCAGCGTATCCCCAACACGAATTTCCAGACACCTGGAGATCCGGCCGAACTGGATCTGGTGACGGAAAAGCTGGCCTCCCTTGGGCTGGTCCTGGGGATGCTGATCGGAGGTGGAGGATTCCCCTTCATCTTCAAAAAATAACCTGGCTGCAATTCCATGAGGTGTGAGATGAACATCAGAAGCGAGATAGACAGGTTTTCGGCAGAGGATGACAGGCCGATGCTCCGTTGGTTGTTCGATAGATACCACTGGGAGAGTCAGTGGAGGTTCGTAGCATCCCACAGTAGTCAGCGGTATGGAGTACGCTCATACGAGGTCAATCATGTTTGGGCACCAACTATTGAGGGTCGACTCCTCTACAACCACAGGGATGAAATGTCATGAACTATATTGAAAGGATTTTTATCCCGAACAGGCCGACAAAGGTCTTGTGGAATTGCATCTTCGAATTGAAGGCCGGGCAATTTCAGGAGTACGATGCGGTTTGGTTTCATCGCTCTAGTGAAACCTCTGTCGTACAGAAGACGTTCCACATGGATCTCACAAAGGGGAGGACCAGATGACACTCAGGCGGCACATGCACATGATGCGCCACATACCATCCATCTACATCAAAGTCCACTGGCCACGGTTGGCTCGCATCATCCTGATAATCCTGGGGAGGAGATAAACTGCTTTGAGCTGGAGTTCGCATCGCAGTTTGGAAACCCCAGGCATTGCTCTGCGGCATAGCGAGCGCAAGCTGCTTCTATAAGGGTATTATAATAACCAAGATGATTTTGTTTATTATTTGCCCTTATATTAGCCACCCACACCTCTTTTGTTTTATGCCAACGAACACCTTTGATACCAGAGGTGTTGTTCTTAAGCATCCCACAATTCCTCATCTGGCATTGGTGGGAGCCTCCGTAAGGTTAATCCTACGATTATCAGACCTGACTCTATTACCGTGGTCAACCGTGTTTTCTGGCCAGTAACCATCGGTGTAAAGGATGGCTAGGCGGTGCGCCAGGTACTTCACCCCATCAATTCTGATAGCTATATACCCTTTTTCTTTATCAAGGACACCGGCTTCAGAATTGATGGGTATTCTTCTATTGGGCGCAACCATCCACATGAACACCCCGGTTTCTGGGTTGTAGTTCAACACCTCCTTTAATCGCTCCTGCGTAATCATCTTGCGCCTCCTGCTTACAGTCTACTCAATACAATCACACCCACCACAGATCTCGTCAACAGCTTCATCCGGATCAAGATCACCATCTGCCACCTGTTCCAAGATCTCCAGCAATTCATCCCGCGTCATACACCCTCCTTACTGTTGGTTCATTTCGCGCATGGCCTGCCAATAGGCCAGCGCCTCTCTTGCGGCTTCTACCAACTCCTGGGCAGTAGCCACCCTTTCCCCGTACAACCTTGCCTTCTGCCAGGCTCCAAAAATACCACCCAGGCATTCGCCATCGGCTATTCCATCGCCACGCCAGAACCCATGCATAGGACATCCTTCACAGTCCTTTGTGTCGAATTCACAGCACGGGCAGCGGGCGATATAATGGTCCATGCCAAGCATACCACAGGCCTGTGTTTTTGCCTCATACCCGTCGTACGCACCCAGGATATCAAGATCCCTAACCAGGGACCACAACTCGATCACCTGTTTGCAGGCGCTAATCTCGCTCGTTACTGTCCGCATTTCTCACCTCCACAGCAAAAGTACCTGGCCTGTTCCCCAGGATGCAGCTCGTCCTGCCGTTCCACGTAGCGCCAGCCTGCCGGTAGATCCTTGCCAACCATCTGACTCCGCGTTCTACACCAGAAGCAGATGATCCGGTCTGGTTCAGGCGGTCTTTTGGGGACTGGTATGGGTGTTTTATTTCTTACCTTCACGCTTCGCCTCCCTGTCTATATACATTTTTTGCACTGGAATTTGCATCACAATCGGGAAACCCAAGACACTGTTCTGCCGCATATCTGGCATAGGCTGCGTCAAGGCGGCTGCCCAAAAGGCCAAGGTGTCTCTGCTGGCTATCAACTGCGATCTGAGCACACCACTTACCCCTCTTTTTGCTCCAAGAAACCCCTTTTACCCCAGAGATGTTATCTGATCTCATACCGCAGTTCCTGTTCTGACACTGATGCGATGCCTCCCGCAGGTTCAACCGCCAGTTGTGCCATGGAACGCGGTCCTTGTGGTCAACCGTGTTTTCAGGCCAATATCCATCGGTGTAGAGAATGGCTAGGCGGTGGGCCTGGTAAAAACTGCCTCTAATCTTAATCTTGATATATCCCTTTTCATCGGGACTACCTGCTTCAGAGCCAGCGGAAGTATTATTTGATGGCGACACCCTCTATGTAAAAACACCTGTCTCCGGATTATAGTCCAGCACTTCCTTAAGCCGCTCCTGCGTAATCATTCCTCCTCAACTGTAAAAAGGTCACACATCTTCATGCTGAGATCTCTAGCTCGCACATCGATCATAGCCTCCCCAGAATATACACACCAGGCCCGCTGAGCCTTCGCCCAGGAAGACAGACATTGCCCTGCGGTGCATTTTTCGCTCTGGCCCATATACCGGCATAGGTCAAGGTCAAACCGATCAGCCAGCGTACGTAGAAGGTGGTCGGCTGGCAGTTTATCCATATCTGCCCGCGCACGCATCAATTTTCCCAGGCTAGACTTCAGGCTCTTCACAATCCGGTCCCTCCTTGAGATCCAGAGTTTTTTTGCCACGGGCCAGGGCTCTCTTAACCATGCCTTTCTCGTTTGGTTCCAGTGACAGATCCGTCGTAACGAATTTTAAGACTTGGTGTATGTTGAAAAGAGCTTTCCAAAGGAAAAGATAATCCTCATACAGAACCAACTCTCCATCGACAACCGGCACGGCTTTTACAGGAGCATCGTGCCATTTTGCGGTCAGCCTCTCTATCATCGTCTCGCTCCTTCTAGATTCTGGAATTCAGAACGGCAGGTCTTCCCCCGTACCACCACCAGGAGGCTCTGGGTATTCATCCGGAGAAGATCCACCAGGATTGTGCCCACCGTCAGACCGTTTACGCGACAGGGCCTTCATCTCCTTGGCGACAACCTCAGTGGTGTATTTCTTGACACCGTTCTGGTCGGTCCATTCTCGGGTCTGGAGTTTGCCCTCGATATAGACCCTGGAGCCTTTTTCCAAAAGCTCACCGCAGATTTCCCCGAGCCTTCCCCATAAAATTACGCGGTGCCATTCGGTTTTTTCCTGTTTATTCCCGTCCTTATCCTTGTACTGCTCAGTGGTAGCCAGCCGCAGGGTTGCGACTGCAGTACCATTTGCAGCGTACCTGATTTCAGGGTCTGATCCCAAATTACCCAATAAGGTCACTTTATTAACCATTCTCTCTCTCCTTGTTAGTGTTTGCACGGATAAAAACCAGTGCGCTTGAATTTGTGTCACAGTCTTGAAAACCGAGACACTGCTCTGCTGCATAACGTACATAGGCCGCCTCGAGGAGGGTGTCGTAATAACCAAGGTGCTTCCGCCTATAATCAACCTTGATATAGGCAAGCCACCTACTGCCCCGCTTATCCCAACAAACACCCTTCACCCCAGATGTGTTGTTCTTTAACATACCGCAATTCCTCGCCTGGCACTGATATGAGGCCTCTCGCAGATTATCCCGCCAGTTGTGCCAAGGAACACGGTCTTTGTGGTCGACAGTATTTTCTGGTAGATAGCCATCGGTGTAGAGGATAGCCAGGCGATGAGCCTTATAAAACCTGCCGTCTATCATGATATGGATATAGCCCTTCTTATCAGTGGACCCAGCCACAGACCCAGCCGGAGCCCGACTATTCAGGGTAACTATCCACATAAAAATCCCAGTATCCGGGTCGTAGCGCAGCACCTCCTTAAGCCGTTCTTGTGTGATCATGCCACCACCCTAGACATATACAATCAAGTCAGGAGGATATATAGGAATATCACTTTCAGCTATTTGTTTGCCAGCCAAGAAAAAAATATCCCTACCAAACTGGCCACCAGTATCGGCGTTCCTCCATGTTCCCGTAGGCGACGGGGTATAACCGTTCCCTTCGAGCCAGACACAGATGTCGCTTGCCTTCTTAAGGTACGCAATAGGGCCGACAACGATCACTGCGAACCTCCATACGTCCATCCCCACCAGGGAATTGTCGTTATACTCCTTATTTGGTTGACAGACGATCCTCTTCGCTCCCGACTCACGGGTATAGAGGTAGCGCCAGATCGCGCTCTGGATCTCTGCATCCTCTGCCGATAGGTTGCTCACCCTCACCTTATCTCCTACGATCATCCCCTCCTCCCTGCCAATGCAATCCCAATCGTGATTGGCCAAAAAATTACCGTCAGCAGAAGAAGCCACAGGGACTCCCACGCGCTTTCTACAGACAGGATCTCATGAATGGTCGTCCCAAGGGCGATCCCGATCCCTACCAGATTCACCAACACCACGCTCAAAAGAAATTCGATCATCATTCTGCTTCCCCCGCAATGTAGTCCCACTTCCACGGCGAATCAGACGGCTCACGGGCCACAACCTTAACATATTCCGCGTATGGCAGTGTTAACTGCCCGCGCTCCTTACCGAAACCACCGGGGCCGATCAGGCACTTTTCCATAAGCTCGGCCTCACGCCTGGCCATTGCCCTACCTGCTGCAGCCGGATCTATTTCCCCCTTGGTCGCGATAATCTCCCGGTCGTACCTGGCACAGTCGAGCCGACGAAGCGCCAGCAATTCATGGGCGACCTCCTTTGCCTTCGTTGTCGGGAAAAGACCATCCGTGTTCCGGGCCAGGCGGGCCAGCCGGTAGAGGATCTTCTCGGCGGCGGCAAGCTCCCTCTTGAGCCTAACGGTTCCCCGAGCCTGCTCCGCAATGATAGCCTTCAAATCTTCCTCGTATCGTCCCATCATAGCAAGGCTCCTTTTGTAGGTGGCGGATTATTGCACCGCACAACATGGATCAGGTCGTCGTTCATTATCGTGCCGAACGCTTTTTGCAGCTCCTGTTTTACCATGACAATAAAGGTTTCGTCAAGTTCTAATTCTTCAAAACCTTCGATTTCCACGATGGCCCGGTTTTTCTTGACATGCCGGTGTCCTTTACCAACCTCACTCCACAAGATCATTTTTATGGCCATAGGCCTCCTTGATATACATAAACGACCTACACAGAGAAGGCAGATCACCACGGTCCCACCCCATGCGCGTCTGACAGACATGAAGCCCAAGGGAGGTTGTGTAAAGAAAAACCCTCTTAACCCAGGTCACGCCATTATGGCTCACGTTGTATTCCTTACCGCTTACCGGGACGATTTCCGAAGATGACATAGCCGACCTCTTTACCCCATTTTTTATTGTAGTCATCCAGGGTCAATTCATAGATGATCTCTGGCCTGAATTCCCCACCCTTCTTATGCGTGCCAAGAGTAGCGCCGATACGATGGAACCCGAGCTGAATCGTGAAAAACTGGGCCGTCCGGTTCCCGACCGGGATGAACGCCAGGACCGTCCTGCAAGGCGTGTTCCGAAAGACCATAGCGCCAGCCGCCGCCGCAGCCCGGAGCGTAGATGGTCCCCGGTGATCCCTGCGAACGGCGACATGGCAGATGTATGTCGTGAGATTATGCAACGGGCTCATGATATATGCCTCATGGCGAGGGTCGCGGCCCATGATCCAGATCGACGGCTGCGACAGGCAATTGTCAATGAACCGCTGGACGTATCGTGCATCGGTGTAGTCATCCGACGACGGAACGTAGACATCCTCCGACCGGCACAGGCGCGACAACTGTCCGGCCTCAAGATTGCCGTATCGATAGACTGGTTTTTGAATCACTTTTCCTCCCATTGTAGCCATAGAAACGCATATACTTCTCCCAGAACTCCTTCCATGTCTGGTCGAAGTCCTTTCTCACCTTCCGGGCGACCTTCTTTTTGATCTCATCGATCTTCAGGTCTACCACTCGTCACCTCTATCGATTGTCAGGTGGCGGATCTCGCCTCGCTCCAGGGCGACAATGACACTCACGGCATGGAAGGTACTGAGGCCTGCAGCCTTAAGGTCATACAGGATATCATTCAGCACCTGATCGTCCTTGTCGAGGGCTGGCGGATCTGCCGGTGCCTCGGGCTCTTTTCCCCACTGGAGAGTCTCCGCGTACTTGACAGCAGCCTCAACACAGACCTCAGGGGGCTGAACCGTTACCTTGCGGGCCGCTTCGATCACCATCTCCTGGGCGATCTTCTGGGCCTTCTGCTGAATAGCCAGCTCTTCCATCTGGAGCTTCACTTCCTTTGCCTGATGGGCCAATTCCAGGCGCTGATCGAACACTTCGTTGTCAATGAGGGCCTGGGCATGGCAAGCCTCGATCTGGATCTCCAGGGCTATCCTGGCCTTTTCTGCAGCCTGGTCCTTTTCCCACTGGGTCAGCGGAGCCCGGACCTCGTCACGAAGGGCATCAAACTCGGTTTTGATTTTGGCGCGGGTGGCGTTGATCCCGTCGACACGCTTCAGGCGGTCTGCGATCAGGGCTTTTTCGTCATCCACCAAACCTTTTCCCAGCTTCTCAAGAACCACCTTAGAGGAGGACACCTTGCCGGACATGCTGGCGATCTCCTGCCGGGACTTACCAGTCGAGAGATCCGGCACAAGAATAGCGGCCTCACGGACCATCTTAACAAGAAGATCAATCCCGGTGCCGGAGACGAAGTCCAGTTTTACTCCATTGATAGTCAGGACATCACCATTTCTGTCTTCAGTAAAAACTACCAGTGCTTTTTCTTCAGCCATATCTCACTCCTTTATAGTCCAGCCTTTTTCGATAGCCCGCTTCATAATGGGCACTGTAGTTGAAACCACTTCTTCATTCTCAACCCAAATAATAATATCATAATTCATCGACGGACCAAACACCAAACCAATCGTCATATCGTGATAGGTCATAGTAACCGGCCTGTGGGTCTTTCGCATCTTCATTTCTAATTTCGTATCACAGAACCGGCGCAACGTGGAAAGCAGGAATTCTTGTCGTGTCATAGTTGGCTCCTTTTGTATTACCATTTACTCTACCACTTTTTGCAGGGGAGTCAAGCATAAAAAAACAATCTAATAGATTATCCCGTCCTGTATCTTATGAAGCCTGGCCTTGAAGTGGCCATTCGCTTGATACACGATGGTTGCAAAACCTTGCGACCATTGATTTAATGGGGCATACTCCATTGGCCCTGCGAGATAGCCGACACCACCAGTCCATAGGGTTCCTCCGTCGATCCGTTTAAACACCTTCTCCTGCTGGCGGTGGTGATGACCAAAAATGGTATGATCAAGAGTTTGGCGGAAGACAACATTACAGATGTGCTCGGCATTGCCACCACCTGCCTTCTCATGGCCGTGGAGATAGAACAGCTTGCCAATGGAAAAGAAGTAGGCACGATATTCCACACATGACCCCACCAGCCCGAGTTTTGAAATTAGCAGATCCTCCATTAGATCAGCAATTTCTGCGGCATTCTCCAGGATATACCGCTCCAGCCGATTTTCATGGTTGCCTTCCAGGTATATAATTTTAGCGCCTGGAAAACGATACCGAAGGTTCTGCAAAAACATTCTCCCCTGACCTAGCTCACTCCCCACGCTGTGCCTGCCGATTTTCTTGGTAAACCTTGACACTTTATAAAAATCAAGCATATCGCCTAGTAGTACGATAGTGTTGGGCTTGAATTCGTCCAGATATGATAACGCCGTTTCAAGCGCCACATTATCATGATAGGGTATATGTATATCCGCCAAAACCCCCACCCTCTCACCATCAAAAACCCGCTCAACGTCCATGCCAGAAATAACCCCCTTGTGCTTCAGGAAAGAATCCCACTCCCTGGCTGTCGAGTGCGATACACGCATAGTCTCCTGGATCTTTTTCCGAGAATATATTTCCCCCCTCTTGTTAAATTCACGCTGAATCTTAAGAAGCTGAGTCCATTGGCTTTTTGTCATTACACAATTCCTCCATGTTCTTTTATATACTTCCTTGCACTGGAGCTTACATCACAATCTTGGAACCCCAAACACTGTTCGGCTGCATAACGAGCGCAAGCCGCTTCGAAGGGATTTCCGAATAGGCCCAGGTGTTTCTGTCTTCTATCAACCATGATATCGGCACGCCACTTGCCAGCCGCTTTGTACCAAGAAATCCCTTTTATTCCCGATGTGTTGTTCTTATTCACACAGCAATTCCTGGTCTGACATTGCTGTGTGGCCTCGCGCAAGTTCAGCCGCCAGTTATGTGATGGAACTCGGTCAATATGGTCAACGGTATTTTCCGGCATATAACCATCGGTATAGAGTACGGCCAGGCGATGGGCCTTGTAGAGCTTGCCGTCAATCCCGATCTGAATATACCCCTTCAAGTGAGGACTCCCAGCCTCCGCACCGGCTGCGGCAGGCCCTGCTGACCCCCTCCACGTAAAAACCCCAGTATCAGGGTTGTATTTCAGTACCTCCTTAAGCCGATTCTGTGTAATCATTTCCCATATCCCCGCACCATTTTCTCGATCTTGTCCAGTTCATTACAGAACGACAACAGGGAAGTTCGCAGGCCTATAATATACGTCTCATTCCTGTGGACTTTTTTTATAAACGGCGCAACTCCCGGAAAATACGACATGAAATACCATATTGTCGCGCCGGTGACCATCATGCCACCCTGGATCTGCGCCATATGGGTTGTCGGAACCTGATCCTTCAGCAGGCACTCGCAATGCAATGCGAGATTCTTACATTTGATTTCGAGCCCAGCCATTAAGATGCCATCGTTATAAATCAGGCCATCCGGTGAGCAGCCGAACAACTCGCTGTCATCAATACAAAAGCCAGCCCTGGTGACCTCGATACCCTCGACAAACTCAAACGTGCTACGGGCTTCCTCCTCCAAAGTATTTCCGCGATCCATATAGCCGTTTTTGTACCCCGCGTCCATCATGCCAGAGATCCGCTCCCCGGCTAACTCGTAAAGGTACTTTTCCCGGCTTTTCGACTCCTTCCCGGTATTGGTATAGATCTCCGAAAAACGACTCGCTGACGGCCTCCCCAGGCGTGCGGCAAACCAATCCGATGTACCCTGCTCAACGTCTATGATAATCATATAAGCTCCCCATAAAAAAACCCTGGTCATTGAGGCCAGGGTTTAATTGATTACTTCTTAGACATCGTCTTTGCAGCCTTAACCGCGACCTCGGCCTTTTCGTAGAGCCCAAAAGGGATCTCAGCCAGGGTTGCACCATTCTTGAAGTAATCACAGAATTCCTTTTCAGTTCTATTTTTACCCTTCAGAATGTTGTGGAGATATTCCACCTGATCGGCAGAGATAAACTGATCGACATCGGGTGGATCAGTAACGGGGGGTGTTTCCTCACTGGGTAGTGTACTCAACGGAAGATCCCCCTTGAACCACAGGTCGAGAGCACAGCCGAACCGCATTGCAGCGTTCCGCAGGGCATCGCCTATAATCTCCTTAATGGCATCGCCACCAGTTTTTCCCCCGGCATGGCCATAACCCCTACGGGTCACCCCACAGATCGTCAGGTAGATCCACAGACCACCTTCCTTATCGTATATCGGCAGGCCGGTCGCATCATCGGTTGCCATCGGCCTCCAATTCCACAATGGGTCGACCTCAAGAAGTCTGGCCGTCAGAGCTGCATGGCCGACATAGGGGAGATGGATGACATCCGGATGATGCCAAGCTCCGCAGATCTTGCACCGAATACCGGCCTTAAAATCCCTTTTCACCGCATCGGTTTGGGATGCTGTCGGTTTTGGCAGCATCGAAATAGCCGATTCAGGGAATGGAACAGCCAGTTTTTTCAGGGCTTCACGCTGGATCTCCTCTACCGTTCTCTCACTTTTTTCTTCTGACATTTTTTTCTCCCTGGATTATGAGCAATCCTCGATAATATAAGGACTGTTGAGTGCGAAAGATACCCTCATAGAAGTACCTCAGCACCGTTTCTTGCGATAGGCCTGTTGGAGCCCCATCGATCACCGCATGGCAGGCAGAGCAGCAGTAGGCCCCCAGAAAATCAAAAGCCTTGACCCCCATGCCTGCTCCATTCAGATGTGCCAAGACGACCGTCTCAGGTTTCCAGTTTCAAACCCCCGACAGCCGGACCTGACACGACTCACCCTTTGCCGACTCACGGATCTTACTCATGGTATACACGAAGCCTCTTAACACACTGGCACCGGACCTTTTTTTTGAACCGCTGGATGGTGGTCTTTTTAATATCCTTATAAAGGAGCATCCGATCTTCAAAAGCCCAACAACCGCTCTCCTTAAAGCGTTCCATAGTATTGGTGATTGAGGTGTCAACATCGATAATTTCAACCCCATCAGAGATAATAAAATCGCCATCCACGGCAGCATAATATGGACTATACACAGCAGCCCCACAAACATCCAAGGTGAACATCTTCCCATTCACATCCTCAAAGTCGAGCCGCGCCCAGGAGATCTCATATTCACCATCCGCAATCACAAGCTCATATTCCTTTCTCTCTTTACCAGGCGACGGTCCTTTCGGTGGCCTGGGATGTCCAAATAGCGTCATAACTTCCTCCGTTTTTCCTCTTCTTCAACCATCTTCATCAGTTGCCACATCTCTTCCTCATTGGGTTCGGGCACATAGATCCCGAGATCCTCGGCGGCGAACGCAATGATACCACGATAATACTCTATGAACTCCACGGTTGTCAAGTCCGTTGTTGACCGTTTACAGACCCGGTATTTGAGCATAGTGGAACCGCCATCGTCGCCCGGTTGTTTGACCAGCATTCCAACATCTTCCCCAAAGGCCCGATCCTTAAAGAACTCATGCAAATCCTTGGAGTCATTGCCGGTTTCATCGGAGATCGTCTTGTACACGACCCCCCAGAGGTAGTTATTCTGTAGGTTACTGCGAATCCTAGTACGCGGCCCTATCTTGACCGACACCTGTTTCCCCTCAAGGATCTTCATAGCAGTCTCCCAGTTCCTTTCAGAGTCAGGATCTATTCTGCCGTCTACCACTTTTGCCAGTAATGTGACCGTCTTCATGCGCCCTCCTGGTTGAATTTCCCTCAGTTTCAGGCTATATTATATTGTGATATTTTTATTTTGCAAGGATAAAAGAAAATATTGACATCTTTTTTTTACAGGTGTATAACCCCATTATAGGCAGTACATTTATTAACCACCACATGAGGCACTATGGAAGAGAGGAACCCAACCCGACTGACAGAAAAACCCATAAAAAACGGGCAGAGATGGCCGAAATTCTTAATGACGGATGTCGGACCTATGACCATTCAAGAGATCGCGAACTCAAGAAATATCCGCATCGCCGCCATGTACAAGCGGTTGGAGGTCATGGAATGGGACGACCCCAAGCTCATGATGCAGAGGTGTACCCCTAAGTCCTTTCAATATGAGAGAGGGATCGGCAACCCAGAATGGGAGGCTCTTGGCGACCTCGACCGGAAGCGTCCCAAGGATGTCCGGATCGGCTGGTGGGAGTATCAGCAATGACGTTACCAATTGGTAACAGTTACCGTTTGGTAACGTGCCTAACACCCGGAGCAACTCAATATAGGGCTCGCCTTAAGCTCGCCTTCAACAGCGTCTCAGTAAGCAGCGTCTCAGTAGGTAGCCAAGCCGTACAATCGCTATCCAAGAGAAGAGGTGAATCAGTTAGCAGCAGCAGGCGTGCAAGCCGTAGCCTAAGCAACAGCCTGTTTTTTCAAAAGCGTTCTAAGGGAGACGGAGGTTATTGTAGCATGGGTCATATTGACCTGTCAAACCATAAAAGAAGAAAAGCGGTTTCCCAAAGTACCGGAAACTATTGCACTTCTTCATTGGATAGCCTGTAAGTGCCTGATTTAACATTTGAACCGCAATTGATGCGGAAAGGAGCAAAATGTTCACTCCATACGACTTTCAAGACCAGGCGGTCGCGGATGCCAGAGCGGCAATTGCTGCGGGAAAACGAAGGGTTATCATCGTAGCTCCGACCGGCAGCGGCAAGACGGTGATGGCTGCAATGATCACTGAGTTGGCTAGGGGTAAGGATAAGCAGGTGTTATTCCTTGCGAATCGTCGTGAGTTGGTCTTCCAAGCACAGCGGACAATCAATTCCACTGGCTTGACCACTGGGATCGTTATGGCTGGGGAAGCGTGCGATCATGAGGCGGCAATTCAGATCGCCTCGATGCAAACGTACTCCCGGCGCATGGACCTGGAGGAGTTGACACTTAATAGATGGTGGCATGATGCCGATATCATCTTCGTTGACGAGTGTCATTCAAGCATCTCTCCGTCATATCAGAAGATCCTGAAAGCCTACGACCAATCGAAAATCGTCATCGGTCTAACTGCAACCCCAGTTCGCCAGGATGGCCGTGGCCTGGGGGAATTCTACGACACGATTATTCCTACGGTCGGGATTAAGGAGTTGATCGATAAGGGGAAGCTCGTCCCGTTCCGTTATTTCGCACCGAGTAAACCGGACCTTGACAATATCCCGCTGGTAGCTGGTGATTACAACCTGGGAGAGTTGGAACGGCGCACGAACAAACCGAAGCTGGTCGGTGATATCTACCAGAACTGGTCTGAGATCTGCCCGGAGCGGTCGACCATCGTGTTCGCTACCAGTGTCGCACATTCGATTGCCTTGGAGAGCCAGTTCAGGAACAACGGGATCGAGGCAATGCACATCGACGCGAAGACCGATCACGAAACCAGGAGTGCTGCGTTCGACGCGTTCACTGGTGGTGAACTGCAGGTAATAGTGAACGTCGGGATCGCCTGCGAAGGTACGGACCTCCCCATAGCCTCATGTATAGTGCTGGCCAGGCCCACGAAAAGCCTCGGGCGGTTTATTCAGATGGGCGGCCGTGGTTCCCGGCTGTACCCCGGTAAACACGACTGTATTATCCTCGATCACGCTGGATGCCTTGAAGAACATGGGCTCCTGGAGTGGCCACACGAATGGTCGCTTAATGGCAAGGCCAGGGTCTGGTCAAAAGCAGAGCGGAAGCAGAAAGAGAAAGGCGTTCTGAAATGCCAGGTCTGTAACCGGGTTCTGGAAACAGGGATTATCTGTCCGGACTGCGGATCTGCCCTTAAGCGCCATGGTAAACCGGTTGAGGTTGCGGAAGGTGAATTAAAAGAAATCGGAAAAGTCGATTCGGTTGTTGACAAACGCGTATTTTGGGGTATGCTTCTTAGGTGGGCAAGGTTCAAAGAATACAGTCCAGGCTGGTGTGCCCATAAGTACAAGGAAAAATTTGGAGTATGGCCACGGGGGGTTGGAGACACAGAGGTGGAACCAGATCAGGTATTTATAAACTACCTAAAGCATCTTAATATTAAATACCACCACAGGAGGCGTTAATGGCTGAGGCAAAGTACATTGAAAACGGTAAGTTAAAGCAAAAATACGTGGGGATGAAATTCGGAATCATCCGGATTTGCAATGACTCGTTCCGGCGTATCCCTTACGGAAATCACGGAAATGCTTACGGTATAGTCAGGGCTGAGTGCGAACAGTGTGGATTCAGGTTCGACGTTGACCTGTACCACCTTCTCCGAAAGGGTGATCGAAAGCACTGTCCAAACTGTGCCCCGCGCCGGTTCGGCACCACGGAGGACCGGGCTGCGAGGTTCCGTACCTTCAGGCGGAAGTACCCGGAGGTCACCTACTCCGACTCATATCTTGACCAGTGCTTTACTCAAAGAATGAGTGACAAGCAGATCGTGGAGCAGTTCTATAAAACCCCCAAGAAGTATGCTGCCACCCTTGTCACCCCGCAGGGGCCTTATCGGAAAACCCCTGACGGCTGGAAGAAGACGAAGGTGTTTCAGTATGCACCACGGGAATACCCTGCAACCCCAGGAATGGAGGAATTATGAGGCACATTATCCAGCATCAAAAAGAGATGGACCACTGTTGTATTTGTGGAAGCCCTATATCTATTGGCACGGTTCCCGCTGTTTGCTTGGAGAGATGCCGCGCCAAGTACGAGTATTTAATTGAGCTTGAAAATGAGGAGAAGGAAAATGCTGACGAAAGAACGGCTTAGGGAGGTGTTGGATTACAACCCAGATACGGGGGTTTTTACGCGGGTTAAGTCTGAGTACGGAAAGCGTGCCGGTGATGAGGCTGGTACATCTGACAAGGATGGCTATATTCGAATCATGATTGATCGTAGGCACTATATGGCTCATCGTTTGGCTGTGTTTTTTACTGACGGCTATCTCCCCGAAGATACAGTCGATCATATCGACCGCGTTCCATGGCACAACTGGCGGCTGAACCTACGTGAGGCCACGCAACAGTGCCAGATGCGGAATTGTAAAATGCAAAAGAACAACACATCTGGGGTGAAGGGGGTGGCGTGGGACAATTGGAATGCCAAATGGAAAGCACATGTCACGGTTGGTGGTTCGGCCAGACACCTTGGCCGTTTTAATAGCCTCATCGAAGCTGCCTACGCCCGCTATGCTGCGGAGCAATGCCTTGGTTTTGAGGATTTGGATGAAAATACAAGCGCGAAGAGGTATATCAGGGCGCAAGGGGGTATAGTTTGAGTGTCTTTGACTACATCAAGTCGGACTGTATGGGGAGGTGGGTTGACATTTTTTCCAACCTTGGCATTGATGTTGGTGATGGTCGCCATGTTGACTGCCCATTGTGCAAGAAACCGGGTAAGTCAAAGCCATTTCGGTTCGATGATCTGGAAGGAACCGGGTCGTGGATCTGTACATACTGCGGAGGTGGTGACGGTTGGGGGATGGTGATGAAATTCTTCAATTTAACCTTGCCAGAGGCCGCTTATGAGGTTCGAAAAATAATCCACAAGTGTGAAATTCGTACAGCGTCGGTTCAGGCGAAGGCATCACCAGAAAACCTGCGGGCGTTATTTCTCAATTCAGCGCCGGTAAAGCCGGGAGATCCGGCATGGAAGTATTTGGTTGGTCGTGGCATCACCAAAATTCCATC
>Ga0209318_1001426_pt1 | contig 15150 bp, 26 predicted proteins | sample RifGroE1_FD_183999 | JGI IMG/M metagenome (GOLD analysis project Ga0209318, IMG submission 183999) | Groundwater microbial communities from Rifle, Colorado, USA - Groundwater E1 (SPAdes) (version 2) | ecosystem: Environmental > Aquatic > Deep subsurface > Groundwater | place: Rifle, Colorado...
GAACGGCGGACGAACACCCCACGCTATCGAGATGGTCGAGCGCACGACGCGCTTACAGGCGTTGCCGTGGTTCCCCTCGATGACGGTGAGGCGACCATCGCCGCGCTTGGCCTCGCAGATACCGACATGAGAGAAGCGGAAGCGTACGATGTCGCCGCTTCTGATGTCACGGCGGTCTACCTTCTTCCACCCGAGTCGCACGAGTGCGTCGGTGAGACCGTAGGCGCTCGCGTTCTTGCGGACGTGAAAGCCTGCTTCACTGAGGCAGACCCACACGAACTCGGCACACCACGGCACGCCGTTGTAGCCGAAGCGCTGGCCGATGATGGTACGGTTCGAGCCGGGAGGACGCTCGACGATGCCGAGATAGCCGCGAGCGGCCTTGAGAAGATCAGTCTTCGTCTTCATCGTCAACCTCGTCCTCGTACTCGGTGTCCCACATCTGGTCGATGTCCTGCTCGCCGTCGTCTGGGTTGACGTAGTGGACTTTGGCGTTGTCGAAGGGGTCGCCGTCCACGTCGTCGGGTCTGACGAGTTCGTCTGGAATCTTGGGGGTATCACTCATCGAACGTCGCCTTCTCTCGTTCTGCGAGGATTACCAACTCGAACATCTTGTCCTGAACGAGCGCTGCGATAGCTTGTGCCATGAAGTTCTCGCCCCCCATAGGGGCCGCGCATGGCTCGTTTGGCGTCCTCGATACGCTCAGTGAACGTATCTAGCCGCAGTTGGCTGACGTTGGTGGTCGTCATGCCGCTTCCTTCCCAAGTCGGTCGAGGAGGGTGGAGACATCCTTGACGGAAGTCACCACCTCTCCTATGCCGCCTATCTCGTTGATCTTGCGAAGGCGCATCGCCTGGGTGCTCGTCAGACCGTAGGAGTCCTTCGGCTTCTTCACTTCCAGTGCCACGAAGCGTCCTCGCCAGCAGACTATCAGGTCTGGAGTACCCTTGGCCGTCGAAGCCGAACCGCCGACATTGAGGACGTAGGTGTCGTGCCGACCCTTGAGGTAGGCTACGATGTCGGACTGGATTTTGCTTTCGACGCGGGCCATGAAGTCCTAGCCCCAGTCCTCGCCGCTCGAAGCGGCTGCGGCAGCGACGGGTGCGCCGTCGAAACCATCGGCGGGGCCGACTGTGGACTTGATGTTGGAGAAGGTGAGGAAGTCGCCCGAGCCGTCGTTCTTCTCGACCTTCTTGTGGACGATCTCGAACACTCCGTACGCGCCCTCAAGCTGGTCGATGTCGAACTGGTCGCCGTCGTCGAGGTCGATGTCGAACAGACCCTTGACGAGCCAGTAGAACGCGGCGTAGCCGCCCTCGTTGTCGAGGTTGTAGGACTGCTTGCGCTTGCCGGTGAGCGAGATGCCATCGACGTTGTGCATGTCCATCTCGACGAGCTTGACGTTCGCACGTGGCTTGCCGACGACGTTCGTGATGTGAAGAACCTGATTGCCTTCGGGGATGAGTTGGAATCCTTTGGGGCGACCCTTGCCGGTGACAGTAGTCATCGCTTACTCCTTCGTTCGAGTCATGGTGTAACGTGGCGTTGACACGGTGTAGGTTTCGAGCAGGCCGTCCTGCTCCAGCGCCTCCTTGTTGATAGCTGTTGACATTGACTTCTTGACAGACCACCCGTAGGCGGTCACAGTCTCGTCGTTCTCGCCGAACTGCTCGACGAGCAGCGGCTTCAGTTGCTTGTCCTTCAGCGCCTTCAGTTCCTTCTCAAGCGCGTCCAGACCGTTGTCGCTACGGATGAGTTCGATCTTCGACTCCAACACGAGCGCCTTCTTAGCCAGCGCTTCGAGGCCGTCAGACTTGACCTCGTTCGTGCGGATGACCTTGAGGATGTCCTTGTCGCGCTTCGCGTCGAACGACGGTGAGACGTTGCCGAGGACGTGGGTCTCGTACCACGCCATCGCACCCGTGAGCGTGTCGTGGATGCCCGAGCCTGCGACCTTCATCTCGTAAATCTCGGTGTTGGCGTCGTCACACTCGCACAGGTGCGGGGCGTCGTACTCGTGCGGCTCCATGAAGCGGACGGGGAAGTACACGAGGTCTACCCCGAGCCATGCGGCGTAGGCGAGACCCTGCACGGCGTAGGAGTCGGGTACACCATTCACCCAGTCCTGCGGGCGTGAGGAGGTCTTGGCCTCGATGACCGCGATGGGCTTGCCGCCCTTGGCGAGCGGAGCATCGAGCGCAAGCGCGTCCCACTGACCACCGAAGATTGCTTCGTCGGGGAAGTGGTCGTAGAGCTTTCGGGTCGTCTTGAACCACTCGGACGGGGTGACGATGTAGGGACTGACCTCGCTCTTGCAGAACTCCAGCAGCTTCGGCTCGATGGCCTCGCCAGCCTCGGTGAACTTGTTGCCCTCGAAGGGCTGCTCGCCGACACGGGTTATCTCGCACCACGCCTCGAACGGCGACTTCCACTTGTTCACGCCGACGATGGCCCCGAGACGGCTACCCGTCATCTTCTTGGGGTTGGAGGGTGTACCATCGACGACACGGATGGCGTCGTCGGAGACGTACTCCCAGGGGTTGAAGTTAGGCACGGTGGCCCACCCTGTCAACCCGAGGTCTCGTCGGGTCGTCGTTCACGCAGGCGAACCTAAGCGGCTCCGACTGTAGAGTGTGCATCGCGTCCCATATGGCAGAGACCTCGGGTACGGAACCAGCGAGCCGACCGATGATGGCTCGGAGAACTCGGGCTTCGGACTGTGTGAGGGTCAACTTGTATTCGGGTTCGGGCGCAACGACTTCGAGTGTTGCCATTATGCCGCCTCCCCCTTGGACTTCTCACCCTCGGCGATGATCTCCTCGGCCTTGGTGAGTCCGCGCTGGGCGTCGAGCTTCGCCATCGTGGACTTGCCATCGTCACGAAGCTTCGGCGAGCCGTCCTCGTCGTAGTGCTCGGCGAGTTGCTTGTCACCGAAATCGGGCTGGTACTCGCGGGCCTGCATGATGGTGTCGTAGAGCGCCTTGGCGAACAGTGCGGTGGCGTACTGCTTCTCCTCGGCCTTCTCGTCCTTGATGCCCTGACGGATGTCGGCCTTCTGCTCCTTGGAGACGTAGCCCTTGGTGTTGTCCACGACACCGTTGAACGCTTGGTCGTCGCCCTCTCGACCCTTGTTGTCGAGCAGAGCGATACCGTTCAGGAGGAAGTTGCGGAGCAGGTTCGTCTGGGCTGCGCCGTTGCAGAATCCAGGTTGACCGTTGGAGCCGAAGCCGGACACGGCGTAGGTCTCGGCGGCGTCAAAGTCGTTGACATCACGCAGGGTGACAAAGCCGTCCGCCTGTGCCGCGTAGATGGCTCCACCGCTGCTCGTCTTGCCGATCTCGCCGAGGAACTGCGTCGTCACGTCCAACTTGTAGAGCAGTCCGCACTGCTGGCACGCCTGCGCGAGCCACTTCTTGTACTGCTGCGTGTCGGCGTACTCGCTCGACGCACCGCCGCCGACCGCAACCACCTTGTCGAACTCGACACCCGTGGCCGCACCGTTCATCAACGCTTGCAACTGAAACAGCTTCTCGCCGAAGGTCGGCACAAGAACCGCCTCGATGTTGACCTCGTTTGCAGCCTCGTCGGTCTTCTTGCTGCGCCGACGCGGGGTCGGTGCGGTCGTTGACGCTACCTCGTTGTCGTCAGGCTTCTGCAACTCGTTGTTCGGTTCCTCTGTCGTTGCCATCTGTTCTCTCTCCTTCTTGTCTCGGGTGATGAACTCTCGTGCTTTGCGTTGTGCCAGTGAAACATACCATGACTTGTCCAACGATGTCAACTCTATCGGTGTATCGTGCCACAGGTTCTCGTTGTCTACGAAACAGTGTGGCGGCGTCAATGGTACTCTCGACCTGCCCGTCTCCTTCCCCTCGCTGTCCAACTTGACCTTGAAGATGCCACCGTACCGCTCGTCGGTCGTGGCGTAGACGCGGTTGCGTCGTTGCACCACCACGTCCCGACGCTCGACTACCGTGTCCCCGTCACAGATGATGGGGATGTCGTGTACGACTTCTTGGAACGTCCGTCCGGCCTTGGCGACGATCTGGAAGCGCTCGATGTCACTACATGAGTTCACCGTATGTGCTACTGGAGTACCGTCGAGCAGGTAGTCTACGACCGCCTTGTCGATGATGGTCGCGCTGTTAGACTTGAAGTCGCCTCCCGCGTGACGAGCCACGACCCCGCCCTTGGCCTTCACCTTGCCGTCAACGGTACGCATGACGTAGTTGTTGACGTTGGCTTGGACGATGGTCTCAACGAAGTCGGTATCGACGGTGAAGCCTGTGCGCTCGCACCATGCGGTCACGGCGAACAGTATCGCCGCCTGACGGTCTCTCGGTACTGAGATGACCCACCCGTCCGTGTTCAACTGGATGAGTTGCAGACCGTGCGGCACGGCGCGGTACATCTGCTCGATGAGGTCGATGATGTAGAGTTGCCCCGAAAGGCAGACTCTCGTTGCCTGCATCGGGTCGTACATCTTGTTGTACTGGTCTTTCATGGTACCGTAGGTGGTGTTCAGCACCAGTTTCGCGGCCTCGGCGGTGGCCTTGTCCCCATCGGTCTTGGCCTTCATCCGCATCTCGTAGAACTGCTTGTACACGCTCGCGTCGGGCACCGCTCGGCTCATGTAGCCGTTGTTGATGATGAGCGAGGGATAGTAGGAGCCGATGTCTTGGATGAGGACGACGCGCTTGTCGGTCGCGGTCTCCTTGTACGACGGCACGGCGGCGTGTATTCCTCCGAGACCGACCGTGGTGGGACAGTCGTGGAACATGAACTCGACAGGAGCGTGGTCGTCCTCGCAGTTGGCCGAGGTGATCGACAGGGCGAAGGACAAGACCTGCTCGGGGATGGCGCTCACGTCGAGGTTCGACGGACACTCGTAGCGCTCACCTTTTGGATGCTCGCCGATACGCTCGGCCCGCAACACCTCGGAGACGACACGGGCGTTGGTGTGCTTGAGCATCGTCAAGGGGTCAACACCCTGGAGTTCACAGAGGTCGGACTTGGCCTTAACGTAATCGAAGCGCAGGTCGTACAGCGCCTCGGTCGCCTCGACATCGTGCAGACAGTACCGCTCGACCTCGGCCCGTTCCTCTGGTGTCAGTGCTCGGTCGATGTCGAAGGGTACGGAGGACTCGACGATGGGGAGGCAGATGTTGGCCTCGACCTCTTTGAGCGACTTCCTCGGCACGACATCGTGGAACAAGTCGATGATTGGCGGAAGGTCAACCCAACGCGACCCTGAGAACAGCGCCCAGACTGCCGAACGCTCCTCACTCTCGACGATGGTCTGGGAAACGTGGTGGACTTGCGACGGTTCCCAGCCAAGCAGGACGGCTTTCAGGATGTGGGCGTCGTAGTCCCGAGCGTTCCAGCCGCAGAGCACCGGCCCTGTTAGGTCGATGAAGTCCTGAACGCCCTCGCAGTCGTTCCAGAACGACTCGATGTGACCGTCGCTCTGGCGCTTGAACACGAAGCACCAGTCCTCGGCAAACACTTCGCTGTCGAAAAAATAGAGGTCATGCATCAGAACGACACGACCCAGGTGGGAATGTCGGCGCGATGACACAGGTCGATCATGTGCTTCGTACCCTTGGACTTGCCGTCCCAGAACCCGATAGCGTGGGTGGCGTACTCAGCCATCTCAGCGTTGCGACGGTAGCCAGCCGATTTCCCATACTTACCCCACTCTGCGGGGAAGGGAGTGATGGGAACCACGTGAGTCGCAGCCCACAGTTCGCCGAGTTTGTCGGCTCCTCGGGCTGTACCCGATACGAGTTCGACCACCTTCAACGAATAGGTGTTGCGAATCGTATCGACCCATCGCTCCAGCAACTCGTAATCGTCGAAATCGCGTGAGCCAAAGATGACCAGCTTCGCCTCTGTCACGTTGACCAACTCCTTTGACGTTGACCTTGTACTGACTATCTACCCACATTCTACGCTACGTTGTCAACCCTGTGTTCGCTACACAATCCCGTCTTGCTTCTCGTCTGCGCTCCGCAGACGGTGCAGGAGCCGTAGTAGGTGGACGGTTTCGACCGCAGGTGCTCGACGTGACACTCCCAGCAGCGGTTCGCCCCCGGTACGGCGGGATGGCCGCACGACGCCACCGGACGGTACGGTTCGTACATGACCTCTTTCCGCATCGCCTTGCACTCGTCGCACATCCGCAGGATGCTACCGAGTGCGACGGGCTTGCCACAGTTACACCAGCGGAGCATCGGACATCTCACAACCGACATAGTGACACCCATAGAGGTGCTTGATGCACAACCCCTCGTCGTCGCCGAAGCCGAAGTCACAGAAGGGGTTGTCGTCACTCTCCCACTGACCATTCTCGTCGGTGACGATGAAGCCGTCTGACAACTCGTCGGTCTCGTCGTCGAGCAGATCGAAACCGTACTCGTCCACGGATGAGCGTCGGCGGGTCACGATGCCTCCTTCTGTACCAGACGGAACGTGCGGGTCTCGGACAACCGCCAGCCGCGCCACCCCTTGCTCGTGAGTTTGGTCTGGGCGTCGTACGCGCTCTCCGAGCGCCACCCTGCCGTCGCCAGAGAGCGACCGAGGACGTTGGATGAGCGGATGTAGGTCTCGCCGTTGGCCTTGGCCCAGTGGTGGTAGGCGCGGTAGAGGTCGGAGTGCCTGACGATACTCTCATCGTCGGCCACACAGCACTCGCCTACAAAGCGGGCTATCCAGTCCTCATCGCTTCGGTACTCCGCACTCGCCGTGACGACCGCCTCGGGCTTCTCGGAGATGTCGCACCCAGACTCCCAGAACTTCACCGCCCCATCGACCGCCCACTTCAGTATCCCGGCACCCTCGCGCTCGATGAGCAGCGAGTGGAAGTCGGTGATGATCTCGGATGCGGGGATGGTTGCCATGAACGGCAGCACGATGATGCGACGCCACGTACCGAGGTCGGTGGACGACACCTTCGGCAAGTGGTTCGTTGACAGGACGAGCGTGTGGGATGGGTGGAACTCGTGCGGGTCTTTGTAGAGCCGCTTGGCCACCATCGTATCGGTCGAGACGCACCGCTTGAGCATCGAGGAGCGAAGCCGCTGCCCCTCCTCGGTCTCCTGTGCCACGGCGAATCTGCGACCTTCGAGCATCGCCATGCCGACCTGCTGCTCGTGCGGCTTGGAGGACATGAGCAGGTCGGGGTCGATGGCTGTGGCGTAATCACCCAAGAGGTACTGGATGGTGTTGAACAGGGTGGACTTTCCGTTCGCCCCCGTACCGTTGGCGATGATGAGGTTTTCCGCATAGACCTTACCGACCAGCGCCGAGCCGACGACCTTCTGCACGAACGCGATGAGGTCGGCGTCGCCGCAGAAGATACGGTCGAGGAACTGATCGAACATCGGTGTCGGGATGTCTTCGGGCGATACAGACGTGGTGTGGGTGAGACGGTAGCCCGCGTCGTGCGGCATCGTCTCGCCGGTCTTCAAGTCCACGACACCCTTCGGGGTGTTGAGCAACCACGGGTCGGCGTTGAAGGTCTTGGCGCTTGACTGCATGAATGCCTTGTTGAGCGTGACCATCGCCGTGATACCGTGCTCGGACTGGGACTTCAGAGCGTGGGCGTAGAGGTCTTTGGCTGACTTCAAGCGAGCTTTGCCCTCGTCGCTCTCGGGGTCGATGCCCTCGTCGTCGAGGTCTGCGCGTACGCGGTCGAGCCAGCCCTGTGCGGTCGTCTTGAGTGCCAGGGCGATGTCTTTGGACGCCTCCATCGCACGGAAGTTCACGTCAACCGTCCAGCGCGTGCCGTCGAAGAAACACCAGCCCCACTCAGGGGTGTAGACGAGCACTTCGGAGAAGACCTTTGCAAGCGCGGTGGCGTTGCCGAGATCGGTGTAGTCCTCAAGGTTGAGGGTGAGTTCCCCCGCATCATCGGGGGTCAGCGTGAAAAAACGGATCGCCTTCGTCTCGTACGTCTTCGACGTGTCGTAGGCGGTGGTGGTCGTGAGCGCGACGGCTTTGGCTACCGAGTCGGGCAGGTAGTCGGCCCTCTCCAGTTTCTTGATGTGGTAGGCGTCTTTCGTGGACACCCACGGTGAGGCCATGAACGCCTTTTCGATTGCGTCGGCGTCGCGGTTGAGCCAGTAAGCCAGCTTGTTCAGCAGGGCGAAGTCGGTCGAGGACTCGTCGCCGTCGTGGTCGGTACACTGGTAGAGGGCTTGCAGTTTCGCGTCTTTGGTGAGCGCGAACATCAGCCACTCGTCGGCGGTCTTGTCCCCGTGCTCGACGACTATCGGCTCGGCATTGGGGGCGACGATGGGGGGAAGGTACTCGGCGAACACGTAGTCGAGCGCGTCCTGACACTCCGTCAGGTCTTCGGTGGTTCCCTCTACCCTGTCACCCGTGACGGTGAGGAAGGCTGGCGAAGTGTAGACCTCGATACCCGCCTTGGAATCCTTCGTGCGCGGGTAGGGCTTCGAGCCGAAGAAGAAGATGTGCAGGCCGTTACCGCTCGGACTGTACTCGACGTAGGTGTCGCGGAAGTGGTCGAAGATGTCGCTCGGGATGTCGAGCATCTGACCCGAAGACTCGTCAAACGGTGAATCGAGGTCGATACAACAGATGTCGTCGGGGAGGACGACACCCACGCCGTCCAAATCCCACCGCTCCATACCCACGAGCGCTTCGGTGAGGGTGACGTGCTCGGTCTCGTCGGTCTTGGCACAGACCCGCCCCGTGCGTGGGGACACGGGGGGTTTGGAGAGACGACCGCTGCCGCGATCTTCGAGCCGGTACGCCAACCAGATAGGGCGCTCGGCCAGGGTGCGGGGGATGGACTCGACCAGTGTCATGCCGCCTGCTCTGCTGCCTCGTGGAGTTCGCGCTGAATCGGGTGCATCTGGACACCAGCGGCCTCGGCACACTTGAGGGAGCAGTAGACCGCGGTCATCGCTGTTCCAGGCCAGATGATAGGAACCTTGCCACGGCGGACAGGAAAGCCGCACTGGTGACAAGTCTTCTCGACTTTGCTTGCCAACGTCCCCTCCATCCGTGGAACCCGTACTTTACCACATTCTGCCGATTGCATCAAACCTTGTCAACTATGCGCTATGCTGGTATAATGTCACTGTATCGTGCTGTAGTCTTGCATGAAGGAAACCACATGGTCGAGCCAGTCGATTACGAGACCTGCACCGGATACGTCGAGATGAAACAGTGGCGTGAGTCACATGAGAACCGCCACGCGACCATCGACGAAATACTCAACAAGCTCCTGAACCGCCTACCGCTCTGGGCAACGACCATTTTCACCATCGCTGGTGGTGTGATCGGTTCGCTCGTCACGGTCGTCATCTTCCTGCTCTCTCGCTAGTCATCGCGCTCGTACCACTTACCCTCATCGTCTCCGAGGTCGATGAAGGTGGAGTAGCCGTTCTTGAACAACTCCCACTCCTCCTCCTCGACTGAGATGGCTTCGGCGTGACACTCCGAGCACTGGTAGTTCTCCCCGCCACCGTGAGTGCTCAAGTCCAGCCAATCGTGCGACCCTCGGGTCACGGGGCACTTGCTCTGACGGCTCGCTCTACGCATCGGACTTCTCCTCTCTTGCTCCCACCAAACTAGTGAGATGCCAACCCCTTCAACCTGCGACGGGACAAGCATACACTCTGAACGGCTTGCCGTACTTGCGCTGATTCTGGATGCGTGCTCGCTCGGCGAGACCTTTGCTGGTGTAGCGCTTCTTGGCATGGCACATCCTTCGGCGGGTTTCGGTGGGTATCATTGTGCTTCCCAATCCGTCATTTCAGCACCCGCCATCATGTCATCGACCCAGACTTCGGGATGCTGGTTCAGCCATTGAAGCACGGCGCTCAGGTCGCTGGGGGCTATCCCCGCGTCTTCGAGTTGGTCGGTATAGTCTTCGATGTGAAATAACCCCCTGAAAGTGACTTCACCATTGATGATTTCTCTCACTTTCCTCTCCCCTCTCGTTGTCTTCTGCGTGCGGCGGCTACCTCAAGCCATGCAGCCTCGTCGAAGTCCTGGTGCTGGCACATCCGCTTGTACTTCTCGATCTCCACGCTGCCCTCGGTGAGCAGGAACGTGTAGGAGCAGGGCTGAGTCTGACCGTTGCGGTGCGTCCGTGCTCGGCTCTGCTCCAACAGTGTACTACTGTCGCAGGGTTCGAGGTATATCGTCGAAGACGATGCGAACAGGTCGATGGCCGTGGAGCCTGACTGGTACTGTACCAATATGACCCTGATACGCTCGTCTGACTGGAACCTCTGCCAGATGTTCTTGTCGGGCTGGTCGCCGTTCAGCGTGACGAACGGTATCTTCGCACCCTTCAGTGCCTTCTCCATCGACTCACACGATGCCCTGTAGCTATAGAAACATACCGTCTTGCCGGGATTGTTCTCGATGAGTTCGAGCGCGTAGCGCGTCTTGAGCGACTTCAGATGGTAGGTGTCACCTCGAACCCGTCTGCCGGACTCCTCGATGGTGTCGGACTCTTTGATGTGTCCCGCCGCGATCTGGCTGATGCGAAGGCGTCGGGTGAGTGGGTTGTCCATCACCATGTCCAGAGCCTCGACGTAGGAGTCGAGGGCGTCTTCGTAAAGTTGATGCGTCGTCTTGTCGAAGCCTGGGTTCTTGCCATCGGCCCACGGCACCATGACGATTTCGTCGGGCATCTCCTCGGGCAAGTCGAGGCAGTCCTTCTTGAGCACGCGGTAGGAGTAGCGTGCCACGATGTCGAGCAGTTCGCTGCGGTTGCGATAGCCGACGACCATCTCGGCGTAGGAGCCGGGGAGGGTCTTGGTGACGAGGAAGTGGCGCTTGAACTCGGCCCACGTCATCCACTCGTCATCGAGAATGAAACGCAGCGGTGCCCACAGGTCTTCGAGTCGGCTGTTCGTGATGAGCGTGCCCGTGAGCAGGTAGCGGTACTTCGCCTTGCTCGCAAGCCCGAGCGCCTTGCCCACGCCGACGAAATACTTGGTACGGTTACTTGTCGGCTTGGCGATGGCGTGACCTTCGTCGAGGATGATGCAGTCCCACCGCTTGAACAGTTGCTTCTGCCACTTGCCGTCTTTGCGGCTTATCTTGTCCCAGTTGACGTAGGTCACACCCTTCTTGAGCAACCGTTGACGCTCAGGACTCAACTTTTGAGCGTCCCGTGTCCATGCACCGAGGCCGGACAGGGGTGCCACGATCAGAGCGTTTTCGACCTCTCCTGCGAGCATGAGGTTGGAGAGATTTATGAGGGCCGGGGCCGTCTTACCGACGCCCACCTCGGCAAGCAGCAGAAACCGCTCATTCTGAGTGAGAAGGTCAAGAATCTCCTTTTGATGTTGGTAGAGGACGATCATGCGGCTTCGATGTCCTTCCAAATTCGTCCATCGCGGATGTTGTAGACTGTGTGCTTGCTGATGGCGTAGACTCGTCCGATTCTCTGTCCAGCCCAACCCAACTTCAGCAGGCGTTTGATCTGGGCAACTTCGATTTCAGTTAGTATCGTCGCCGGACTACGACGAATGTTCTCAGTGCCGGTCACGGCTTCCAGGTGGACTGGGTTGACGCACCCCTTGTTGCAGCACAGGTGGTCTATCTGCATACCTTCCGGTATGGTGCCATGTGCTCGTTCATAGAAGACTCGGGGTGCCCGTCGTAGTCGTCCGTTGACTCGGACTTGGCCGTAGCCCTTGCTATCTAACGCTCGTTGCCAAATCCAGCAAGGGGTGGCGTAGCCTCGATCCTCGACGGTGTACTGGTGATCCAAGTTCATCGGAGGTAGAGGACTCACCGCTTCTTCCTCCATTCCTTCCGTTTGGCTTTCATGTCGTCCTCGGACTTGAACAGCCACGTAGAACGTCCTCGTTTCGTGACCCACACCTCGGTCTTCAGCCAATGCCCACGACGCGCCATTGTATAAATGTGCTGGTAGGCGCTGTCTTCGGTGAAGTTCGGTATGTCGAGGAAGCGTGTACCGTCGTCGAGTACGGTACTGCTGTCAGCATACACCACTTCGAGCGAGTCCCGTGTGTCGTCTGCGACGAACGAGGCGATGAGCAGGGCCATCGGGTAGCGCTCGCATAGACGCTCCCTGTCGGCTGCGATCTGTTCGGGGGTGGGGGTCACGACTCGACACCCTCGACTAGTTGTTCAAGGTAGCCCTCGAATCGTTCCAGCATGTACCAGGTGTCGAAGCCATAGCCTGCCCACTCCTCACTGCTCTCGTTCTCCTTGAACTCTCTAAGCACCTTGAGCGTGATGGTCAGTTCTTCGCGGGGCGTGTCTGTGCCCAGGAAGTCCTCCAGACTCATCGTACACTCCTCTCCGAGTACACCCTGAAACCTTCCCTGCGGCTATGCTCCACCATCGTCACCAGACCGTCGTCGCGCATACGGCGCAGTCTGGTAATCAACGTGGTCTTGGACTTGAGGTCGAGGGTTTTGAGCAGCTTGTTCGGCGTCGTCGCACCGTTCTCGATAGCATCGAGAATCTGGTCGTCGGTGTAGGTGGATGGTCTAGCCATCGGACAACTCCACCTCGAAGATTTCAACGACGTGTTGCCCGTCGGAGTAGTCGCCTTCGCCGCCCGAAGGTAGCCGTTCGGCTGCGACTTCTGCGTCGATCCGCTCACGGTACACCCCTACAACACTAGTAGGTTCATCGCACTCGATACATCCGATGTCTACCAGTACGAACCGTCGTTCACTCATCGCTTCTTCTCCTTCACTTGTCCGACCGGCAGGACGTAGGTCTTGCCGATGAATGTCCACTTGCCTCGGTACTGTCTCTCGCTGCCGATGATTACGGTCGCGGTGCCGTCGCCGTTGTCCCGCCAGCGGCAGCGCTCCCAAAGCCCTCTCTTGCGACGCTGGGCGAAGCCGTCGATGTAGTCCTCCCGGCTCACCGAGTCACCGTGACGGGTGACAACTTCTCTACCTTGGTCTCAAGGTCTGCGGCGTAGCGTCTCCAGACCATCGCGTTGTATGTGAGGAGGGCGATGACTGCGAGACAGGCCAGCAGGAGTTTCTGATCGGCGTTCACGTCTACTCCCCTGTATCGAGTGAGGAGGGTCGGGCATTCGCTCTCGCCGCTATGCCGATACAGCGATGAAGCTGCGAGCGGTAAAACCCCCCAGCATCGTCCCCCGCTGCTACATCAGTGCCTACTCCCGCGATCTCGTCGAGAGCGTCCATCTTCTTACCGAGCCGCTCGTCGCATGACAGGTACGAACCGCGCCACCTATCTCGGTCGGCCCTGAGCCGCTCGATCTCCGCCTCCAACCGCTTCTCTCGCTGTTGTGAGGTGAGGAGGGCGGTCGCTACGCGAGGTAGTGCCTTCATCGCCGCGTCCCGCTCCGGCATCGTCACCGCCTGCCCGTGAATCAATGCCGTGTTGATGGCGGCGAGGTCGTCCTCCTCCCCCATGCGTTCCTCTACCTGTGAGCGGGTGTCAGTTCGTCCTGTTCCTGAGCAGTGGTAGCATGTCTCAATATGGTTGGGTGCAGGGAGCACCGTGTAAACGAAACCTTGTCCTTTGCAGACAGCGCACCGCTCGCCGTCTTGGGGAGTGGGGGTGTTAGGCATCCGGCTTCACCTTCCAGCAGTGTCGGCAGACGATGGTCTCGTAGTTCCTGACTATCGGCGGGGCGATCAGCTTGCTTTGCGGGTACGTGTGAGTCAGGGTCACGGGCTGGACGGCCCACTCATGCCGTCCGAGATAGCACCTGAGCCGCTTCATCGCTTCTCCCCCTGTGGGTCGGGTGAGAGGGAGGCGAGGACGATGCCGATTTCCTCGGCTACCACGTGAGGGCAGTCCTCGTCATGCGGGAACAGGTCGCCTTCCGACTGGATGCAGCCGCAGTCGTAGCCATCAAAACGACTGAGCAGCGAGCGGATAGAGTCCAGCGCCTCCCGTACCTCGTCTGGACGGGTAGCGGAGAGGAGGGTGGCATAACGAGCCTGTAACTGACGAAGACATGGCTCGGATGATGGGACGTCCATGTCCATCGTGTGCCCGTCCTCATACTCGTTGACTGCGTGCCCTACGTTGCTCCACGGGTTGCCGCCTGGACAATCGACTGGTGCAACTTCACATAGGTCGCAAGGTTCATCCACCGCCTCCTGCACCTTCTCAGATGGGGTGTGAGACTCGAACTCGTCACACGAGGAGCAATTTGGCACCACGCATTCGTCGGGGTCGTGGTTGTAAACCGATGGGGTGTGAGAGGAGCGCCCGTGCCGTCGGCCTGCCCACGCCCAGTGTGGCGGTAGCACCACCCGCTCCTCCCCGCTCAATCCCTTGTCGGGGAGGGATTCGAGGAAGGTGCGGAGACGGTTGGACGCATCGCGCCACTCCGTGAACGGGTAGCCTCCAGTCGCTCCCTGGGGGTGTGACGCTACACGTAGGTCAGCCAGCGCCTTCGTCTTGTCGTAGGTCACGGTCTATCCCTCCTTGGGTTGGGGAGTGGATCGGAACTCGTCGAATTCTCGGAGCGTCTTACACCGTTCGCATTCGCGGCGTTCGTGATGGCTCTCCGTGGCCGACCACCGTCCAGTCGAATAGCACATGCACGGTTGGTTCATCACCTCACGCAAGCGTTCGGCCCAGCGTTTCCACTGTGATGTGTCCACCCATGTGCTCACTCCCCATCACCTCCGGGGTTGGCTTGGGAGAGGAAGTAGTCGCGCCATTCTTCCGTTGACGCTCCAAGATTAGCTGTCATGCGGCAGTCGGTAATCGCGGCTGGCGGGAGCGTCGAACGGGACAGATGGCCACACGCCAACCTCAACGCCTCCCGGGTCCGCTCTAGATCGGCTTGGATGTCGGAGAGGGTGGAGCGTTCGGCGAGGAGGGCGTCGTAGCACTCGTACACGAGTTCGCCGTCCTCCCAGTTGCTGTCGTCGTCTTGCAATTCCGCCAACCGCTCCTCACTCATGCGCTCAGTCACGTGAGGCTCCTTTCGTGACGGTAGACTTGCTCGCTTCCTCGTACCAGTCCATCATTGAGCCGCCCACATTCAGGGCGAGCACTCTGGCGAGGGTGAGCGCGATTTCCTGCTCACGGTCACCCCAGTCAGATTCGGCTTCGTAACGCTCACGCCAGAAGGAGCGACCCTCGCCGACGACATGACCGATCGCGAAACCGAGTACACCAGCAAC
>Ga0209318_1001429_pt1 | contig 15122 bp, 18 predicted proteins | sample RifGroE1_FD_183999 | JGI IMG/M metagenome (GOLD analysis project Ga0209318, IMG submission 183999) | Groundwater microbial communities from Rifle, Colorado, USA - Groundwater E1 (SPAdes) (version 2) | ecosystem: Environmental > Aquatic > Deep subsurface > Groundwater | place: Rifle, Colorado...
CCCAGCGGTCGGTTTTACAGAACCAATGGCCGAATTGTTGGCTCCATAGAGAACAGCCGTTGTAAGCACACCCGAACCGAACGCAGAAACTGATACATCATTGTTGTTGGGATTAAACGTCAAGCGTAACGTCGACTTGGCTGAATACCAATCATTTAAAACACCCCAAGTAATTTGATGCGAGGCACTGCTAACTGGAGTAAATTTAGACTCTTCCCAAACTCCAGGTGTAAAGCTATCAGCTTTTATTTTATTTGTAGAAATTTGATAATAATAAGCACCGCCAGCAAGTCCAATAACAAGAAAGGCGATAACAACAAATAAGAGAGTCTTTTTTTTTATCAAGAAAACCTCAAACTTTCTGCCGGCCAACGATATTCGTCGACCCTTAGTTTAATTTGATTATTAGAAAGCAATCCTTGTTGCGCACCAAATTTGCCTACAACGGACGCCGAATTTGTTACTCCCCATTTTAGACAAGTGATTAGTTCCTCACCTTTAATTTTGGCTGCCAAAAAGCCAGCAGCAAAAGAGTCCCCTGCCCCAGTCGATTCAACTCGTGAGCCGGGATAAATCCCGACCTTAATAAATTCGCCTTGTTCAAAAACGTAAGCTCCCTCTTTTCCATCGGTAATTACTACAGTTTTTGGACCATATTGATGTATGTTTTTAGCAATTTGCTTTACCGTATCGTAAGGATGGCCATCGACAAGCATTCTTGCTTCTTCCTTATTAATAAATAAAATCTCCGTCACAGATAATAAGCCTAAAACTTTTTGCAAGCCATCGTGAAGCTGTACAGAACCTGGGTTCCAGGCAATTTTAATGTTTTTTTCTGCTGCCAAAGACGTCATTTTGGAAAATAAAGACTGATACCCTTCCCCCATTGGGCTAACATAAAGCCATTCGGAATCTAAATTCTTCGGTAAATCAAAATCTTGCGGTTCGAATGCATGATAAACCAAAATCGAACGCTCTCCTTTAAAAGAAATGATGACTGAAAAGCTGGATTTATTTTTATTTTTTGATTTGAAATTTTCTGTATTAACTTTTGAATTGATTAGTCTCTCAAAAATTTCTTGACCATCATCATCTTTTCCGTATGCACCAATGAGAGCTGATTTTATGCCAAGTTTAGAAAGACCCACGGCGACATTGCATGCAGTTCCACCAATATCATCGAAACTATCCGATATGGTGATTTTATCGCCATATCCCAAAACCAAAAATTTCTCATCGGTTTGGCGATAATGTAGATCGGCACCGGAAACCGGTTTTTTCATCTCGTCAATAGCTGGAAAAACGAAAATATCTTTCATTGCATCGCCAATTGTTGTGACTTGGTTTTTCATAATTAACTACCGAAGACCATAGAATATATTTTTAACATCGTTATCATGGAAACAGTCAGATATTGCAAAATTGGTAATAAAATAAGAGAAACGACCAAACCAACGGACATTTTTTGTTCTTTAAATTTTCCTGCTGAAATTAATATTAAAATAATTATAGAAAATACTGCAGAAAAAATTACGCCCAAAATCGTGACGGACGAAACTGTACCGGCAGGATTTCTAAATAATATAAATAAATTAATAATAAGAATTATTAAATTAACCAAAAATGTTGATAAATAAATTTTCTTTATACTGTTCATATTTTTCATGCTTTATCCTTGCTGCCAAAAGTTTCGATTTTTCCTTCAATTAGTTTTTGAATATCTTTCATTACTTGCGCCATAATATCTCGAGGGTCATCCAGATTTTTCTTTGCCATTTCGCGAATAGTCTCGGCAAAAGTATGACGAATATCAGTATCGATATTGATTTTACAAATGCCATTAGCAACAACTGATTTAATATCCTCATCTGAGACATCGGAAGCGCCATGCAACACTAATGGCACTGAAGTTTTTCGGCGGATTTTTTTGAGCAAATCAATTTTAGGCTTGTCGGTGTGACCCACAATAACACCATGAGCAGTACCAATTGCTGTCGCTAAAAAATCAACTCCGGTCTTTTTGACAAACTCAGCCACTTCACTTGGATCTGTAAAGCTTTCTTCCTCGCCAACTTTCCGTACTGCACCAAGTTCGGCTTCACAAGGAATACCAGCACGATGCGACATTTCTACTGCTTGGCGCGTAAAAATAATATTTTCGGCTAAAGGTAGTCTGGACCCATCAAACATAACTGAAGTATAACCGGCTTTAATACATTCTGATATAACTTCCAACTTACTACCATGATCCAAATGCAATGCCACTGGCACTTTCGATTTTTTAGCCTCCACTTTCACGATTGCCGTAATTTCTTCTAAACCTGCATAAGCAATCGCTTTTTCTGAGGTTTGAATAATAACAGGTGATTTCATTTTTTCTGCAGCCCAAATAATGGCCTTGGTGATTTCCATATCAGAAGTATTAAAAGCCCCGATAGCGTATTTGCCGCGCTGCGCGTCTAGAATAATTTGTTTTGAAGTAACCAACATTTATCTTCCCCCTGCCGCTTCGCGGCATATTTTGATAAATTCTTTTGCTTTCAGGGACGCTCCACCTACCAAAACACCATCTATTTCCGGTTGAAAAACAAATTCCCGTACATTTTCTGAATCAACCGAACCACCATACAAAATATGAATTCTTTCGGAAACCGGACCACCGAAAAGATCAGCTAAAATATCTCTTAAATCTTTAATTACTTCTGCAGCGTAACCACCAGTAGCCGCATCCCCTGTGCCGATCGCCCAGACCGGTTCATAGGCAATTATGATTTTATCGGCATCATTACGAGAAATATTTTTTAGCGATCCTTTAAGTTGCGAAAAAAGATCATTTTCCGTAACTAATTTATTAGGCCGGCCGGGCTTTTTGGCCAACGATCTTTTGTGCTTTTCTCCAACACAAACAATTGGTGTTAGACCGTTTTCTAAAGCTGCGGTAACTTTATCGCAGATTAAATTATTATCTTCCAAAAAGTTTGAACGTCTCTCACTATGGCCCAAAATAACATATTTTGCCAAAACTTTTACCATATTAGGCGAAACTTCACCCGTCATGGCACCTTTCTCCGCAAACCACATATTTTGAGCGCCAAGCTTTAAATTGCTTGGACTTTTCTCTAAAATTTCTGCCAAAGGGTACAACCAAATAAAAGGAGGGCAAAGAATAATCTCCACACCTAAATCCGCTACCGCGTTCTTAACAGAAGTTGCTAAAACTATTGCGTCAGCCAAGTTAGTGTTCATTTTCCAATTTCCGACAATGATAGGTCTTCGCATATTCCTCCTAATAACATCTTACCGCGAATCTTAAAAAAATTCAAAAACAGCGGGGTTTAAATCCGCTGTTTTTTTAACATACTTCTTCCTAATAACTCATATAACTGTAATTATAATGGGTCAAGCTGTAAATAATCTGTTGGAAAACTGAATTACTAACTACGATACGGACCGTATTGCGCGAATTTCCGCCCCGGTAACTGTTCAAATTTACAGTTTCTCTGGTAAGTCTGTTAACCAAAACTATATTTACATTCTGGCTGTATCTATAGTGATATGGCACGTAGCTGCGCAAGTAAGGATAGTATGTAAAGATGTTACTCCTGAAATAGAAGTGTCTCCTGTCGTATCGGTCACGATCACGGCGACCTCGGTCTCGGTCTCGGTCTCGGTCTCGATCTCGATCATACCTTCCATCACGATCATTGTAACGATTATCATCTCCTCGGTAATTTTGAGCTTGAGCTGGTGTAGCAGATAAACCAATGCTGGCTGCCATTACCGCCACCATTAATCCAACTTTTAAGATACTTTTCATTTTTATCACCTCCCTTCTAATGTTTTTCAAGGATTACTTACTTTTAGTTATTCCAACTCCAATTAATACTGTTCCAATTGTTGTTCCAATTACTATTCCAATTCATAATGCGGTAGCGATGGCAAGAATTGCTGTAGTTGTGTTGTCTATGCAACTTAAAACACTGGTTGTTTCTGTTCCAATTGAATCTGTGATGACCTTGGTCACAGCAAGAGAAATTGTCGCGGTTATGTGCTGAAGCAACTTTAACTAGGCCTCCATTAACAAATAGGGCACTTCCCGAGAAAAGAAGAGCAGCTGCCATAAAAATTCCTAAGAAAATTTTTTTCATTTATATCACCACCTTTCTGAACCCATAGTAAAACAGACTGATAGAGAATTCTTTATCAATTTAAATTAAAAAGGAAGATAAATTCTAAATTTTTTGGAAATCAACAATAATACCGACGATTATATTTTATCGCCAACTTAGAACTTTTTGTTTGTCTTATTTCACAAGCGACTATTGTTTCATAGATTTTCTATGAAGGGTTCGGTAGTACGAAATCGCGAAGCGATGAGCCTCATCTCTTAAGCGTAAAAGATACATTTTATCGAAATTTAAATTTTTCGCTCCAATTAATTCAGTACCTTTTCGATCTTTTCCTTTGGCAATACCAACGACAGGAATATTTATTTTGCGCTCTAATAAAACTTCTAAGAATGCATTAACTTGAGACCTGCCACCATCAACCAAAATTAATTCTGGCAAAGGCCACTCTTCGTGATTTAAGCGGCGATTTAAAACTTCTTTCAACATCGCTACGTCGTTGGCACCTCTGACCGATTTTATTTTAAATTTTCTGTATTGATTCTTATCGATTAAACCTTCGGAAAAAACCACCATCGAACCGACGGCAAATTCTCCGGAGATATTTGAAATATCATAGGCTTCAATTCTTTTCGGAGCAGGTTTTTCTTCTAAATTTTCAGCAGTAACCAAAGCCACATCTTGTATATGTTTAAGTGCGAATATTTGATCACGTTTTTTGGCTGCTCTTTCAAATTCCATTTTTTTGGCTGAAATTTTCATTTCTTTTTCTAAATCTGCAATAATTTGTTTTTTCTTGCCTTTTAAAAATAAACGGATTTTATTGATCGTTTTTTGATATTCTTTTTGTTCAACTTTACCTACACAAACACCTGGGCAAAGTCCCATATGATATTCAAAACACGCTTTGCCAGAATTTGGTTCGCAGGAATATCTAAATGGAAAAATTTTACGAATAATTTGCAAGGCTTCACGGACATCAGTTGCCGACGGAAACGGGCCGTAAAATTCACCGTCCGGTAGTTTTTCAGTTATTCTTGCCGGCATTACGCGCGGCCAATCTTCTTTCGTGACAAAAATACCAAGGTAAGTTTTGTCATCTTTCAATTTGATATTATATTTTGGTTGATATTTTTTAATTAACTCGTTTTCCAAAAGCAAGGCTTCTATCACCGATTCCGTTTGGCGAGTTTCGATAACGGAAACTTGAGACAGCATTTTTTCAATTCGAGTTTCTTGCGGTCGTTGAAAATAGCTAATAACACGGCGTTTTAACGACGAGGCCTTACCGATATATAAAATAGTGCGATCTGCGCTTCGCATTAAATAGACGCCTGGTTCGTCTGGAAACTTTTTAATTTTTTCGATTAATTTAAGTGTATTCATATTTCGTTAGAAATTCCGCGACAATCTCTGATTGGCCATATTTTTCTTTAGAAAAATTCCGCGATAATTTTAATTATCTATTTTTAGGTTTAATTGTATCAGGAAATATCTTATGAATCAAACGTCAATTTAAAAATCCGCCGACTATGCCGACGGAGTCTTGGCGTCAATTGTTGGATTACGCCCTTTGGCAACCTCAGGTTCTGTAAGACGGACTTTCTCCGCCTCTTGATTTCGCCTGCGACGCTGAACAATTTTGCCAGCCAAATAGAACAATCCGGTAACAGTTGCCACTCCGGCAACAGTTGCAGCTGCTTTCATCGCAACATCCCAGTTCTTGCAACTATCCTCGGCCTTAATCAGAATAAGACGTGATATAAATGCCGCACGTAGTTGCTGGCGATAATCACTCAGAGCCATTCCCTGCTCGGCCGCGTCATCACTCGACTTCTTGGCGAGTTGCTTGGCAATCCGATCGATCGATTTAGTTGCGTTATTTGCCCAGATACGAAGACGCTTCAGATCGAGTAACGATTTCTTTTTGGTGAAACTTGGCGTTTTGAAAAGCTCTACAATGTCTTCGAGCCGCTTATGCTGCTCGTCGACAGCAATCCCTTTCTTTATAACCTTGTTTAGCAGCGTCGTCACAACCGGATCCAAAAGAGCATCTAGATCCTCAGTACTAAGACGGTCTTGCTTTTCCATCCTTATCCTCCGAAACCGAATAACTGCCTCCAAATCTTAACACTTGAATTTCTCCTTTGCAATAAGGATTGACAAAAAGCGGTTTTTCGCGTAATATATTCATCAGTACATAAACCTGCACTTGGAGATCAAAATTGAACTGGAAAAGCCTTTTTTCTGAACTACCACTCTTAATGAGTAACCAATTTCCGAATGACGATCAAGCTGTTGAGAACTTTATTCAAGATGTACATTATATCGCCACGCATGTTTATATGCCAAAGCTTGGGCCATGTTATTGTGTTTCGTTGGCAGACGGAAATCATAAGCGACGAAGACAAGTAGTGCAGACTATTATCGAAGATTTAGGAAAACCAGTAATGGTAAGCAAGATCAATATTGCAAACCATTATTACTGGACTTCGGAATCCAGGGAAATCCCCGATCCAGAATCATATCGTCGCTTAGGTTCTGATAGAATCCGCGATATCTGCCAGAAACACGAACTTTCATCAGCAGACGAGAGAATCGTCAAAGACATTGCCGTTTTTTATGACGTTTTTACTGGAGATGTTGAAAGTAGAATTGGTTATTCAATCTACGTCGTATCAAAACTAAGGAAAGAAAGAAGGATCGCTATTGAATCTGCGATTATAGATATCATGGTCGAATTTGCCAAATCCAGGACAGTTTAAGTACTGTCCTTTTTAATTAATAAAGTTATTTTTATTTGGAGTTTTTAAAAACTTTAGCCAAAAACTGACCAGTATAAGATTCTTCCACTTTGGCAATATCTTCCGGTGTACCGGTGGCCAAAATTTTTCCACCGCCATCGCCGCCTTCTGGACCGAGATCAATAATATGATCAGCTGTTTTTATCACATCTAAGTTATGCTCAATCACCACCACCGAATTTCCGGCATCGACTAAGCGATGTAAGACTTCCAATAATTTATTTATATCTTCAAAATGCAAGCCTGTGGTCGGCTCATCCAAAATATATAATGTATTGCCAGTCGCACGGCGAGCAAGTTCGGTCGCTAATTTTACACGCTGGGCTTCCCCGCCGGAAAGAGTTGTCGCCGATTGGCCAAGTTTGATGTAACCCAAACCGACATCAACTAAGGTTTGTAAAACATCAGAAATCTTTGGCAAGTCTCTGAAAAAATCCAGGGCTTCTGTCACTGTCATTGCTAAAACATCGGCAATGTTTTTTTCTTTATATAAAACTTGCAACGTTTCTCGGTTGAAACGTTTACCATTGCATACTTCGCATGGCACAAAAATGTCTGGCATAAAATGCATTTCAATCTTTATCACACCATCGCCTTGGCAATTATCACAACGACCGCCAGCAACATTAAATGAAAATCTTCCAGGTTGGTAACCACGAATTTTGGCTTCTTTGGTTTTAGAAAACAAGGTGCGAATTTCGGAAAAAACATTGGTATATGTTGCCGGATTTGAGCGGGGAGTGCGACCAATCGGTGACTGATCGATCGTAATTACTTTATTAAGATTTTCAAAACCTTCGATTTTGCTATGTTTGCCCGGTCGGTCCATGCTTTTCATTAATTTTCTGGACAGTGCTTTATTTAAAATATCGTTAACCAAAGTTGATTTGCCAGAGCCAGAAACTCCGGTAACGGCTGTAAAAACTTGCAAAGGAAAATGAACGGTAATATTTTTTAAATTGTGCTCATTCGCTCCGTAAACAGAAATAAATTTGTCGTGAGTTTTGCGTCGTTTCAGAGGAATTTCAATTTTCTTTTTACCCGATAAATATTGGCCAGTGAGTGATCGAGGCTCGGCCATAATGTCTTCGATCGTGCCCTGCGCTACCACTTCCCCACCATGCGAGCCGGCACCAGGACCAATGTCTACAATTTGATCAGCGACACGCATAGTTTCTTCATCGTGTTCAATAACGATCACACTATTTCCCAGATCGCGTAAATGTTCCAGTGTAGCTAATAACCTTGAATCATCACGAGCATGAAGTCCGATTGAAGGTTCGTCTAAAATATATAAAACGCCGACAAGGCCAGAACCAATTTGACTGGCTAATCGAATACGTTGAGCCTCTCCCCCCGCTAAAGTGTAAGCAGCTCGATCTAAAGTTAAATAGTCCAAACCAACATCGACTAAAAATTTCAAACGATTTTTGATTTCGTTTAAGATTTTTTCAGCAATTAGAAATTCACGCGGCGAAAGTTTTAATTCTTCAAAAAATTTGAAGGAATCTTTTACAGACATTTTCACCACTTCATCGATATTTTTTCCACCAACTGTGATAAGTAAAACTTCTTTTTTCAGCCGCGCTCCGCTGCACAAATTACACGGCGTTTGCGACATGTATCGTTCGATATCACTACGCATGCCTTCCGATTCAGTGTCATGATAGCGACGCTCTAACCAAGGAATTATGCCCTGAAATTTAAGATGATAAACATGAGCCCGACCATGCGTAAAATGACGCACTTGCAAGTATTCAATTTTGCCGGTACCGTATAAAATTTCGTTTAACAAGTTTTCCGGAAGCTGACCGACTGGTGTGTGCTCTGAAAATCCGTAGCGTTCTGCGACTGATCTCAAAACCATGCCAAAGTAATTATTCCCTTTGTAATTTAGCGGCATGATCGCGCCCTGAGCGATCGATAAAGTTTTGTCAGGAATCACTAAATTAACGTCAACTTTTCGCTCTACACCCAAGCCATCACACTGCGGGCACGCACCAAAAGGACTGTTGAAAGAAAAAATCCTCGGTTCAATTTCCGGCAAACTAGCATCATGAACTGGACATGATAAACTTTGATTCATTAATATTTCCCGGCCTGCATCAACTATGCTTGAAGCATTGCGGGCAGGTTTTTCGTTTGAAACGATTAACACTAAACCCTGCGATAACTTCAAGGCTTGTTCAATGTCATCGGAAATTCTGGAAATGTTATCAGATTTGATTTCAATTTTATCAATTAAAACATCAATATCATGTTGTTTATAACGGCCTAAATCTACCTTATCTGAAAGATTGTAAAATTTACCGTTAATTCGAGCGCTCGTGTAACCTTCTTTAAAAAGATCATTTAACAGTTGGTGATATTCGCCTTTTCGTCCACGAATCACAGGAGATAAAATTTCTATTTTTTGGTTTTCACCTAAGTCAAGAACTCGCTCTACCATTTGTTCGACTGATAATTTCGTAATTACTTCACCGCCAACTGGACAATGGGGAATACCGATACGGGCGTAAAGCACTCTTAAATAATCGTAAACCTCAGTTACTGTACCAACAGTAGATCGTGGATTATGTGATGCGCCTTTTTGATCAATTGAAATAGCCGGCGAAAGCCCTTCGATACTTTCCACATTTGGCTTTTCCATTTGACCTAAAAATTGACGGGCATACGAAGAAAGCGATTCTAAGTATCGGCGTTGGCCTTCAGCATAAATAGTATCGAACGCCAAAGTAGACTTGCCGCTGCCGGAAAGTCCCGTAAAAACAACTAATTTGTCACGCGGAATCTCAAGATTAATATTCTTTAGATTATGTTCTTTAGCTCCGCGAATCGTGATCTTGTCCATATCCGCTACATTGTATCAGAAAAATCTTCAAGAGTCCATCTGAACCATTGACAATTGAGAGAAACAGTGATATCATATAAACGTTTCTTGACTCGATTATCGTATGGAGGAAAAACTCATGGAAAATGAAAAGAGCGCCATGGATCCAAACACCATTAGACTCTTAAAGCACTTCGGAAGACCGATCGAAGGGAAATCACGCTTGGTGAAGTTCGGCGATCACGGTATGAGCGACATGATCTATGATCAGCCTCAACCTGTCTCATCTGTTCAAGATGAGGTCATGTGTATCGTCTATTTCGACAAGCACAACCGAGAAATGGAAATCCAACGCGAAGGAAAACGCGAAACAATCCCTCCGAAAATCAGGAGCTTTCTCCTTAAGGGCGGCATTTGCAACTTTACAGTGCCGCTAGACGCAGCAGTCATCATTTGGTAAAAACTAACAACCGCCGCTCGGGCGGTTTTTTAGTACTAAAGTATTGACTTTTAACCATATTTATGGTAATATACAAAGTCTTAGATAGCTAAATCTAGGAATTCAGGGGAGGAGAATCACATGAAACGGTTGCATATTCTATTAGCGATTGCATTGTTGATTTCTGTCGTTTGGGTCGTTGGTTGCGGAGGCGGAGATCCAAGGACAGGATCGAAGTCTTCTAACAATTCCGGCAGTGTCATCGACTACGAAAACGGAGTTTACTATTTTGATTCGATCGAAGCCAATTTCGCGAATTCCCTTTCAGGCTTCATCAAGGATCACCCCGATCTTGAGCTTGTCTCAATGGCCGGTGATGACATGGGGATTCATGGTGCTTCCAAAGGGTATTTCGTCGTCTTCCGTAAGAAGCAATGATTATATTAGTTCCTTACAGCCGCCTTCGGGCGGTTTTTTAGTAATCAATAAGACCAAAACCACCCCGCTTTGGGGTGGTTTTGTATATTATATTTCCTCTTCGTTTTGTCCTTCGGACTGTTCGCCTTTCTTAACTAACTCTCGCACTTTTTGTCCGCCTTTATGGCCGATTTCTTGGTAGAAGTCATGGCCATGAGTTCTGGCAGTTGCCTCTCCGCCCTTTTGGCCGCCCATTTTACCAGCCTCGCGGACTGTCATTTCGCCGCGTCCTTTTGTATTTGGCATTTTACTCACCCCCTTTATAAAATATTATTCTTCCTCTTCTTCAGAGCTTCCGTCTCCTGTTGTGCCTTCTTTGGTCCCCTCTTCGCCATCTCCTTCTTCTTGGGCCTCTTCTTCCTCTCCCTTTTTAACCAATTCCTTAACTTTTTGCCCGCCTTTGTGGCCGGCCTCTTCGACCGTCATTTCTCCACGTTCCTCATCAGTATTTTGATTACTCATTATGCCTCCGTTATTCTTCCATACTTTCTTTGCCTTTTCGAACTAGTTCTCGTGCTTTCTGACCACCCTTTTTACCGCCAATTTCCCCGCCTTTATGACCGATTTCTTGGTAAAATTCATGACTGTGAGTCTTGGCGGTAGTCTGACCACCCTTATGCCCGGCTTCCTGAACAGTCATGTCACCTTTATTTGTTTGATTTTTATTCACAATTAATCACCTCACTAAAAATGGGTATGGAATGAGGGGAGGGATTAGCCATCCCCTCATTCTAACTTCGAGTTTACATTCCGCGACGATTTGAACGGGACGTACCTTCTCCACCTGCCTCTTCACCTTTTCGAATTAGTTCTCTTACTTTTTGCCCACCTTTATGTCCGATTTCTTGGTAGAATTCTCGTCCGTGAGTTCGAGAAGTTGTTTCCCCGCCTTTACGACCTGCTTCCTGCACAGTCATGTTACCTTGATTTTGTTGCGATCGATTCATTTTTTATCACCTTCTTTCTATATCCATTTTTTCACGTACAAAAAAAAATTCTTCGTTTTATTATCTTAAAAAAGAAGGCTAATTGGACATTTTTTGTCTCAAAAATAGAAGAGAACATTTTTTAAATTTTTGCTATTTTATTTTCAGCTTACGAAGTTGTACGACTTCATCCCTTATCACAGCCGCTTTCTCGAACTCTAAATTTTTCGCCGCTATTTTCATCTCGTCAGTTTTTTGTCGAATTACAGCTGGTAAATCTTCAATACTTTCTAAATCAATAAATTCTCGTGTAACTTGAGGATTGAGTTCATGATCGACAATGCTTTCAATCGCTTTTTCGATAGTTTTAGGAGTGATTTTATTTTCAATATTATATTTAATCTGGCGAGCTCGGCGTCGATCAGTTTCGTCTAAAGCTCGCTTCATTGAACCGGTGATTCTATCGGCGTACAAAATAACTTTACCTTTAACGTTTCTCGCAGCTCGACCAATTGTTTGAATTAAGGAAACGTCACTTCGTAGAAAACCTTCTTTGTCAGCATCCAAAATGGCCACTAATGTGACTTCCGGCAAATCTAAACCTTCGCGCAGTAAGTTTACCCCGACTAAACAATCAATCGTACCCCGACGAAGATTTTCTAAAATACCGACTCGATCCAAAGTATCAACTTCACTGTGAAGATATTCGGCTTTGACTCCCGCCTCTTTTAAGTATTCACTAAGTTCTTCAGCCATTTTTTTAGTTAAGGTTGTTACCAATACGCGTTCTTTTTTCTTTGCCCGATCAACAATTTCTGGAATTAAATTTTGAATCTGATTTTCTGTTGGACGGATTTCTGTTTCCGGATCAACCAAGCCAGTTGGACGAATAATTTGCTCGACCACTTGCTCGGATTTTTCTTTTTCGTACTTTCCCGGAGTCGCTGAGGTAAAAATCAATTGATTGATATGACTTTCGAATTCTGGAAATTTTAAAGGACGATTATCATAAGCTGAAGGTAGTCTAAAACCATAATCAATTAATGAAGTCTTGCGAGATTTATCACCTTCAAACATAGCGCCAATTTGTGGCACTGTTACATGCGATTCATCGATTACCATCAAAAAGTCTTTCGGAAAGAAGTCTAATAAAGTATAAGGCGGTGTACCCGGCTCACGATTAGTTAAGTATCTTGAATAGTTTTCAATTCCGGAACAATAACCAATCTCCCTCATCATTTCCAAATCGTACTTAGTTCTTCTTCTGAGACGCTCAGCCTCCAATAACTTTCCATTTTTTTCTAACACATCTAATCGCTCTTCTAATTCTTTTTCAATTTGAGTAATAGCCTTTTGAGTTGTCTCATCATCAACCACAAAATGTTTGGCTGGATAAATAGTGATAGACTTTTCCGTACCTAAATTTTTCATTGAAACAGCTTCGAAGCGGGTGATTTTAGCAATCAAATCGCCGTCAAATTCAACCCTGATGATAACTTCTTGATCGGCCGGCATGATTTCTAGTGTCTGACCGTGAACTCTGAATTTTCCGCGCTCCAAAACCTCTGACCGCGTAAAATACATCTCCACCAACCTCTGTAAAATATAATCGCGCGACTCTTCAAATCCTTCGCCAAGTGTCAGTAAAGTTTTTTTATAAACATCTGGATTGCCTAAACCGTATATACATGAAACCGAAGCCACAATAATAACATCTTTGCGATAAATTAATGCCTGAGTTGCTGCATGACGCAAGCGCTCAATTTCCATGTTAATTTCTAAATCTTTTTCGATATAAACATCGGTGTTTGGTAGATATGCTTCCGGTTGATAATAATCATAGTAAGAAACGAAATATTCAACAGCTGCATCTGGAAAAAAGGTTCGAAATTCAGAGCAAAGCTGTGCGGCCAATGTTTTATTGTGCGCAATAATCAAAGTTGGTTTCTGCACTTTTTCAATTACATTAGCAATGGTAAAAGTCTTACCGGATCCAGTTACACCTAAAAGAGTCTGGTATCTGTCGCCCTTTTGTAGGCCTTCTACCAGCTTTTCGATTGCCTTGGGCTGATCACCCTTGGGAGTAAATTTTGCATTTAATTTAAATTGCATTGCGAGGATATACTAACACAAAAATGCGATTAAATCCATTGTTAAGCGTTTCTACAACAAAATCCCCCGAATGGGGGATTTTGTTTATTTAAGTCAAATTAACACTTATTCGACTACTTCTTCTTCCTCTTCTTCGTCATCTTCGCCTTCTTCATCTTCTTCTTCAGTCTCTTCTTCTGCTGTTTCGTCTGCAGCTGCCGGCGTCTCAGTTTCTTCTACGGTTTCTTCTTCATCTTCTTCTGCGTCAGTTGTTGCAGCATCGTCACCTTGGACATCACTGGCCTGGTTCATGTCATCGTTCATTCTTCCTCCTCTGCCCCACCGGGGCTTAACTTACTTACTTTCTTTCATTTTCGCAAGTCAGACAGTATGTTGTCAACATCTGTCAAGATAGTTTCTTTTTCCCCTCGCTTTTTGAGTTCAACTTTGCCCTCTGCAATAGTTTTTTTAGAAATCACTACTCTGTAAGGAATGCCAAGTAAGTCTGCATCTGAAAATTTAATTCCGGCACTAACTTCGCGATCATCAAAAATCACGTCGATACCTAAATCCGTGAGTTGATTGTATATTTCTTCCCCTTTTGAGCCTTCTAAATCAATTAAATAAACTTTCGCAGGCGCGATATTTTCTGGCCAAATTAAGCCGTATTCGTCGTTACTTGTTTCAGCTACAGCACCAACTAATCTGTCTAAGCCAATACCATAACATCCCATTATAACTGGTTTAGATTCACCTTTTTCGTCAGTAAAATTAAGGCCAAACTTTTCTGAATATTTTGTTCTAAGTTTAAAAATGTGAGCTAGTTCGATTCCCTTTTCTTCTTTAAGGTCATTGCCGCAAGTACATTTATTATTTTCTGGTTTTACTTCAGCGTTAAAAGCTTTACCACATTTGTCACAAAGCAAAATCCGGTCTTCTCCGACCGGCGTAATAACCATAAATTCTCTTGAGTCCTTACCGCCCATCATACCGGAATCTGCCTCAACCATAATAGCTTTTATCCCAACTCTTTCGAAGATTTTTTTATAAGCGTCGATGAAATCATCAAAAGTTTTATCAAGCTGTTCGTCGTTGGCGTGAAAGCTATAAGCATCTTGCATATTAAAATCGCGCAAGCGGATCATGCCGCCCCTGGGCCTCGCTTCATAACGAATCTTTTTGGAAATTTGATTCAAGGTAAACGGCAGGTCTTGGAAACTGGAAACTTTTTCTTTTGCCATCGGCGTCATTACTTCTTCATGCGTCATAGCTAAAACAAATTCTGCTTCACGCGAAGTGTTAACTTTGAGAAGTTCATCGCCGATTTCTTCAAATCTACCCGAAGTTTTCCACAGCTCGGATGGATGTAAAACAGGCAAAGAAACTTCTTGGCAGCCGATTGCACCAAGTTCTTCTCGAACAATTCGG
>Ga0209318_1001430_pt1 | contig 15122 bp, 23 predicted proteins | sample RifGroE1_FD_183999 | JGI IMG/M metagenome (GOLD analysis project Ga0209318, IMG submission 183999) | Groundwater microbial communities from Rifle, Colorado, USA - Groundwater E1 (SPAdes) (version 2) | ecosystem: Environmental > Aquatic > Deep subsurface > Groundwater | place: Rifle, Colorado...
CTTCATATACTTTTAAGTGTTTATCTGTCAATGTCCAAAATACTTTTAGGAAGTTTTCATTGAGATATTCATTAATCTTCTCTTTGTCATTAAGAACTGATTCTTTTATAATTACAGGTTCTTGAAACATGTTAATTTCTATGTAATTACCAAATTCATCAAATCCTTTTTCACCTATTCCCAATTGAATTTCTTCTAATGGGATTGTGTTTTGTTTATAGTATTTCATATTCAGCAATATAAAGGTAAGATTCTTTACTTTTTTCCATAAATTCAGTTATTCTATTGTTATCAATTGTAATCTTTTTAAATAGTTTTGAGTATTGTTTTTTATTTTTGAAATTTTCATGAGCCTGCTCTACTGTTAATTCTAATTGACCTTTGATTACTTTTGTAACATAATTAAACATGTATTTATATAAAGATGCATTGTAATATGAATGATTCTTATTTACATTTCTAATATTAAAATCACCAAATGAATTTCTGTAAAACATATTAAATCCATCAACCCTATTTATAAATTTTAGTAAATTTGAGTTATATTTTTCTCTTGGAATAACAACAAAGCACTTCTTATTTTTAATCTTTATTTTTTTAATTAAAACGCCAAATTCAGAGTCAAATTTATTATATAGGAAAACTCCCCCATCGTATATTGTTTTATTTGTTATCTCCATTGATTTGTTCTTTTAATTTATCCTCTTTAGCTATATGTTTGGCTTTATCTTCCCTATATTTTTCAACTATATGAGATAAGTAAGAGTTAACCTCTTCCTGTGTTTCCCCACATAATGCTTTTGAATATGGACCTGTAGAAATCCATACCTCATTAATCTTTTTAGTCTCAGTGTTGAATATAGAATCAACATGGATTCTTGATGGGTATGTTATTTTAGGCTTCCGTAATTTCATAGTTGTCTGGAGTTACTGCATATTCAATATTATTTACATGTATAACAGTTAATCTATCAGCATACTCATCTTTAGAATTAGTGCTTCTACTAGATAATCTATTGCCCTTAATATCCATTACAATATCACCAATTTTAAATGGATGTACTTTATCTCCAATTGCTTCAATAACAATCTTCCATTCTTCTGCAAGAGCTTTAGTCTCTTCAGAAACCATATTAGCCATTTGAATTAACCCTGGCCTCTTTATATTTATTGACCTTAATAATACATCGTATTCATTAAGTATTACTTTTGAATAATCTTTTACTTTTTGCATGTTTCTTCTGTTTTAAATTGTTTCGACAAATGTAATATATTAATATGTTATAAACAAAATTAAATGAAGTTTATTTTTATATGTTATATAACATATTAAATAATTTGCTTATAACAAGTACAATATATATTTTTGTCTAATTAATAACATCAAGATGAAACAATCATTTAGCCCCTCAAGTCAACTATGTTTATCTTATCAAGAGCCATTTGGTTGCTTAGGGTTTTGTTATTATATAGATTTGCCATGATTCAAGTTTAAATATAATTAATATGAACCCTAAGATGAAAGTCTTGGGGTTTTTTTTGTTTTAAAACCTAGATGTTCCGCAGATGGTTATACGGCCCTGATTTGGAATCAGGGGTTCGCAGGTTCAAATCCTGCCATCTAGACTTATATCGCCTTAGAATAGTGGTCAGTTCGCAAGGTTTTCAACCTTGACAGAGGAGTTCGATTCTCCTAGGCGATACAAATTGGAGATAATCATTTGGATGAGACGGGTCTGTAAAACCCCAAATAGTAAGTTCGATGCTTACTATCTCCACACATTGAGATATGGTGTAATTGGTTAGCACATCAGAATTTGAATCTGGGAGTTTGAGTTCAAATCTTAATATCTCAACAATTGGAGAGTACGCCTACGCCTAGGCAACCAGTCTTGAAAACTGGGACGCGATGTAATAGTCGGGGGATGGACACCTCTACTCTCCGCAAATGGCTCCTTGGCCCAACTTGTAGAGGCATCAGGTTTAATCCCTGCTTAGTGTAAGTTCAAATCTGACAGGAGTTACAATTGCTTGAGTAGGTTAATAACGAATTGGCATAGTAGATTGATTTAGAATCAATTACCCTTGTGGGTTCAAGTCCCACCTCAAGTACATAAGGAGATGAAGCTAATCTGGTGAAAGCACTGGACTGAAAATCCAGGGAGTGTGGATCAAAACCACATATCTCCACTATTGGCATACAAAGGATGCAAAACTAGGACTGCAAATCCTAGGAGATGAGTTTGACTCTCATTATGCCCTCTATGGAGAATTGCCTGAATGGTAAGGGGCCAGTTTGCTAAACTGAGGCTGGGTAAAACCAAAGTAGGATCGTTACCTACATTCTCCGCAACATATGTTTTATAACATATAAATATATTTGGTAGTTTCAATTATAACATTTAGTTTTGTTTCAAATTAAATACAAAAGATTTCAAGATATGTTACGTACCCATAGACACATAGGAACAGTTAATAATATTGATGGTAAAGCCTGGACTTTCCTTGAGGACTGATATTGTGTTAATGGATAATTATATATACACTCTTGAAATCCTCTAAGAAACATTAGGGGATTTTTTATTTTATGTACTTTGACATATTGGAAGAATAAATTCTGACATAACCAGGATGCCTGATACGCATTACTAAGGTAGTTGGTTGCAAACGTAGGTTCAAATCCTACTGTCAGAACATATTGCGAGTAGTTTTGGTAAACCACTAGGTCTCATAAGCCTGGAACTAGGATTCGATTTCCTAACTCGCAACTAACGGGGATATAGTTTATCGGTAAAACGTTTGGCTGTTAACCATTTGATGGTGGTTCGACTCCATCTATCCCCTCAAATGCTCTTATGGTGTAATGGATAGCACAATGGTTTTCTAAACCATTTGTCTGAGTTCAAATCTTAGTAGGAGTACAATGGGTGTGAGTCAAGGCGATAAATAGCTCTCCAAAAGCTATAAAGAGGTTTCGATTACTTCCATGCCCGCAAATAGTTTCCATAGTGTAATCGGTAACATACCAGACTGTCAATCTGGAGTATGGGGATCATAACCCCTGGGAACTGCTATATGGACCAGATGCTGACGGCAGGCCACCTCATTTGCAATGAGATTGATTTGGTTCGATTCCCACTGTGTCCACTATAAATTAATTTTGCAGTATAGGTGTTGATGATTACATGGGAGTCTTCCAAGCTTCGGAACAGAGTTTGAACCTCTGATACTGCTCTATACAGATATAGTTTAATTGGAAAAATGCATCACTACGGATGATATGACTTAGGTTCGACTCCTGATATCTGTACTATATCCCCATAGGTCAAATGGTTAGACTAACAGACTTTTAATCTGTGGATCTTGGTTCAATTCCAAGTGGAGATACAATGCTTCATAAGCATTTCTGGCGATGCACCTGATTTGTACTCAGGATAAGTGGGTTCGATTCCTACATGAAGCTCTTAATGCCTCTTTAGCTTAATGGGAGAGTTCTTGGTTTACATCCAAGATGTGGTAGTTCGATTCTATCAAGAGGTACAAATACTGACTTATGCAAATTGGTGAAGCAGCGAAGCTTATACCTTCGTGATATCTAGGTTCAACCCCTAGGGTCAGTACTATATGGTGTTTATGGTGTAGTGGTAAGCATAAAAGATTGTGAATCTTTTGGCATGAGTTCAAGTCTCATTAATCACCAATTTGGTTTTGTCGCAAATGCTTACTATATTTGCGACAATTATTTCTCCTTCCAATAAAAAAGCCAACAAAGATCCCTCCCAGTTGGCTTTTTATTCTATATCGAAATATGAAATATTATTTTTCCAATGCTTCTAATTCCTCAAATAGTTTTCCATTCTCAATCTCCAAATCACCAATATCCTTCTGAGTAATTTTAATATACTCTTTCAGTTTTAATACTGTTGATTTATTATTTTCTATTAAGTTATTTAATCTCTTTGTTTTAGCTTCTTTCTTCTCTACAAGTTCATGTGTTCCTGGATCGTAAGATTTTAAATTGTACTCTTTGGTATAAATTGGTTTAATTAAGTAATTTAAATCATTAAATCCGATCCAAGTACAATATGTTATCTCCCATCTATTACTACAAATTTTACATGCATCAGGATTTGAATAAGGTAATGTGCAGTTACATGTTTTATACATATTTCTAATTTTTAAAGTTTAACAATATTACTTCTATTCAATTTAAGTACCAAGTTATTTATCTGTTATTTTGGCATAGTATTCTTCTAAAAATTTGTCAAATAAAGGTTCAACCAATGTTTTCCCATAATTATCAGTCCTTAGTAAATATCCATGAAACTCAATAGCAAGTTGTTTAGCTTCTTTAGCTGCTGCATATGTTGCTTTAATAATATCTAATCCATTTTCATAACAACAATTTTCATCACAAAAATACAATACTCCTTTAAATCTTTCTTCTAGTTTATTCATCTAATATATTTTACTTAAGTTACTATTAACACATCCTTCTATTCTATAATCCCAAATCTCTTTAGTTATTGTTCCATTGTTTTGTAGGTACATGGTTTATAATTTTCCTGAATAAGTTACTCCATCTTCATCAATTCTATACATTCCTTCTTCTAATGTTTCATTAAGTGTTTTCTCAAGTTCTAATATTTCTTCATTAGGTACGTTTAAATGCCTATATAAATTCTTTTGGTATTCTATAGCTCCACCCTTATCAGTATCTATTATAAATCTTATTTTATTAGCTTTATATTGTTTGCCCTTAGCTAATTCAATACATAAATCAGTTAACATATCTAAATTTAAATTAGAATAGTATCCTTTATTATATTCAACTTGTTTCATTTGTTCAGATAATCCACTCATAATCCTATATATTTAAAACACAAAGGTATAACTTATTTTTATATATAAAGCAATAAAAAGCAAATATATTTTTATGTTGTAGGGCATGTATTATATTTAGGATGTGCAAACGTTTGTTTGTATTTAAAATAAAAATCCCCATACTCATTTCTGAAATATGGGGTATTATGTAAACATAATGAAAAGCCTAAGTTATTGAATAATGTTTTATGCTTTTTAAAACTCTTTCTTTAACATCATTAACATTATTCATTTCTTCATTTTTAAACCTCAACATTGAGATTCCTTTTTCCTGAAGAGTTCTTGTTCTTATTAAATCTTTTTCTATTTGTTCAGGATCATTATGATATGACCCATCTAATTCTATTGCTAACTTATCTGCTGGTAAATAAAAATCTAATATATAAAAGTTTTTACCATTACCATAGTGAACTATTCGTTGTGACTTAAATGTTATATTTAAATCTATTAGTAACTGTTCCATTTTTTTTTCAGCATTAGTTTTACGTATACTTAAACTCTTACTGAACTTATTAGCAGTTCCCTCTAGTCCATTTGTAGATCTATCGTCACTTAGTAATTTTTTAAAGTAGTTTTCTACTGCTTCATAATTACCTTCTTTTAAATATACTAGCATTCTTTCAATCCTCTCTTTCTCAACAGAAGATAGCAATCTGCTTTTGTATAAACCCTTGTTTTTGTTGTAATTTGCTTTCATTATATTTGTTTAAAAATTAACATAACAAGTACACCCCTAAGCTGAGCCTAAGGTTGCCATATATTCATAACTTCAACTGTTGTTCGTAGGCCCTATAAGCTTACACGATGTAGTCTTTAAACCACCAGGAGACATTTCTATCAGTTTTCCATAGTCTTAATCCCTTTTACCAGTCTTATATATGAACTTTCTTCACTACAGGATAAATCTCACCATTATGTTTCTCTATTATTTCAAGAGTACAGCTACAAACCCCGGTCTGCCATAACATAAGCGTACTACTCTGATGCTTTTGGCGTGAGGCAATATTAGTAATAATATCTGAGTCCACCAAATAATATTATATGTTCTTCAACATGTTTTTCACACATATAAAATAACCTAGGCATTGATCTATATCAATGGTTGAGTTGATTTAAATTTTGTTCAACATTCTAAGTTGTTCATTGTCACTGAACAATCTATTATATTGAATGATATTTCATTCATTATAGTACAAAACAGCCCCTAATGTATGAAATATAATACATAGTAAACTAATTCCCATATAATAAACTAAATTGGTTTACTATCGGTTTATTAATGCATAAATATTATTTATAGGGTTATTAACCTATATTGTATATTTATAGGCTCTTTAATCTATAAAATATTTTTTATAATTTTTTGAAAAAATTGTCTGGGAGTATGATGTTGTGGACCTACTCACACCAACCCCCCCTCTCATTCTTCGAGTTGGGCTTCACTCCCCCTAAATTTGGGCAGACCAACGAAGGTTTGCATCATATTAATTAAATACGTACAATTATGGCAGATTTAACAAAGGACAGAGTCCTACAGATTCTCAAGAGTCGCACTATTGTGGCTAAAAGTGGCAAATATGTAGTTAAGGTTACATCAGTTCATTTGCATGAAGACAAATACATAGTAAATATCAATGCTATGAATCTATTGCAGGCTAAAGCTGCTAGGGAAGCTTATTCCAATGATGAATTGGAAGCTGCTGCCAACAGTAACCTATCTTTCAGTGTATTTGAGGGACAGACTGCACCTAGCAAAGGTGAGTTTATCAACATTCAGATTGGTATAGTTGAGACCAGAACTGATGGTCAACAACTACGTGTTATTGGCTGGTCAGAACAACCCATTGCAGCACCTGTATCCTTTGACTTTGAGTCAGCAGATGTTGATGTATTGGTTGAAGAAGCTTCTGAATTTGCAGCAATTAAGTAGCAGTAGATTGCAGTAGTCCTAGAAATAGGGCTGCTGCTTTTTATTTCAACTGCTTCCCAATACAATAAGATGCTGCCATTATAATAATGTTTACTTGTAAATAATAAGATTCTACATATATTATATATGTATATTTTATTTACCAAGTAAATATAATGATGTTGGTTGTGGGATGATGCTGCCCTTAATTATATATTTTGTAGGTAGCTAATTAGTTTTGAACTGATATTATTACTACTTGGTAACTATAAATTGAGGGTTTTTGATACTCAATGCTACCCAATTTATTCATTGTTGAAAGAGTGGGAAGCTTAGTGGGAGTAATGTTGTAGGGGTATTCCCTCAACCCATCTTTTACTGTTTTATGATAACTATTTATTATTAAACGATAAATTATATAACTATTATTAACTTAATAATTCAAAACAATGTTAAATCAAATTCTTAAATTATCTAAAGGAAATCCAGGAGCTATGACATTCTTAATGGAAATAGTAAATGGTAATATTCAATCAGCAATTTTTGGATTAACAATCATACCAAAAATAACAGAATGTAATATTGTTGGAACAGATTTATATGTATTATGGTCTGATTTGTGCTACAAAAATATTGAAAAAGTTGCTCAACTATGCAGAAATACACCTAATGATGTATTAATAGATGCTTGTTCAAGACAAGATTATTCAGGCAGAAAATTGGTTAAAAATTACTTTGATTAAAGAAATTATGGCTGACAACTAGATGATTGTCAGCCATTTATACCCTAAACCTCATTTATGGCCATTTAAACAATTAATATTATTAACTGCAATCATAATTATATGACTATAAATGTAGTTACACTACTAAAAACTTAATTAATTAATAACAAATATTATGTCTAAAACAATAGCATGTATTCCAGCAGATAATGTAGGTAATTTATTGTACCTTAAGGATGTCAGGATTAATAACAAGAAAATATTTGTTAAATACAAATCAACTTATAACGATATACCATTTAGAGAGGCAGAAATATATTCTTCAGATGCCAACACTAACTTTACTATTAATGGTGATGATGGCACTGTATTATACAGATTTGCTCAATCATGGATTGTTTATTTATTGGAATCTAATTCTTAAATTGCAAAATTAAAAACATATTTAATGGTTGATACTACAATCACATGAATCTTAAACAAGCACTATCTGGTATAAACTGCAAAATGGAGTCAGATTATCAATCATTATTTTAATATTTAACTAAACTAATAACTAGAAATCATGAAAGTAGAAATTATTAACAAGCCCATGCTATGTTGGGATGAAGATGAAGATAATGCCACAGAATGGCATGTATTAGCTAAAATAACTGAATGTGATACATTTTATCCATTTAAAGTTATTGATAATGAAAATACTCCGGGAGACGGGGGCTGGGGCGGCCGGGGCAGGCTGGGGGGGTATAAAAACGCCAAACCTTTGCAAGAAACAGTTGAATTAACAGTTGCAGAAATATCTAAATTATTAGGTAAAAACGTTAAAATAGTTAAATAAATCAATTCAAATTAAATGATTCAAAACAATGTTATTCCTATTACCTGATGGTTCTCTTGGTTCATTAGAAGACAAGATTAACTATGATATTAACTAAGTTAATATTATATATAGGTTAATGTTCATCCTATACATCATAACAAAAGCATAACTACAATTATATTGTTCTATTATTAATTCTTAAAGCATATTCAAATGACTAATTTATACTTATATCATTCGAGAAAGTGTGCCAGAATTCTAAGAGAGTTATTTGGCATAAAATCACATTGGACTAATTACACGGCATGGGAATATCATTTTAAAGGATTAAATTTAGAAATAACTTATGATGGTGATAGAGAATATATTAAAAGATTCAATATAATGGATTATGGATATAATAATATACTATTATCAACCAATTCACTAAAAGAAGTCGTTAATTATCTAAAATCATTAAAATGAAAAAACTATCTACCGTTTATCCTTGCAACATTGATGTTTGCAGGTGTTTTTGTATTGGCATTTATTATTTGCTAAAGAACTATAATCCAGCAAAACTACATTGTTAGTAAATGACACTGGATTTTAATTATTAAGCTCTCATCCAACTGGAGTTGCCAAAGTCTATTTGCCGCATATAAACCAGAAGTATAATAGAAGATTATCTGGATAAATCAAGAGTGGGAATCTTGTGAGAGTTTATTTTTCTTAACCATTTAACTTAAATAACATGAAACCAATATTTTATACAAGAATTCCAAGGATATATAGTATCATGTTGGAAATATTATTCTTTATCTTACTTATTCTCTCATTAGGTTTAATTTGGAAATTTTGTGATTTCTTTACACATCATAAATATTGGCTAAATAGAAGAATACTAATCAAATATTTAAAATCAGATGATTTAAAACATACAAAAAGATTAGTCTTCAATGATATTGCTGAATATAAATTTGAATCATTTAAAATTTGGGTTTGGGAAAAACAATTACAAATAACTGTTTCAGATACTGATAATGATGATTTGATAGGATTATTTGTTTCCTCATCATTAAAGGATAGAAAGGTAATCCAAATAATAAGATGTATTAATAAATTAACAGGTAAAACTTAAAGTTATGTGTTTAAAACTTGGAAGTTCAAAAACTAAACCTAAAATAGCTACTAAAGATATAGTATGTTATAAAGGTTTAATCCAATTAAGAGATGAATTGATTACACCATACCAAAGAGTTTCAATAGAAATAGGTAAAACTTATAAATCTATTATTTCAAATAAGGATGGAGAAATTCATTTAGGATTACATTCATTTAAAACTCTTAAAGAACTCAAAAATTGGGCGACGGGGAGCGGGTGGCGGCGGGCGTGGTGGGGGAAGGCTGGGGGGGAATACATCAAATGCATAATTCCTAAAGACTCAACCTATTATGTAGGAACATTTGATTATTGGAAATCATATGCTTCTGATGCATTAACTTATGTTGAAATTATTGATTAAAACATTATTAAACCAGTAATAGAAGTTTGTGATATTGTAAGATTAAATAATTGATAAGTTCATATTTTGAACAATATTACAAACTATCTTGAGATTTAATGTAGGTTGGGCATATAGTAAAAGTAGAAGTAAATTGGAATAAACACACAGATTTATCTGAAATTTCATCCGTAGACAAATATGATTTACTATCAATTTCACTTATTTTAGAAACAAGTAATTGCGGCTTAATGGGCGGTCAAAGTTCTAATATGAAAAGAATGATTTGATATTACTTGTTTTTTTAAATTGAATTAATTAACTTAAAATAATATTAGAAACAACCAATAAGGATTAATGGTTTCCCCACGTGGCTTGCTACCTATTGCCAACAATTTATACTGATATGACAAAATATGTTAATTCTAGATAATGTACAAACGTGTGTATAAGAAAGTGGAAGTATTGGTTGTTTCTTTTTAATCTTTGTTTAGATGTGTGATGAGGCTCCCAGCTTTATCAATTTTCCGCCAAGAAAAGTTTCTAAACCATAGAGCCATCCTTGCGAGGGATGGTTCTTTTTAAAACCTTAGAAATCCTGATAAATACTATCTCGAACATGGTATAAACAGGTAGTATTCTGTCGAGAGAATATGTGATAGCAGATATAACTGTTCACGATGTATTATTTTGGTACGCTGAAATTATACATTGAAAATTAACTATTTAAAATATTTAACAGTTTATGGTAATCTGAAAAACCATTCAAGGGGATAGAGCTTTAGGGTAAGCGTGCTGACATTAGTTGGTAAGTGAAGTAGGTTCAAATCCTACTATCTCCACGGATGTTATTGCAATATAAGAGGAAGAATCCCAGTATCCCTTTGTGTTGGGAGTATGAAATATAAACACTTTATTTGGACTACTAATAAATCTTTGAGCAATAACATTCTTTTTAAAAACTAATATTAATTATAATGAAGAATTATATACACAGATGTAAAAATGGTAATAAAATACCAATTGAACAATTGGAATTAGGACATTTAGAAAATATAATAGCATATATTAAACGTAAATCTATAGAAGGTGTTAAAATTGTTTATGGAGGTGGATATACTCAAGATGATTTCCATTATGATGAAGAATGGCTTTATGGTAAAGAAGCTAAAAGGAAATTACATTATAAGATATATAAAGAGGAACTTAAAAGAAGATTAAAATCTTAAACTTATTAAACAACTATTAATAACTAAAACACTAAAATCATGAAAACAATTCTATTATTATTGACATTTATTGTAGCAATTAATGTTAATTCAAAAGCCCAATGGGAATACAGGGCGTATTCAAAAAAATCTACTTATAATTTTAAGAAAGATTTAAACATAACAGCGCCAATTGCAATTATGATTGGTGGATTTACTTACAATGAAATAAACCTTCATTCAGATGAATTTGCTGGATATACTGATAAGCAGAGAAATCAAACTATGCTTACTGGATATCTATTAACAGCAATATTAAGTACGGGAACACATTATATTTGGAAGGGTATTCAAAACAAGAAACATCATAGAAGATTCTTCTATCATTAAATAAAGAACTAATTATGGGTAAGCCGAAATAATTGTAAAATAAAAAAGAAACATAAAATATTATTAAATCAAACATGGAGTAGCTAGCCTTGATTTTAATACCCCAACCCTTAGACATATTGCTAATGTGCAATAAAGCAATAGACTGGGAGGAAATTTATAAGTTGTAAGCTTTTAAAGAGTAACAATAAAGAAGAAAGTACAGACCATAGAAGTAGAAATATTATATGTACGGGGGATTTAATAATTTTAAAAAAAATCGGCTGCCACCGATATATTAATAAATACTTCTGCATTATCATAAGTATTTATTTGTAATCCAACCAACTGAGCAATCATTGGTACAGATGAAAACTGGATTAGCCAACTAGCTGTTGAAGTTGAAATTTGAAACAATTAATAGTGTCATGTAGATCAAAGAGTACAAAAATAACATTCTATTAATGTTATCATGATTAAATTGGGTTAAGATAATTTCTTAAGAAGTATTCAGCTATTAATTGTTTCTTTTAAAAATACAAGCAAAATTACTGCAATCAAGTTTTTAAAAGATCCAATTGAATGAGGATAAGAAAATATTGGTTAACATTATGACGTTGAGGAGAAATCCAAAAACAATAATTGTTTTTCAACAGTAATTTTGCTTTTTATAAACCTAAAACTAATTAATATGGCAGCAAATTCAAATAACCCATATGATGTATTATTATGGATTCAAAAGGTATTGGACTCTTGTACTATAGATGAACAGAGATTTGCAGTTAATAAACTATTATTCTTATTTGAAAAGAAATATAATCCAACAGTTTGTTCTACTATGTGGAATCAATATATGTATATATGGAATCAAATTTAAGATTAAAAACATAAACACGCCTAAATGTTCGTGAATAGCATTTATGAGAGATGGCGATGGTATAATATAAATAAATCAAATACAATCATCAATTGTTGCTACGGTTATTTATATTGGCAGCCTTGATCTATAAGTCAAACCAATCGGAAACACTTATTTTTCTTTGGCCTTCAAGTATGAAAATATTTGTCGTATTAATTACAACAAGACCCAATAATAAGAGTTAAGAATGAATTTAACTGTAATAGGCTTATTATTTGTAATTAAATTGTGCGATCTCAGTTATTGATAAACTGAGAAATATAAATTAATTCTAATATTGAACAGAATTTATAATATGATGTATAACAACACAAGTACAGTTTCGGCATCATTTAGAATGAATGGCGAAATCATCCAACAGAGTGGTGTATACTCTGTAGCCAAAATTTCAGTAAAAAACTTCAATGTATTTGATAAAAATGGAAAATCACTTGAAGAATTTACATTGTTAACTCCATCAAAAACTTTAGTTGAACCAGTTCTTAAACAAGCAACTAGAAATTTACACTCAACTTATCCATTCATTGAAATGGCTTTGAATTTGGATAAGAATGGTAAAAGTTGTAAACCTAAACCACCCAAGAAAGGTTTTGACAAATGGTTGAGAACTAAAGAAGGTCAATTATACCTTATGTGGAATAAAGCTACTGATGTACAAAAGATTCAAGTTCATCTTGAAAATATTGCTCATGATTTAAAAGCTGAATTAATTTCATTTCAAATTAATGAATAATGGTATCAGTATTAATACAGGAACCTGTATCAGTAACTGAATACATTCCTGAAGAAGAAGCTAAATTTACAGCTTATATGGATATTCAACTTGATGAAGATATCTATGAATTTATCCCATCAGATGAGTTTGTTATTGAAGAAAACTTAAATCTTAATGATGATGAAGAATGGTAGTTTCATAGTTGAATAAAATATTTGAAATTGTAAAACAATTTAACGATAGAAAGATTTATTTATATACAAATGGGTATTATTTAAACGATAAGTTAATATCTGACTTATTTAACCTTGGAATATGTGGAATAAATATAGGTATCCATAATTATGAAAATGTAGAATATTTTATAGAATCATTCATTGATTGGAAATTAATTAGGTTTCATATTGAAGATATTTATATTGATAAAATAGAAAAACAATATTTAAATAGATTTAAATTTTGGCATAGAAATTCATGTGATATGCCAAATGAAGATTGGTATTATTTGCTAGATTAAATATTTTAAAAAAGAAAACTAATGAAAAAAATTAAAATGACCGTAACCTATGATCTGACTGATGATGGTTTTAATAGTGACGATTTCCAAGAAGAGCTTAGCGGGGTAGTAGATGGAAGTATAGCAGAACAATTTAATAATGAACTTTTGGGAATTTCTAATGTTTCCATTGAAATTGAAATAAAATAAAATTATTTTGCAACATACTTTTTGATATTATACTAAAAGGTATATTTTTGTTTAACTAAATAAAATATTATGAAAAAGTGGATAACAATTATTCCATTACTCGTTTCTATTAATCTTCTAGCACCTGATATAAGTATCAGTTATAGAAAGATGATGGATATAATGGATACAGATATTACTGTTACTGCAATGTCACACAAGACAAAGGTATTAACAGCATTGATAAATTTAGAAAGTGGAGGTAAGTCTAATGTAATAAATAGAAGTGAACAGGCTTATGGAATTTTGCAAATCCGCCAAATATACTTGGATGAATATAAAAGACTTACCTTTAAGAAATTTAATCTTAATGATATGTTGGATAGAGATAAATCTATTGAGGTTTTTACCGCAATAATGGATCATTATGTACCAACATATAATTTAGATAGTATTGCATGTTTACATAATAGTGGTAAATTAACACAAAGAGCTTTTATGGCGACTAAGGAATATAGAAAAAAAGCAATCAATCAATATAAAAGACTGGAGAATCTCTAGTCTTTTTTTTAATCTGAAAAATTATGGATTTAATAAAAGACAAAGTATATAAATATTTGTATAATAATGATACATATATATTTAAATTTTACGGATCAAATTTGGCTAAATACATTTGCAATAATAAATTTAATACTTCTTTGTGGAAATTCTGGACTAAAGAAGAACATTTCCAGGAAGTAACAAATGAAGAAATTGACTGGTTAAATGCCTGTATATCTGCTAATAAATTTGTAGAAAAACCTAAATGTAAATTTATTGTTAATAAATGGTATAAAACAGAATATTCTAATAAAAGATATATTAAATTTAAGAAATTAGAAAATTCTGGTAATTATAACAAAATCTATTTCTTAGAGTTAATAGAAGATGGTAAACATGAGTATTCAAATGATTATTGGGCAAATACAGAATTAGAAGATTCTTTAGAATTGCTAACAGATTTATCAGAAATTCAACAATATTTACCATTAGATCACGTTGATAAGGTTAGGGAGTTTAAAATTGGAGATTGGATTTATGCAGAAAAACAGGGTAGAAATTATGATTATAGAAATTCTAAATATATTCCAATATTTCAAGTTGAGGATATTAACAGTTGTGATAAATTTCCAACATGGTTAAGACCAGTGTTAGGAGAATCAACTGGAATTGATTCAAAATATTGTAGATTAGCTTCTCAATCAGAAATTGACTCCGTAAATCCTAAAAAAGAATTTATATTACCAGAAAAATGGTATATTGAAATAACTGATGAAAATAAACAAATATCAAATGATTGGAAAATTAAACAACGATTTAATGATAGTTTATTCAAATATGATTATTTATACGTTAATTATG
>Ga0209318_1001431_pt1 | contig 15117 bp, 25 predicted proteins | sample RifGroE1_FD_183999 | JGI IMG/M metagenome (GOLD analysis project Ga0209318, IMG submission 183999) | Groundwater microbial communities from Rifle, Colorado, USA - Groundwater E1 (SPAdes) (version 2) | ecosystem: Environmental > Aquatic > Deep subsurface > Groundwater | place: Rifle, Colorado...
TACCACAGAGGATTTCTTAACTTTAGTGCCGTCGTTCTTGGTGTACTCCTCGTCATCAATGGTACACCCGATGAACTTACCCACAACTTTATCAAGGTCAATCTTGACCTTATTCTTAGGTACGTTGTAACCTGTGGACATCAGGAAGTTGTAAAGATTCCACAGAGCGTTAGGTTTAAGTGAGGTTATTTCAAAGATGGTAGCACCTTTAGCATCACCGTTTACACCGGAAAGTTTCCAGTCTAGGTACGCACCGCCACCCTCTTTTTTGGACTGTTTCTGCTCAACTCCGGTAATCTTAAAGATGTAGTCTCCGGCAGGTATGCGTGAACCGCCGCCCTCTTGTACGTTAGTGAAATCTAATTGTAATACTTTAGCCATGTTAATTTATCCCCTCTCGTTTATTTATTATAATCAGCGTGTACCTTCTAACTTAATACCTAAATCCTCTAATGCCTGCAAAACAATCCTAACCGTTACGCGGTCATACTCTTTTGTATTCTCCTCTAACCATTCGTAAGGGATCATGTCAGAGTGGCATTTACTACAAATAGAGCCGTCCTCGTGGTATGAGAGGGCATGAAAGCCCTGTACATCTTTTTCCCTCATCCAGGCATCATGTACTTTTTCGGATAGTCTCTCTACTAAACCTTTCACCGCCTACAACGTCCTCCTTATTTATTGTAGTTTTCATTAATCTTTTTCAAAATCTTGGGTATGCTAGGCTGTAGAATCTCTTTGCCTAAGCATCCAGTACAGTCCTTAGTCATGTACTCAGCGTGTGGTGCTACGTACAGTGACGGTACAGTTAACTCCTTACCCTTGCTTACAACGTCTTTGTAGTACATTCTACCGACGATGTTTACTGACGACTCAAGCATCCTCTGAACGGACGGTATAACGTCAGGACGGTACAATTCGTTCTTTTCATCCGGACCTCTTTCGAGTGCTAAGAATACCACATCCATCACATCTTGCAGGTTACGGAAATTCATAATCCATGTGGTAAGATAGTCACCGACCTCGCCGTAATCTCGCTGTGAGGTAAGTATCTTGTTCTTTGTGGCATTGAGTTTACAGTTTTCGGCTACCACAAAGCGCTGTAACATTTTTTGCATACTGGATACACCGTCTATGACCAGTGTATCGAAGTTCTTATGGCCACCGTTACGCAAGTACCAGAATACTTTCTCGAGGTCGTCAGGTACTTTGCGTATGTTTATTACCTTTGCACCCATGCCTCGTATAGAGATAGGCTTTTGTTCACCACAGTTCACCACAAGGCACTTAGAACCCGTAGCACCGAATCGTGTTTTGCCTATCCCTGATACACCATACACGACTACGGATAGATGAACCGGCTGATTGTCTACCTCTTGTATCAGACACTCTATCTCAGACGGGTCGAAGTTGTCAGGCTGCGGAGTGAGTTCTACAAAATCTTTAGACACTTTTAAACACCTCCTTGTTCTTATCCTTTTTGACTTGGTACTGTTGTTTAATCATAAAGTTTGTGTCAGCCCCTTGAATCTCTGCCATGCACAGGGGTTGGTAGTCACAGTCCCATGAGCAGTTTTTGTTTAACGTGCGTGTTATGGGACGCTTGCTGTTACAATCTAGGATTGTGGCAACCGCCTCACGCAGAGTCATCTTGAGTAGGTTAATCGGACGGTCTAGGCGTTTCCTGACGTAAAATTGGGCGGTGGTAACTTTGGCTCGCTCAATGTGATCCTTGTAGTCGTCAGGGTCAAGGTCGTTATCATGTATGACTTTCATTAGTGTAGGTATATCGGTGTCGATCTTGGCCTTGGATATTGTACCGTCTTTGTTAACGCTAGGTACTGTGGGTGGCTTAGTGCGTATGTAGTTAAGTATCGAGCCTGCCACACGGTCTTTACCATACTTGAGTGTCGCTACCCAATAGTAGAGTGAGGTTTGTGGGTCTATGCTTAGGTAGTCGTCGTCTGGTATGTTCTTAGTGAATTTGTGATCAACTACCCATATCATGCCGTTACTGTCCTCCACAATTAAGTCAATGACTCCCGCGTAACCTACCTTGTCAGTGAGTTTGGCTAGGAACGATACTTCAGTTTCAAGTACCTTCCATGACTCGTTCTGCCAATGGTAGTCGTAACCTATGAGTAACCTGTGAGCCATTTCCGGCAGGTCACCGTACTCTTGTTGTTGCTCCTCGCTTAAACTACTCCACTCGTTTTCACTATAACAGTTTAACTTATCGTACCAATCATCACCATTATAGTGAGCCTCAAGTAGACTGTGGCCTAGCACTCCAAGTGTTAACGGCATACTCGGTATTTTCTTTTCGAGTTTCTGCTTGTAGCAGTAATCGTGCATCTTAGGGCAACGTCTACGGCATGTCATTTCTGAGTATGTGCCAACCATTAGACCGTGCTTCTTAAACTCGTCAGGTGACGGTTTGTTACCGAAGTAGAGTAGCCTGCTCATCGTAACACCCTCTTAAGGAACATCATCACATACCCACAATTCTCACAATAATAGGCTATTAGGTCTTTACCTTCTTCACCCTTACCGATCATATCAGTATCTAATCCCACTGCGTTATGACTTCCAAGAACTTTTAACCTTCCTCTTTTAAACTTCTCGTGCCCACACATTGAACATTTTTGGTTACTCATTAACCTCTACCTCCTTATCTCTTTTTCTTTGTGTTTAACTCTAACCTCCAGTCAGGGTTGAAGTAGTTGTTTCTCCACACTTGCAGTAACCTGTCTATCGGTAATCTCTTAGGTATAGTTACTACCCTGTCCTCAAACAAGTCCACAAACTTGAGGCTTACGTCGTCTAACTCCCAGCCACCCAAGCGTGTTATTGCTTTGGTTAAGCCGCCGTATGACGAACCGCTATAGAATCCATCGTCACCCCAAGCTATCCATAAATATCGTGTATCTTCCGGCCTGCTCGCCAGTTCGATAGTATTCGGTATCAAGTATTCACCGTGATATTTTCTTGCACCTGCCATTTAGTATCAACTCCCGTTTTTGTTCTTGTGAGTATTATACTAAATGGCAAGTCATATGTCAACACTTTTGTTTAAGTTTTTTTATTTAACCATTTAGCGATCTCATACATAATTATAGACATAACTCCTGTTACTGCGTGCTTTGCAAGTTCGGTTAAGCCTATCATACTGTCACCTCCTCTTTCTGCATTTTCCTAAGCAACTCCATTGCCTTTTTTAGGTTAGCCCCTCACTAAACGTGCTTGGAGTCATGTTACTATTATCCTGCACTGGGTGGCTGTAAGAGAACAGGCTACGTGCTTTTATTTTTTCCATATCACGCTCGTCTACAAGTCCTGATATATCTTTAATCTTACTAACCCTTGCCCAATGGTTTAACCATTTCTCACGTTCTAGTCTTTGATTTTTAAGGGATAGGTTACGTTCTATAAGCAGTCCTTTTAGTGCTACGGCTGCGGTTACTCTGCGGTTTTGCTTCTTAGTAAGCAACAAGAAGTCAGCGTAAGGTAGATTGTTTCGATAACGTGTTAAATGACTCTGAGTTCTTAGCCACTTGTCAGTTATCTTATCTAAATCATTTTGAATCATATTGTCACCCCCTCTAACTCTCCCCAATGTGTCCCTACTTTACAATCCACAACCAACGGTACGGTTAGGTCTACGCCGAAAGTTTTCAGTACAGCGTTAGCGTCCTCCATTGTGGATTTAATAACCGGAAGTAACTTACTTACACAATCGTCTTTAATGTAAAAGTATAAAGCGTCATGTACTGATAATACTATTTGAGCCTCGGCTGGGTCAAGTATTTTGTTTAGCCTTACCATTGACAGTAAGGTAATGTCACTGGCGAAACCTTGTACCGGGGAGTTAATTGCTTGACGTTCAGCCTCGCCCCGTACACCTTTGTTATCGGAATTAATGTCGGGCAACCTGCGTATGCGTCCGTCAGGAAATCTAACGTAGCCTAGACGTTTAGATAATTCTTTTTGACGTTTGTGCCATGTTACCAGACCTTTGTATGCCTTGAAATATTTATTACGGAAGTCGTCAGCCTGCTCCATAGTCAAGTCTACACCGTAACCTGTCTTAGCATACGTCTGGAAACCGTTGGCAGACATTCCATAAATTAGACCAAAGTTAACTGCCTTGGCAAGTTGTCTATGCTCCTTCGTAACCTCTGACAATGGTATTCCTGCTACGAGTGAGGCGGTTACTTTGTGTAAGTCCTCCCCTACTTGATACGCTCTTAACATCCTCGGCTCACCTGATATGTGGGCGGCGATCCGTAATTCAATCTGAGAGTAATCCACTTCTACCAATTTATGCCCCGAAGGTGCGCATACACAACCTCGTATAAATGGCCCTCGCTCTAAGTTCTGTACGTTGGGGTTCTCGCTACTCAAGCGTCCGGTAACGGTAAGCATTTTGAATGTGGAGTATATTCTATCTTTGCCTTGGTCTATCGTCTGCTCAATCCAAGGCTGTATGTACGTTGAGAGTTTCTTTTTCCAGTTACGGTACTCAAGTAGCGTATCCACAAATGTTATAACTTCCTGCGGTGACTGGTCTTTCAAGAATGTTAAGTCGTCACTTCCTGTAGACGGTTTACCGCTGTCGGTTAAAGATATGGGTATACAGTTGAAACCGTTCTCGGAGAATAGTAGTTCTCCTACCTGAGTAGGCGAGCCGAAGTTAATCGGTAAGTCAACAATGTAACCCTCGGCGGTTTGGTAGTGATCCTGTTTAGGAGGTTTCTTATAGATTTTATACGGTCTAGGGTACGTGTCAGGTACAAGTGCATTTAGTTTCGCCTCCGTTTCCACAATCTTATCCTCGCAGGTTTGCTGACGCTCAATGAGTCGTGTTTTATCCATGTATAGACCGCGTAACTCAATGTCCTCTAAGGTGTGGGATGCAGGGAGTATGAGTTTCGTATAGAGATTCCACAAACGAGCGTCGTCTTTTACTTGTGGTATTTGTTTCAAGGCTATGCGGTAAGTGTTACAACAGTCCTCTCCGCAGTATAGCCCCATGTCTTTAAGTGAGGATACTTTCTCTACGAGGTTACCTTTAGCGTCGCGTTTATCAACGAATACTATCTTACCTTTATAAGGCTGTAGACCTAGCATTGACTGAGATAAATACTCTAATCCGTTAGGCGTGTTCTCATTAAGTAGGTGTGATGCTAACATGGTATCCCATGTGCATTTTACGTTACGGTTTACTTTAACTTTGAACCATTTGTTATCGAACTTAGAGTTGTGGGCTACTCTCCACTTAGGTTTAGCCATCATAATCTCAGTAAGTTTGCGTAGAAAGAATAATGATGTTGGCTGTTCTTCGTGTTGTAATGGGAGTATCCATGCTTTATACGGTTCATATGCCACACCTAATAACCACACTCTACCGTTAAATGGATCATATGCCTCTGTCTCGAAGTCGTAGGCAATCATCTTAGCGTTGTGTATGTCTTTACACATTTGTTTAAAGTCGTCTAGTGTTTCCACAAACTTTACGTCGTAGTGTGGTTGATTGTCTACGCCGTTTATGAGGTTAGCGAAGTATGCCATGTCCTGCTTGAATATTATTTCGTACTTGGGATTCCTCAGTACGGCTGATGGATTGAATGTAGCGAAGTATGTTATACCGTCTTTGACGAACTCCTTGCCCCTGTACGTGGTGATGCCTGACTTACCCACAACGGATAGGGCCGTGTTTCCTAGTAGCAGTACAAACTTAGGTTTGTTTGTGGCTATCTCGTCATGCAGGTAATGCTGACACGCCTTAACATGAGTCTTACCTATCTTAGCACCGTAGGGCAAGTTACACTTAACCGCTGTGGTGTAGTAGAATTTATTTATATCGTTAGCCTGTAGTGATTTCTTTAGGTATTCGTAAGGCTCGCCTGTAAGTAACTCCCCAGCCTTATCTGCCTGCCAGTGCGGGTACTCTCCCACAACCATAATTTTAGAGGTTGTGTTACCCCTGCCTTGTATACAGGGGTAGTTTACCTCAGCGTGTAGTTCGCACAGGGTGCAGTTATTCGAGGATGAATTCGTCACTGTCCTCACCTACTTCTAGGTCGTCAGGGTAGATTATTTTCTTTTTCTTGCCGGGGTTGAGCATACTTTTAAGGTATTTATCTCCGGCTGTCCTGTCAATTTCTTTGGGCTTTTCCGGTTCAGGTTCTTCTGCAACAGGCGGTTCTATTCCTGTGGAATTCTCGTCAATGTCTACAGGATCGCCCTTCATAGACTCCTGCAATTCTTCCTCAGCTAACTCAATCTTACTGAGTATGCTTTCAACCAGTACAGCCTTTGAGGTTGTGGTAAGTTGCGGTGCGGTGAATTTCTTAGCGTCCTCTCTAATAGCGTCGAGTAGGAATAGTGCTGCGGTTATTTTTTCTTTTTGTTTGAACATTGTTTAGCCTCCTCTAATAGTATCTTGGCTTGTTTCTTATGCCACTTTATAAAATCTTTGTGGTCATAGACAGCAGGCACGTTACCTCGCCTGTCAATCTCTGCTTGATAAGCCTTGGCTTCGTCTATGTGGAACTTGATACGCTCCTTAATAGGTAGGTATATAGCCATGTTCCGCTTTACCTCCTTTAAGTGTTGTATTTAATTATAAATGTTTAGGGTAGCGTTGTCAAGATTTTTTTAACTGCTGCGTTGCGTGGTGTCGGCACATCCAATATCTCACTGAGGTTACGCCTGCTTTGCATCCTGACACACAGCACTTTGATGTGTGCCATGCCGTACCCCAGTAACCATGTGAGTCGTATTCGGGGTACTTGTCCAAGAATTGCTCACGGGTATACCCATGCTTGGCTACGTGCACTATCGTGAATATGTCAATAGCGTCACCACACTCAGGACATATTACGTTCTTAGGTGACATATCTACGTTCCAAGTATTACGTTTCTCATGCTGTACATAACTTTTTGTCTCTACTAGAGGCAATGTCTACACCCCCTGATTTATCACCACCTATGCTTGTCCATGTTGTCTAGTTAGTTAGGTTACTTATTAGTTATTAACGTTAATTTATCTAAGTTGCTAACATACAAACCATGCCCAATAGTGCAAAGACCGTTACAGCCGTGTGTATACTGGTTTTGCTTATCAGTTCTAATGCACACTTGTACTCTGTCTCCATCACCCTCAAATACAAACTCAAGCACTGTGCCTTTACCGCATACGCCAAGTGTAGGGTAGTTTATATGAACCCGATCCCACTCTTTAAACTGTTTTGTCATATACTTACCCCCTTAAAATTTAAAGTAAAGTGGTGATAGTGCGATTGACCACAATATCACCATGACAGTAAATACTAACGGTACACACTTATCAGGATTGAATTTCCTCAACCTCGTCGTCCTCCTTAACTGTGATTATCTCATTCACGGGAACTGCTGTGACTGATACTATCTCACCGTTAGCTTCGAGAAACCATTTAGATTTTGTGGTATTGAGTACGCGGTTAACCTTTTTACCTACGGATTTTTTAGTACCTGAGTCGAGATTTAAGATTATTGTTGCTTGATATTTAGCCATTATTTAAAAACCTCCCTAAAGTTATTTACTATTACCTCGTTTAATTTTTCCTTGTTCTGTAGTGCCTTGAATATCTCCTCGTCAATGGTACGTTGTGCAACGAGGTGTAAGTAAAGCACCGGCTTAGTCTGTCCTATCCTGTGTATTCTATCGCAGGCTTGAATGTATACGTCGAGTTCGTATCCTGTTGAATAAAAGATTGCGGTAGCTGCGGCATGAAGTGTGATCCCGATTCCTCCTGCTTTTATTTGACAGACGATGACTCTAGTATCCTTATTATTTTGGAAAGAGTTTCTCGCATTGTCCCTGTCAACATCCTTCATACCCCCCCTGATTTGTACGGGGTTTAGTTTTAGTTTTTTGCATAAATCCACAATTTGATTGAGTTCGTGCAAGAACCTACAGAATACTACTACCTTGCTGTTTGTGGTATACGTCGGTAGTAATTCCTCTAACACTTTCAGTTTAGCGTTACCTACGTCTAGGACGTTCTTATCGTCGTCTGTGGTAAACCCTCCGGTGATTTGCTGTAACCTTAACATTTGTGTTAAGAGTATGTCAGCTGTTACGGTCTGCACCTCGGAGAACTTTACAAGAGAGTCTTTTTTCATTTTATCATAGACGGTTTTTTGTACGCCAGTTAGAGTGACGGGTATTTTTTGGTACGTCCTTGGTGGTAGTTCCAGTACGTCATCTTTCCTTACACGTACACGGTACGGCCTTATCTTGTGCCTTAACTCGTCAAGGTTTTTCCAACGGATGACCTTGAAACCGAAGTAATCGAACTCTGCATATCTTTGTTTAAAGACTGAGTATTTACCGAGTGAGCCTGGGTAGAGCGTGTCTATTTGATTCCACAGGTCTAAGTAGTTGTTAGGTTGTGGCGTTCCGGTTAGCTGTAGTTGATACGGTACATTTTTAGCCAGTCTCTTTACGCACTTAGACCTTTTAGCGGTAGGGTTTTTTAGGTAATGCGATTCATCGATTATTAGTATTTGTGGTTGCCATTGTGCGTATTCTTTTTCGTGTAGCACAAGGTACTGGTATGTAGTGATTTTGAACTCTAGTTTAAGTATTGTAGGTAGGTGTTGGGCTATCTCCTCTTGCCATACGCCCTTGACTGACTTAGGACATACAACAAGAACACGATTAACACCTCGCATTATGTTAAGGCAACCACAGAAGTCTACTCCTATTTTGGTCTTACCTAATCCAGGGTCGGCCCATATAGCAAACTTCTTCTTCTGTAGTGCTAGTTTAAGTATCTTTCGTTGGTAGTCAAAAGGTGAGACTTTAAATTTATACTTCACTGTTGTTCACCTCCTGACTCTATACTATGCTTTGACCTTACCGAATAGTTTATTATATCTTTTTGTGTAGAAATCATCTGTACTTACTTCACAGATGGGACATATTAACCTAGTCCCGTCGTTCTTGAATTTACGGTACTCTACACAGTATGGACACCAGAGTTGATTCTTCTTGGCTTGTCCATCTGTGGGAGGCTCGGTCGCCTGTAGGCAACTGTAGACATGCACTTTAAGTGTGGGGTACTTAGCCTTGATTTTCTCAGACCAGTTTAAGACCATATCCTTTTCCTTGTGTACCCTTCTTACTACTTCCTCGTTTCCTTTGAACGCTACGACTCCCCACATCAGTAATCATCTCCCCAGTGAAGTAATCTGCTAGTAACTCAGCGTTATCATCAGCAACTTGTTCTAGTGCTGAACCTAAAGCACCTACTAAAATAGATAAAGCCTGTCCTTTAGCCTGTGTGGGTAATTCCGCGTTTTTGATATTGCCTGCGATTACTGTTGCTAGTTGTTCAAATACTTTCATCTGTAGGCCGAAGTCAGCCCCTATATCCACAGTAACTCTAGCACCTTCTTCGTGCTTCTCGAACAGTGCGATAACGTGTTGGGCCTCATAAGTTTTAGTCTCGCCCTCTTTAGTTATGCTAATCTTTGGAAATTTTTCTTCCATGTTTATCCTCCCCTTTCGTCTGAATGTATTCTAACATACGTTTAAGTGCTTGTCCATACTTTTTCGTAAATTTTACGAAATTATTATTGTATTCCGGTGAGTAGTAGTTTATACTACTAATACGAGGTGATTTAATTGGTAAATAATAGGTTACTTACAATAGAGCAGGTAGGTAAACTCTACGGTAAAAACTATAAACAGGTATTATATGCTATCGAGAAAGGTGTATTGCAGGCCGAGAAGGTAGGCTGGGCGTGGATTATCCGAGAGGAGCATTTGCCTGACGAGTGGCCGCCCAGGGCTAAAAGAGGGGGTGTTACTGATAAAGCAGCGAGTAATTAGCGTATTCTCCGGTGGGGGATTCTTAGACATAGGGTTTATGAAAGACTTTAAGATTGTGTGGGCGTGTGACATGGACAAGCAGGCGGTCAAGGCTTATTCCGATAACTTAGGTAATCACATTAAATGTGTAGATATTACTAAGGTAAACTTTAAAAAACTGTGTGGTAAGATTGACGGGTTAATAGGTGGGCCTCCATGCCAGGACTTTAGCGTAGCCGGTAAAGGTGCAGGTGAGTCGGGTGAGAGAGGTAAGTTAGTGTGGGACTATCTCAATAAGGTAGACGAGTTAAAGCCTAAGTGGTTTTTGTTCGAGAATGTTAAAGGCATTGTGAGCAAGAAACATATTCATACTTTTGAGGGTTTAGTGCAGGAGTTTACTAAGATAGGTTACACTGTATATTGGAAGGTGCTTAATGCTTGGCATTACGGAGTAGCACAGAAACGTGAGAGGGTATTTATTGTGGGGATACGGAATGATTTAGACGTTACTTTTGAATGGCCGAGGGAATGGCCGGAACGTAAATGGAAGGTGCTGCGGGATGTGATAAGTGACTTACCTAAGCCTAACCATAAGGATTTAACACTGCCTAAAGCTGTTTATAATCACGCTAAAGATAAAAAAATAGGCTATCATCCAGACATAAATAAACCGGCCTTTACGATAAGAACTAAAGGCGAGGATGTGACAGAGTATCCAATGCCTAGAAGGTTTACTGTTCGTGAATGTATGCGTATCCAATCTATCCCTGATTGGTACGTCTTTAAGGATGATATTAGTTTATCGGCACAATACCGCATAGTCGGTAACGGTGTGCCGTGTTTACTCGCTTATCAATTAGCCAAGCAGATAGTTAAAGCCTTTAAGGGGGCTACCGAATGTTAAAGATACCGTTTTACTTGTGGGACAAGCAGGGGACAGGCTATGTCAGTATTGTGTCAAATGACCCTACAATAGAAAAGTCATGGGATGAGGTGTTTTACTCATGGCCGCCCTCAGACAAGCTGGAGTTAACCGAGAGCATGATGGAGTATATACAGGCTAACCAAGAGGTATGTCGGGACGTTTACTTTAGTCTAGCGGTGCAGAAGGGTAAGGTTAGAGATACGAACGCAGTAAATCTTAATTTATTGTGGGCTGACTTAGACAAACGCCCTGGGCGAGTGCCTATGACTAAGATTAACCCTAAGCCTACTATGCTGTGGGAGTCAAGTCCAGGTAATTATCAAGGTGTGTGGCTTTTAGACGAAAGTTTAAGTAACGAGCAGTTTGAAAAGGTTAATAAGGAACTTACGTATAAACTCGGTGCTGATAAGGGCTGCTGGAATATTAGCAGGGTATTTAGAGTGCCGGGGTCGGTTAACTTTAAGCGAGGTACTGAGGGTGAGCAGGGGAAAGTTATTCAAGCCACAAGAGTTATCCACAGTATCCACAGCTTTATCCACACCCAAGGTGCGGAAGTTGTTATCGGTGATGTGGAGGACGAGCCTGAGTTAGACCTGCGGGAGTTGTTGTATCCGTACAAGAAGAAAATTATTGCTAGGACATGGGAACTGCTGAATACGCCCATGAGTGAGGCCACACGGGATAGAGATAGGTCTGCTAGGTTGTGGGAGTTGCAGAGGTTATTAGAGGAGGCTAAAGTACCCAAGGACAAGATACGCTTAATACTTGAGCAGAGTGTTTGGAATAAGTTTGCAGGTCGGCATGATGAGACTATTCGGTTAGACAATCAGATCGAAAAGACGGACGGTTTGGAGGAAGGTATAGAGGATGACACGCAAAGTGATCGTACGTGTACTTCTTATGCGGAACTCATGGGAAAGAAGGTACAGAAGGAGCGTTGGCTTGTTGAAAACTGGTGGGCAGAGGATTCGCATGGTTTCGTATCGGGGCAGCCTAAAACATTCAAGAGCGTACTTACTACAGATTTTGCGGCGTCTGTGGCATCCGGTGAACCGTTCTTAGGTAATAAGGTACATAAACAGGGGCCAGTATTGATCATCCAAGAAGAAAACTCTGAATGGATCATGCAAGACCGTATGAGAAAGGTTGTCCACAGCAAGGGGCTGTTAGAGGGACAGGCTAACGTTGATGGTAACGACGTAGAGGTGCAGTTTCCTCCTGACTTACCATTGTACTTTTTGAATAATAAAGGTTTTTGTTTAACTGAAGCTGAGGACAGGCTACACATCGAGAAACAGATTATTAGAATTAAACCTGTGTTGGTTGTGTTTGACCCTCTCTATTTAATGCTTGGGGATGCTGACGAGAATAGCAGTAAGGACTTGCGGCCTATATTGGTGTGGTTGAAGGGGCTGCACTTTAATTATAACACGGCGATCATGGTCGTGCATCACTGGAATAAGTCAGGGTTCAGTAAGCGGGGCGGGCAGCGTATGTTAGGCTCGGCGTTGTTACACGCCTTTACTGAGAGTGCGTTCTATTTGGAACTGAAGGATGATGGTGTGGTATCTGTGGAACGGGAATTCAGGGGTTATGCTAAACCGCCTCGGTGTAAGATTAACATTGAGATGAGTGAGCCTGGGGAACTTCTGTATAGGGCTGAGGTAGAAGTAGAGGACTCGGTTTATGAGAAAATACGCGGTCTGTATAGTGCTAACACGTTCACTGTTGACGAGGCGAGGGCGGTTACTGGGTGTGGCCCTAAGAAAACTAATCAGTTACTCGAGAAATTAGCTAAGGAGAAAGAGATTAGAAAAATTACCGATGCTGGTAAAGGTAGAGGAAATAAAGAAACATGGGAGGTAATACGTTGAGTAAATTTAAGATTATTTATGCTGATCCACCTTGGGCATATCCTGAGAGTGGCAGTAACCCCAAGGTACATGGTAAGCATTATGAAATGATGACATTGCATGATATATGTTCATTACCCGTCAAACACTTGACTAATACCGATTGCGCTTTATTTTTATGGGTTACAATGCCTAGATTATTAGACGGTATAGAGTGTTTAAAATCGTGGGGCTTTAACTACAAAACAATTGCTTTTGTGTGGGTTAAAGCAAACAAAAGATGTACTGACTTATCCGTATTCGATCCGTTTATGGGTGCAGGGTCATGGTCTAGGAGTAATGCGGAGTTATGTTTACTAGGTTTCAAAGGTAAACTAAAGCGTGAGTCGGCAGGTGTAAGACAAGTAGTATACTCTTGTATAAGAAAGCACAGTCAAAAACCTGATGAGGTTAGGGATCGTATTGTTCAGTTAATGGGAGATATGCCGAGACTTGAATTGTTCGCCCGTGACCGTACCCCTGGTTGGTACGTATGGGGTAACGAGGTTAAGCCTGCTAATAGAGTAGAAAATATTGTAGCTGCTGTACTAAAGTATAATAGGAGGTAATACGTTGAACACTGACTTAATGTTTAGCAGTAAATCTGACGAGTGGTGTACGCCTTTACCTCTATTTAAGAGATTGAATAAAAAGTTTAAGTTTACACTTGATCCTGCCGCCACAAAAGAAAATGCTTTGTGCGACTACTTTTACACTAAAGAGGACGATGGTTTACTACAGTCTTGGGATGGTCGGGTATTTTGTAACCCTCCGTATGGGCGAGAGATTAGCAAATGGGTAGCTAAAGCAAGTATGTCAGCAGAGTTAGGAGAGTCTGAGTTAATAGTTATGCTACTACCTGCAAGGACGGATACTAAATGGTTTCATAGTTATATATGGGACGAGTTTAAGAATAAACCGAAGGTAGGGGTACAGGTTAAATTTATTAAAGGTAGGTTAAAATTTAACGGGCATAAAAACCCTGCGCCATTTCCTAGTATGTTGGTACTATTTAATCCGAGGAGGTCATAGAATGAGTAAAGGAAATAATGAGGGGGACACTTTGATGACGTTGTTTAATAAATTCACTTTATGCGTAGCGTTTATATGCACGATACTGTCACTAACAGGCACGCCGAATATTACTTACCCAACGCCGGAGAATTTACTTATCAGGCGTATTGATTTAGGTGCTACGATACTTAGTCATGGTTTAAATGTTGTGGTAATATGGGTAACATGGGCTACCGCTTACATACTGTCGCAGCCCAAGAAGGAAAGTAAAAAAGATAAAGAATAGCCTTCAAACCACCTTACAGGGTGGTTTTATTTATGTAAAAAACTTTAGAAAAAGTATTGACTTATAGTTTCATGTTTAGTATAATGTAAAAAATGAATTGAGGAGGTGGTTTGTGGGTGAGGTTTTATGGCAGGTATCATGTAAGCACTACCCTTTACTTAGATGGTAAGGTGTTAATATTTATTAAAGACGGGTATGCTAATTTTACTAAAGGTAAAGAGTATCCTGTTACCGCAGAAAGGTATAATAATGGTAAAGTAAAAGACTACAGAATTATTGATGACGATGGTGATAGTTACCCTATAGGTGAAGGCGATGTAGGCCGAAAGTTTAGTATAAAAAATTAATTGAGGGGGATATATTAATGACGTTAGGTAAAGAAATGAGAATAAATGTTGAACTTACTAGGCTTATGGCTGGTCGTAAAGTCGGTGACGTTTTCAGTAATGGTAACGAAGTTATAATTACTCTTGACAACGGAGATAAAATCAAATTTAGTAATAGAGGAGATGACGAGGGAGTTTTGGTAAGACGTTACGAGGTTAAAATAATAGAACAGGGTATTGAAATATAACCCGAAAGGGTTATTTTTTTTACCTTAATTTACATGGTACTTAGACAAGCCATCGGCGCATAACTTATATCAAAGCAGAGAGGTAAGGGGGTTAGAAAGTGTTTGATATGATCGTTAGGCACTCTGATTTTTCTAAGTATAGTAATGAAGGAATATTAGACGCTTTGGATATACTATACCCTGAGAGAGACTTATACAGTTTGTCATTGGATTGGAGGAAGAATAAACAGTATGTTATGAAAGCTAAGGGCGTGCAGGGTGATGTACTTGTGGGATGGTCAGAGGTAGATTATGGCAAGTGTTGGGCTGATGCTTGGGAACTTTATGAGGGGGCGACGGAGAGTGGGAACAGTGTTAGGGACTGTAGGGACTGTGTTGCTAACTATTAGTGTATATGGTTTGTTTGAGGTTTTGTGTTTAGGTAGGGAGAAGTTGAAGTCTATGTGGTCAGAGGTTGACAATATACCTGACGCAAAGGAGTCGTGGGAGAATGAGTAATGTGCAGGGTGCTGCTAACGCTTTTGATGGGTTAGGCAAGGCTATATGGTTAGGTACTGATGCTGG
>Ga0209318_1001435_pt1 | contig 15097 bp, 33 predicted proteins | sample RifGroE1_FD_183999 | JGI IMG/M metagenome (GOLD analysis project Ga0209318, IMG submission 183999) | Groundwater microbial communities from Rifle, Colorado, USA - Groundwater E1 (SPAdes) (version 2) | ecosystem: Environmental > Aquatic > Deep subsurface > Groundwater | place: Rifle, Colorado...
ATATTAATTTTTTTACAACACAATCTGGATTTTAATAAAAGTAAATGAAATCTCGATTTCAAAGGAAAGGAAATTAGTATGGAAAATTCAGAAAAATTACAAAAGTTTATTGATGATTTGAGATCCTTTTTAAATCATAATATTGAACTAGGTTATATTACACCCAATATGACGATTGAGCAGTTTAGAGATGAATTTTTGACCTCTGTAAAGGATAATTTTCTTAATATATTAAGACAGACGGAAAAGTTATATAAGGATATAAAGAGGTAATAAATATGTGGGATAAATTAAAAATTACAAAGGCAATTGGTTTATTGTCTGATTTCATGGCAGAATGTTGGCAATTGGATAAAGTAGAAGAAGCAGAAACATTTCGTGCTACTATTGAAATTCTTGAAAAACAATTAAAAATGCTTAATAGTTTTGAATTAGCTGAAATAAACAAAGTTCTAAACGATAAGTTAAAGTAAGGGTGATATAATGTATAGAATTGTTGATGAGCAAAATAATATTTTGTTTGAAACAGATGATATTAATAAATTTTGGAAACGTTATTATTATCTTTATGAAATTCAAATAGAAGATAGAATAGATGAAAGCATGAAAGTTTTAGAAGAAATATTACAAGAAAAATATCTAAGATGTAGGTAATAAAACTCGATTTTGAAGTAAGTATAAGCACTTAAAAATATGTTTCATAAGGAGGTAAATATGAGAGCAATAGTATTTAAGGCTATGGATGAAAAAGAACAAGAGTTAGTTTATTTAGATGGTTTTGAAAATGACAATGATAATGATTGTACACAAATATTTGACGAGGTTAAAACTATTTACAAAGATAAAAATTATAAAATTGGTTTAGGAATGTGGTCTGTAGAATTATATGATTCCAATGAAGATATAATAGATTGTTTTCCTATACCAAGTTATGAAGGTTATTTGTTGTTAAGCAATTTAAAAACAAAGTTACATTTAGTTTAATAAATAGATAAAAGATTGTTTTATAAGGAGGTATATACCATGTCTGAAGATTCAATAGTAAGACAATTAGAAGTATTCATTAATAATGGTGGTAAAATAGAAGATTTAAAACATATATTATCAACTTGTGGTAACGATGAAGAATTGTGGAAAGCTTTAATTTGGGAACATAGGAACAAATAATTGCTATATAAAGCAAACGAAATGCAGTATTCGTCAGGAGAAGTTTATGAACAAATTTCAGAAATACATGATTAAAATTAAAGGAGATGCAGGAATATTTAATGTATTCCAGATTGATTGGTTAAATATGAAAGTATTTGCTGATAGAACATGTATGGGTGAATGGATACACTTTGATAAGATCAAAGAAATTATTCCAGTAGATGAGTTTAAAATGTAGTATAGGGAGGAAGTTATGAAAAAGGAAATTGAAGGATATGCTTATGTTGGTCATGATGGAGAAATTGATATTTTTGATATTCTCGAATACTCGTTTAGAGATAGTAATGGAACATTAAGATATCATCAACCCTTATATTCATTAGGAGATCAGATATCTGATTTTGGAAAAAAGAAAATAAGAATTATTATAGAAGATATTGAGAAATGAAATTAGGATTCTATTATGTGGAGGAATAAAAAATGGCAAAAGCAGATGATTATTGTGGAGCAAGAAGTTGTAATTGCAGAGCGGATGAATATGACCCTAGTTATTGGGACTATGTAAAAAAGAATAGTAATTCCAATCAAGATGATAATAAGACAACAACTAATAATGGAAATGTAATTCATAGTGAATAAATATCCAATTTTATTGGCGTAAAAGTTCAAATAATAAAAAGAGTGCGAACTACTTAGTGCGAGAATTGTGAGGATTTTATGCAGGATATGAAATTGTTGGAAACTTGTGAAAAATGCGGAGAAAATTTGACACTTATGGAAAGCCAGAGACATCCAGAAGGAACATTGTGGGCAGTCAAAAGGTGTTTAAAATGTGGTGGGCATCCAGTGGAAGAGGTAGTGAGACTGGTTACAGACATTGAAGATAGTGCCTGTAAAAAGCAAATACCGATGAAAGCGTATTACGAATATGATGATGAGTTTACTTGCCCAGCTTGCAACTACGAAGATGATGGCTATGACGTAAAAACACTAAAGGTGTGTCCTGAGTGTGGACAAAAATTGCTTTGGGAATAGTTCGTAATAACAAGATATTATGAATATACATTTGTTTAAATTATCTTGTAAATGTAAATACTTTCTAATATAATGAAATTAAAAATATTAGAAAGGAAGTTTAATATGTACGAAAATATTAAATATGAAGAATTAAAGCAATTACCAGATGATCAAAAGAAAGAAGCATTGCAGGAACTTATGACCACTTATGGTTCAAACAAAGCCATTGCAGAAGCCACTGGAGCAGCCGTAATTGCCATAGCAAACATGTTTGGTAGATATGTAGAAGGTAAACATATGGGTCGTGTAAAAGGCTCTAAGAATTCTACAAAGCAAGAAGAAACCTTGCCTGAAACAATTGTAGAGACTCCTACCGATGAAATTGAAACTAAGCCAAAAAGAAAATATACTAGAAAAGCTAAAGATGTCGAAGTACCACAAGAAACTCAAATTGAACAAGAAGAACCAAAGCAAGAAATTGTGCGCACACCTATAAAATTAGCAGAGTTATCTGTTTCATTTACAACGAGTCTTTGCGGTAATCTGTCTGGAGAAGAAATCAAGAAACGTGTTGCAGGTATGATTAATTCCTTATTAGATGATAAAACATATACAATCAACTTGCAGATAGACGAACAATAACCCAAAAGTATCAATTGAAAAATTGATACAATAATTTAAGTAAATAGTTATAAATAATTGTTGACAAGTAAATTCATAGGTGCTATACTAAGTTCATAAGGAGTTGAAAATAATGGTAAAGCAAAAGCAAGAAAAACCAGTACCGCAATTTATAAATGATTTCTTAGAATATCAAAGGTATGAAAAAACTGGCACAAGTGAGAATACTATCAAAGCTTATCATGCTGATATTTATTATTTCCTTGAATGGATAAAGCAGTACAAAGGTATAAATGAAGTCACATTAGAAACTCTTAATGAATTAGTAGATCAGGACGTATTGAGGTGGAAATATTCACTTAATAAAAGTGAAGGAGATAAAAAACCTCTAAGTGCTAGTACTATAGGTAGAAAAATATCCACAATTCACTCATTATTTAGATATTTCAATAAACTACATGTAAGTGATAGTCTAGTAGCTAGAGCATTAAGAAAACCTCCAATACCTGTAGATGATAGAGCAAAGTATTTATCCAGAGAGGTAGCAATAAAGTTAAAAAGTAAGGTATATCAAGATGGGATAGAACGAGATTATGCAATTATAATGGTATTTTTAAATGCAGGATTACGAATTGGTGAGTTAATAAGTCTTGATTTAAGTAGCATAGAGAAGAATGTATTAACAGTGGTAAAAGCAAAAGGCAATAAGGCAAGACAAATAGTATTGAATCAGGAAACAGTTGATGCAATAAATAGATATCTAGCAGTAAGACCAAAAAGTAAAGACAATGCTTTATTCTTATTGGACTACTTTGAAGGTGAACCTTATAGAATAACTAGAACAAGTATTGAGAATTTAATTGAAAAGTACAGAAAACTATGCAGGATCAAACATTGTACGGCACATACGTTAAGACATACTTATGGAACTTTAAGGAAAGAAGCTGGAGTTAGCTTGGAAACATTAAAAGAGTTGATGGGACATGAACGGATAGAGACAACTCTAATCTATGCGAAAACCACATTAACGGAAAAGGCGAGAGTAGCTGAATTAGGAAGTATATAAAATATCCGTTTAATAGGAGTGTTTATGAAGATAAAAGATTTTATAATTATACATTTAGAAACTTTAGTAATTTCAGGGTATTTAATTTTAGTTGGTTTGTTTGGATTAATTAGTACGATTTTATTAATGAAATATTAAATGGAGGAAACGAATCATGCAATTTATAAACGGTTTGGCAGAAAAAACAGCAATATATAGAGTTAAACGGATGGAACAGAAAGCAAAAAAAGATGAGAATTATTTACTAAATGAGTATAATGAATCAGTAAAACTCAACCCATTTTATAAAATCGAAAAAATAATATCAGAAAGTAAAAATAAAATTGTTAATATTGCTAAAGAAGATGTATTAGAATTACAAACTTATGTATGGTTTTCTATTTACAATGAAGTAATTATATTGGCTATGATGCTTGTATTAGCATTTTTAATCAATATATTATTACCAACTTCAGTTATAATAACTTCGTTTTTAATTTCAAGAATGCTCCTGAAAGGAGATCACCTTAATTCTCTCAATAAATGTACAATATTCACAATAAGTTATATAATGGGTTTTAGCTATATTGCTTATTTGATGATTCCATTGTATATAAATATATTGATAAAAGTGGTATGTTATGCTATTGTTGGATTTGTATTAGAACTATTGTCGTTAACAAAAGTGTTTTATAAAGTTTTGAATAAAATAAATAGTATTTAATTTTAAAGGAGTGTGTTTAAATGAACAATTTTTATTATCAGATTATAGATATGATATTTTTTACATTGCCAGAGTTTCTTTTTATAACTTCGATGGTATACATATTTTTAGGTAGATATGATATGTTAGATATTTATAAACCACTAGCAATTTTAAGAAATTTAATTGTACCAGCAATAATAAGTGAGATTGTTTTTGTTGTTTTAGGAAATTTGGGGTTTAATATATTGAAGAAAATTGTAGCGATGTTAGTTTTTTATATTATATTAACTATTATTATTCGTAGCAATTGTTATAATAATATACCAATGCTACAATTGAAATTATTGGGTAGCGTAGCTCTAGGCACATTTCTTTCTATGGGTATTGAAACATTATGTGTTGTAGTTTTGATGCTTGCTCCAAGTTTAAATATTATTAATATTTTAAGTACTAATAGTAATTTATTAGCTAAAATAATAACTGCATTAAGTTGGGTTATGTTAGAATTAATTATAGTTGTAATTCTACATATGAAAAAAAATACAAAATTTTTAGTGATATTAAATATAATTTTAAAAAATAAGTTATTATTAAAACTTTGTATTATGCTAATTTCTACAGATATAATTATATCTTTTATTATGATTAGACTTGTAAGTATAGATAAAATTTTCATAAATGTAAATGTAATAGAACAAATTATTGTTATCTTAGGGATACTTTTAATATTACCAATATTGATGATATTATTTGTCAATATTATTATTATTATTTTATTAAAGAAAGAAGCACAACTTCAACAGTTATATCAGGGAACTGATTTAGATAGCTGAAATTAATGGAAGGAGGAACAATTAAGTGGATAAACTTATTACTAAAATTGGTGTAAAACAGGCAAACGATTGTTTGTTCTGGTGGTTTAAGCCAGCAACCCCTAAGTGTCTGAAGTAAAATAACTTCAGCAAAATAGTTAAGACTAGAGTGAAAAATATCTAGTCTTAACTAAATACATATAAAAATAATACTTGACAATACATTCCTATATATGTTACAATATCCTTACATAAACAAAATATAAAAATAATTAAAGGAGTGTTAGAAAATGTCAAGCAATGCAACAGCATACGTTACACAGGATAAAAGAATAAATGTCAAAGAACTATCAAGATTATTTAATCTTGCTAAAGGATATCGTAATACCAATCAGTTTCTAAGTGATTGTGGGATTACATTTGACAAGCAACCTATTATTGATATTTTGAATGAACGGTATAACGCTTCAATAAGAATACATCATTTGCGAAAAATAACTCAGAATTCAGAAGGTAGGGTAAATTTAAATACTTTGGCAGATTTATTAGGTATAACTATTGATAATTCTATTCAAGAATTAATTGATATACAAATTAATCGTGGTGATATTTATATGGTTGATTTAGGAAATGTATTAGATCAAGAACAGGGAGGAATTAGACCTGCGTTAATAATTCAAAATAATATGGGAAATGAAAGAAGTTCTACTGTGCAAATAATTCCATATACATCAGCTATAGGTAAACGGACTTTGCCTACTCACGTAATCATGGGATTTGAAAGTGGATTATATAAAGATTCAGAAGCTATGGTCGAGCAATCAAGATGTATTTCTAAGAGGAGATTGCTTATTGATGGCGATTTAATTAAGGTTGGACAAATTTCTGATATATTAATGAAAAGAGTAGAAGCAGCAATAAAAATTGAATTTGGAATAAATGAAGTAAAATTTAATTACGCAATAGTAGAGAAACTTATTATCGCGATAAAGAGTGTTGTTAATTATTATAATAAAACACTTGATAATAATTTGAAACTAGCAAAAAACTTATTATTAAGAGATTTAATCGATTATTGTAATGATTACAATAAAGATTACAAACTTATAATAGAAGAATATAATAAAAATATTATAGTACAAAGAGGGATGATACAAAATGAGGTTACACGACAGTTTGCCACAGCATAAACCGCAGTTTAAACCACTATCACAGAAGAAAGTATTGGAATTAGCAGAGAATTATCATAACATCAAAGATATAAGATTTATATGTGATAATACATTGATAATCAAAACTCTTTACGATACTTTCTTCTGTGAAATAACAGACAAATTTTTAGTTTTAAAACATCAAGTTAATCCAAAGAAGCAACATACTCATTTGCAACGGATATATTATGATTTCCCTTACCTATTCAATGCGCTAATGGAACATGATACGTATAAGATAACAAAGAGAGGAACATGTGTATTAGACTACTTATATAATCAAATAGCAGTAGCAAAATAATATAACTAAATACGTATAACACTATTTACATACGGAAACACTTATGATATAATATCATACATATAATAAAAGGAGTGTGTCGTATGAAGAAGGATAGGGAAGAGTTAGAAAAAGCCATTTACTATGTCATTGATGACACTGAAAAAAACGCTAAAGAATATAGACAAAAATTTGAAACTACTTTATTAGAATATAACATATCAAGAGGAAAAGCAATAGGTATCTACGGTAAAAGTATACCATTAATGCAATTACCTTTACCAGAGTTATATATTGTAACAAAGGTTCTACATCAAATTACTGCATATGCTGTATTAAGTATTGACAATTGGTACTATGATGAAGAAATTAGAACCTATGAATCTTATAAAGCAGAAAAGTCATATGCTAAAGACATTATAGTTCTGCATAATGTTGATAAAGTTTCTGACAATCAATATTTTTGTACTAAAGCATACCACAAAGAAACTGCTAAGATAACAGGTCAGGGACTTATCACTTACAACTTCCGTACTCAGCGTGGAGCAAAATTAATACTTTTTGGAGATAGATATTCTGAAATTCCAGACATAAAAAAATCTGTTGTAGCTGAGATAAAAGAGAAGATATTAAACAACAAATTTACTCCAAACACAATTACACTAAATAGGCGTAAGACAGGGTTAGAAAAACCTCCAGAGTATGATGAAAAGAATAGAACATTATATATGGAAGTAGACGGTATAGAAAATTTTGTTGATATAATAGATGGAGCGCATAGATGTCAATCATTTATCAAAGTGGTAGAAGATGATCCTGAAAATGAAGGATTTACTTTTATTAGTATTCTGTATTATACAGAAGAAGAAGCACAAGAATATATTGAGCAGGAAGATCATAGGACTCCAATTAATAAAGAGCATATTCAATCCTTTAAAACGGATGAATATACTTTGCTGACTAAAGACATAGCCAAGTATGGCAATGCAAAAATTAACGAGTTATTTAACAAAATCGCTACAAACCGCAATGAGTTAAAAAGCAGGAATAAGTATATTACAGTTAAACTTTTTGCTGAAGCACTGAGTTATAATATTGAACTTGATGCACGTAACATGGAAGATTATAAACGATATTTTGTGGCGTTTTTTAATGAACTTATTGGATTAACTAAAGAAAATGGATTAGATAAAACTAATTCAGTGGTATTCGAAGAAAATATGTTTATAGGTTATATTGCTCTGGCAGCAATGTGGTCAGATGAAAATTACAAGGCTAATCTTAAAAAATTTATTGACAATACAGACTTTAGCAGAGATAATAGACAATGGGAAGAAAATGGTATATTTGTGGCACAAATGACTATGAAGAAATCAAAATCCATTGTTAATTATTTTAAAAAGGTAGGTGTCGATAATGTATAATCCAGATTTGGCTAAGAAATTTATTAAAGAAACATACAACAAAAAGGACACACAAAGGGTTATTACAGCTTTATTTAAACGGTTAGAAGTAGTTGAAAAAGACTATAACAAGAATTTATTTGAGTTTTCTTATGAAGAATTAGTTGATACATTACGATATTTAAATTGTACAACTAGAAACGCAATGGGAGAAAAGTTAACCCATATGTGTAATTATGAAAAGTGGGCATCTGAAAAAGGAATTTGTCAGAAAAATTTGGCTTTTTATAATATAGATAGAAAAGATTATAGGAAATATTTTAATCTTGATACACTAAGAAAACAATATATTAGAGATAGAGACGAATTATATTCTCGTTGTAATAAATTAGCAAATGATCAGGATAAACTTTTTCTTGTCTTACCCTATGAAGGTTTGGGTAGCACTGATGAAATACTTCATCTAACTAAAGAAAATTGTTTAGTTGATGAAAACGATGATCCTAAACGGATTTTAGTTGAAGGTGAAAGTAGAAGAATAATACCAATACTTGATGAACGGTCTGTCACTATCCTTCAAGATGCAAAAAAGAATCCAGATTATAGGGTCAGTAATGGTACTACAAATGCTAAATCAGCCATTAGATATACACTAGACACCAAGTATATGATAAGAGCAACAAAGGGCAAGGGAAACGCTACAGGTGTAGAAAACATTAGCGATATCGTATTTTCATATAGGTCTGTAGGAACAAAAATGAAGAAGATTCAGGAGTGGACAGGTAAATATAATATTATTATTGATACTATTGTTGATTCAGGAATGTTTGATAAATTATTTGCACTAGAAAAAGTAAAAAAACTTGAAACAGATGATTTCAAGGAAGTTTTATTGTTTTTTGGTAAGAATGAAAGTAGCAACCAAGCACTGAAAGAAAATTTTGAAGATTACAAGTGGGCGTTGGAGCAGGAGTAATCCTTGCTCCTACATATTTAAGTAAATAGGTATAAATACCTATATTATAGATAGATATAATGAAAATAATGTAGATAAAAGTACCTATAAGTGAAAAAAATGTCGAGACTCAACAATATACAGGATTGTATTAATGTGGGAAAATGATATTAGAAAATTTACCAAATAGCTTGTAAAACGAACACATGTTCTATATAATGAAAATATAAAGAGAGAGAAGAGGTCACAGTTTATGAGTAAATCTTACGCAATCCAAGACAGTAACGGTAAGTACGTGGATGACAAGACAGTAAGAGAAAATAATGAAACAGGGGAGTGGTATTATAGAACTTATGATTATTTTTATGCTCCTTGCCGATTAAGCGCTTCAGTGGAAGAAGCAGAAAAGAAAATAAAAATTATAGAAAAAAACTTACATAAAGTAAAAAATATTGAGAATATGATATTTATCATAAAAGAAGTTGTCTAATTTTGTCGAATTTATTAATTGTATAAATTGCACAAATATTATAAGATAAATATTATAGAAATAGACGGAGCTTAAATGGTGCAATTTATACAGTTAAAAAATAAACGAGTTTATAAGACATGGGTAGGAAGATATTATGCTTATAAGATTTACATTTTTGAATTAGTAGTAACACAAGTTTATCATTTTACGGTTCATAAGGATTCACATACAATTTATTCATCCATTGATGACGATCAGATTTTTGTAGAATTTGAAGAAGCTGTAGAATTTATAAATGAATGGGTAAAAATAAATTGTATAGACAAAAGAGGAGGAACGTGCTATGAAGAAATTTAATACATTAAAATTTGTACAATATTTAGTAGTAATTGGAATTATACTTAATGGTAGCTGTTTTTTTTATGATTTAAATAAACAACATATAAAGGAAAAGAGCAGGTTACAGGAGAAACATAAAGAAGAAATTGAAGAGTTAAAAGAAGAAAGGGAAGCATATGTACAAGAATTAATACAAAAAGAAGAAGTTTTAGATAAATATCAGAATAAACTTAATGATGTTTCTATTGAGTGTGCTAATCTTGAAAATACAATAAAAGATTTAGCATCTGTTGGTAAGAAACCACAAAATTATAGAGAATCTGAAAAAGTTGATAGAGGCAGTTTTGAACGATTATATGATGATCTTGAATATGTAGGGGAATGGCTTGGTACTTATTATGCTCCTACTAAAGAAGAATGCGGTAATAATAAGGGTTTAACTGCTTCGGGTAAACCTGTTATAGCAGGTCATACAATCGCTATAGATAAGCACTATTGGAAACTTGGTACAATGTTTTATCTTGAGGGTTACGGCATTTGCGAGGGTATAGATACTGGTGGTGCAATTAAAGGTAGGAATAGATTAGATTATTGTGTATTCAGTAGTGAAATAAGTCATAGTGGTAGTTTTAAAGTTAAAGTGTGGTTAATAAAAAATAAGTAACAATAAATAAAAATATTACATAATTATGATTGACAATATTAGACAACTGTGTTAAACTGAATATAAAGTTAAGCATAGTTGTTTTGGTATACGAAAGGTATGTTTTATAGGGAGGAAGAAAAGTATGAAAGATAAACTATTAAATACTTTCTCAAATGAAAGTAATGGCGAAATAATTAGAGTGAATTTTCTTGAAACTGAAAAGGGTTTGGTCATTGATATTAATGGTAATTCAATGGATGTTTTTATTAATGGTGAAAATTTCTTCAGTAAATATGACAAGGAAGAATATAAATATATTCCAAATCATATTAGAAATTTTGTTAGCAGTAGATTACCTAGCTATTCTGATATTAAAAAGGAAGCAGGGCATATTGAGTGTGATTTGTCTATAGAAGGTAGAGATTATTTTACAAAGATTTCTACTCAAAGAGCAAAAGACAATAATATTGTATTTGTAGAATATTTAAGTGAATATGAATTAGTAGAAGAAAATACTGATAAAAAGATACCAAAAGCAAAAGAAACTTATAATCAGTTATTAAAAGATATTGAAAATATTGGTTATAAACTTGAATCTAGCCATGCAGGAAACGATGATTATAGTTGGTATCAACTAATTGTTCCTATAAATAAGTTTGAAGAAACTAGGGTTATAGAATGTATAAAATTGTGGGAACAATACAACAAATGGTTAGATGGATTTAGTAAATGAAAGTTGTGTTTTATGTGGAGGAAATTTATGCAACCAGATAAAGAAATAATGAACAGATTAATTGAGGAATCTAAGAAATCAGTACAAGAAAGTAATTATTCTTTAGCTGCCTGTATAGTTAAAGATGGAAGTATTATATCTTTGCAACATACATCTATCTGGACACTAAAAGACCCTACAGCACATGCAGAGATATTAGCAATAAGAGAAGCATGTAAGATATTAGATTCTCCTATTTTAAATGGTTGTTGGTTATATACTACGTTAGAACCATGTCCAATGTGTAGTAGTGCTTGTATATGGGCAAAAGTAGAAGGAATAGTATTTGGATCAACACAAGAAGATGCTATTGAACAATATAGTAAAACAGGTAAGTGGAGACAGATAGAAATTAAGGCAAGAGATATTGTTAAATTTGGAACTCCTAAAATTCAGTTAATCGAAGGATTTATGAGAGAAGAATGTAATAAGTTATTTAGCTTAATAAAGTTTTAAAAAGTACTTGAAATCTTTATTTGATAGGTAATTTGAAGTAGGAGGAAATTTAAAATGCCAAGATATAACATAGAACATAATGGTAAGTGGGCTTGTTTTTCGTCAATTTGCGATAGATTTGTAACTGAATTTATGGATAAATATAATTATGAGGTCTGGAGAAGGATAGAATATGGCGTAAAAGATTATAAACCAGCAGAGCAATGTAATACAATGACGATTAAAGAAGCTACTTTTTCTATTCGCTTAAATAGAACCCATGAAGAAACATTGGATTGTTTACTTGAATGTGGTCTTCCAGAATCAGAATGTGAACAAATTTTATATGATATGGAAACAGAACATTATTGCCCAATTCCAAAAGAAGGTGGAAAGTATGAGTGTCCAAATTGTCATAGAGAAGTAGACAGAGATCAAAAATCATGTGAAGGTGATGATTGCTGTCTTGAGTTTGGTTGGAGAACATAAAACTGCTATTTTAAATGCTTTGATAGTACAGGAGAAATCCTTTATTATACCATAAGGTCAGTTCGATTCTGACTCAAGTTGCTGAGGTCTGGTGAGACGGGAGGGTGGTTCGATTCCATCTGCATGTGGTATAGGTAATAGCCTATATCTAGCTCTGGTGAGACAATGGCACGAACGGCTAGTTCGTTAAAGTATATGAGGAATCATATACAGGAGTAAATTATATAAAAGGATAAAGATATATGGGGAATTATAATATCAAAGTGACGGAAGTCTATGTTTATAATATAGATATAGAAGCTAATAATGAAAAAGACGCATTACAAAAAGCAAAAACAGCTTATAGAAATAATGAAGCAGAATTTAACGGTGTTTTTGTTGCTGACAATACAGCATTTGAAGGGACTAAATTTAAAGTTATAAAAAATAAGTAAAAACAATATGAAACAGCCATTTTATATGAGGAGGAAATATGAAAGAATACTATATTAATATGATTGAAGAAATTATTGAAAGATATCCAAGTCATTTTTCTTTAACTGATGAACAAAAATTAGAGTTAAGAAATATGGATGAAGATGAGTTGGAAGAAAAATATAATTCATTTTGTTTTGTGGCACAAACTTTAAAGTAGGTAAATTATAAAAGCATGTGGAGAGGTAAAATGAAAAAGAATGAAATTATAAAAGAACTACAAAAAATAAATATGTCCGGTGTTGATTGGTATTTTGCCGAAGCATTCCTTGGATTTGTTAAAAGTGATTTGATTTATCATTTAGACAAAGAAGGATTAATTAAATTAAAAGATTATTATAGTGGTATAGGCAATAAAGATAATAGCTAATAGACTATGAAAACATTATTTCAATTGGTATAGAAAGGAGTTATAATAATTATGTTACCATGCGAAGATGAAAATTGTGCATATTATAAAGAAGATGTGTTTGATAATAATAAAGATTATTGTAGTAAGCATAAGATTTGTATATGTTCAATAGAAAAATGTATAGATTTTGAATCACCTCAGACTTGTGATTTATGTAAAAATTCCTTTACAAGAGTTTATGAAAGTGGTTCAATTGATGATATTGAATATTATTGCAAATTACAAAATAGTAAATTGATTTATGATGATCTAAGTCCGTATACAATCAATTATGCTGATTTTCCAAAATGTAATATTGGTAAATTTGAAAACAAATAAATATTGAAAATGTGTGCTAAAAGGAGATCACCATGCCAAAAGAATATCCACCAATAAATGAAATATCACTTTGTAAAACTTGTTATGGATGTGGTCAGCTTGAAAATCCAAGATTTGCAGGTGTAGTTAAATGTAAAAACTATAAGTTAGGCTATCCAGAGCATTATAAAGCCATGCAGAAGGATTATGGAGCATCTGTAGATGCAGAAAGGAATAAACAGAATGGAGATTAAATCAGTAGGAATTATACGTAGAATGGACGATTTGGGAAGGGTAGTAATACCTAAAGAGCATAGATTGGCAATTGGGATGATACCTAGTGAGTGGGGATACAAAGCTCCGGCGTTTGAAATATTCACTGTGGAAGATGGATTCTATCTCAGGAGAAGAAAAGATTTAGATTCCGAATGAATGTTCTAAAAGTTCTTGACAAATTTTAACTAACAAGATATAATATAAATATAGAAATTGTAACAAACCTCAGATAGAATTAATATAATATATCAAAAGAAAAGTGAGGTATAAACTAATGTTAGAGCAAATGTATGAGTGTGGGAGTTGTAAAGAAAAATTAGTAAGTTTTAAATGTGGATTTTGCGGAAAAGTTACTACATATACTGAAAGTGAATATTATAATCATGAAGAGGAAATTAAGAAGAATTGTTGTCATACGCTTAGTATCGATAGAACTGGTTATGGAAGTGTTTTAGAAAACAAAGAGATTAAGATACCAATATGTGATAAGTGTGCAAAAGAATTAGATGATGCAGCAATATATTTTTACGAAGCATGAAAAGCGGATTTCATGGGGGAGGTTATAATGTTTGATAAAATAAAGGATATTTATTATTCAGTCAAAAATGGCATAAGGAATATTGTTAAATGGATTCCTATTATATGGGATGACCATGATTGGGATGATTATTATATATATAATCTACTTTATCAGAAATTTAATTACATGGAGAAGTTCTTTAGAAGTGACAAAGTATGGTCTGCTAAGGCATTAGATGTAGCCGACAAACTTAAAGTAGCTAAACTCCTTTGTAAAAGAATCGTAGATGAAAACTATCTCACTAATGCATTGATGCCCATAGAACAAAAATACGGAGAATGTAAGTGGCACTTTGAGCCTAGTAGCCATAAAGGATTGAGTAAAATGGTATTTGATGAATCAGAAGATGAACGTAAGGCAAGAAGTAGAGCATATAAACATTCTGATTATATGGAGAAACAAGATATAGATTATTTGTTTAAGTTTCTAGCAAAACATATTCAAGAGTTTTGGGATTGAAGGAGTAAATTATGTGTGAACATTGTCCAAGTCCAGTAATAGGTTATAATTGGGAAACAGATACGTTTTACTGTAATGTGTGTGATAAAGAATTTAAGATTGAGGAAGGTGAGTACAATAAAAAAGAAAACTCAGAGACAATTAAAAGAGATATATGAACATCAAAACCCATTATGTGATTGTGGGTATCCGATCCCTCCGATGTGTAGAACTTTACGAGAATCGTTTTGGATTAGTGAGTGGATTT
>Ga0209318_1001437_pt1 | contig 15074 bp, 30 predicted proteins | sample RifGroE1_FD_183999 | JGI IMG/M metagenome (GOLD analysis project Ga0209318, IMG submission 183999) | Groundwater microbial communities from Rifle, Colorado, USA - Groundwater E1 (SPAdes) (version 2) | ecosystem: Environmental > Aquatic > Deep subsurface > Groundwater | place: Rifle, Colorado...
AGTTCTTTTTCTGATGTTGCCAATACTGTAACCGCTTCAATAAGATTGGCTTTTAAAAACATTTCTTATTCCCCCTTTATTTTAGCCCTTCGGCATCCCCTGACTCGCAGGAGATAACGAAAGACTACCATTCGTAGTAAGTATAATCCTCGCATTCGTCCGCAGTGTTTGCATCCGACGGACAGTTTAACTGTAACTTACAGTTTCCGCATGATTTCACTTCGACTTCTTTTTCCTTTTCTTCTAACATTTATTTCACCTCCCCCTACATAGTCTTACCGAAACGTGCCGTAAAGCCCCTGGCTTCAGCCATGGGGAGGATGTCAACACCACTACCCTAACTCGTAGGGCAGGGATAGCGGACTAATCAAAAACCTTTACCGAGGAAAATTTTTCTGATTTCCCAGAAATAACTAGTAATAGGTTTTTTGGAATATTAACGTAGTCTTTGATTTCGTGATCGTGATACGGTAATACCGGGGTACATTCGTACACGATCTTTTTGCTAGCATCCAGGATAACGATCTCATAATTTGTCCAGTAGACTTCGTAATAAACACCTACCAGAGCGACTAGGTACATTGATTTTTTGTAATACTCACTAGGACTGCGTAACTTGAACGTCCTGGTGACAGGTGATATAGAACTCCCTATATCGAACATACTTTCTGAACTATGATGAAACATTTTAATTCCTCCTCCAATCTAATCCTTCCCACCTACTCAGTATGCTCTGGACTAAACATATTCTCAATCCCCTCTAATGGGAAATTGAGCTGGTTGCTGAAGCGAACATACATTTCACCAACCAGCATGACGGTGTACTTTTCACCTTTCTTAATCCAAGGCCATTCGTCGGAGTCGTGCAGTCCTACTAGGACTTGGTGTGGATGTATCTTAAAAGCAGGTTTTTTAACACACTTGACAGATTCGGCGTACTGACACCCATCGCAGGTGCCGTACATACTACCGCACTGACCAGGGTTAAAGTAACCGCACGGTAAACTTCGTGGCAACCCAGATGGCGTGAAATACTCCTGAATATCTGCAAGTGGGAAATGTATTCCCCCTGCGAAAATAACCTCAATTTCTGTGACTTCAGCAATTTGGTACATTTTGCCATTCGTCAGCCACTCGTGTTCTTTAGCGGCAATAAGCGTTTCGCCCTGTTGTATTTTAAAATTGGTTCGGCATACTCACAGCCGGAGCACAATCCTCCCCGAGCACAATTTCCTTCATGCGGCAAATAACCGCAGCTTAGTCTAAATTGCATGACCAATTCCTCCTTTTAATTTCTCCCATCCCGCCCCGCCCACATGCGGCGTGAGCAGGTACAGGAGACTAAATCCATATGAATCCCAGAGCGGCGTCAGAGTCTAAGTTGAGCAGTGACTTGATTTCCTGCAACCTGATCCACATTTCAGTGTGGGCGTCGCCGGAAACAAAATTTCCAGTGCCCGCCCAAATTGCGTTAATTTCGTCTGCAAGCTTCATGGCGCGCAGGATGTTTTCTTGCATGTTCTCTACCTCCCTATACAAATCCCGCAACAATTAAACGGGATTCTGCCTACCAGGATGTTGTTCTTGGTTACGGTATAATATCCTTCCGGTCCGCCATCTGATGGGCAATGTCCGGTAACAACCTCGTCGTACTGAAAACCATAGCGTTTCATCAAGTCAAGGAACATAAATGTATTCGACATTGCCTTGACCAACTGAATAGATTGCGGGAGTGTAACTCCCTTTACTATGTGGCGCAAGGTTCGCGCCTTGATTGTGCGCTGTTTTTTGTTTGTCATTAGCATCCACACTCCCCAAGTATTGCCCCGCAGTACTGGCAATAGTATTTTGAGTTTTCATCCTCACAATTGTCACATTCCGTGTCGCAGGTCTGCGCTTTTTCAACGCTCGGACAAAGATGATTTTTGATATCCTCGTCCGAGATAATGGGTTCGGCATACTCGCATCCAGGACAGTTGCCCTGGTGGCAACACTGCTCCTCGTGTGGCAGATAATCACAGGTGAGTTTGTATTGAGTTGTCGGTGCTAACGATTCTATCGGAACATCAGTCCTCCACGGACATAATTCCGGACAACAACCGCCTAACCAACCGCGCATTTCAGGGACTGTGCAAAATCCAGGATCGTCCGTGAGCATAGCGCAAACGCAGGACGGGACTAACTGTGCAGGCGAACCTACGCGTACTACGGTTTGACAATTTTTCATAATTATATACCTCCCTTAAATTATTTTTCTGGCGGGGCTTTTCGGCTGACCCCAAGACTGTTTTTATATATCTAGGCTGACCTGCATGGTGATAAATTCCCACGTCGGGAATGTGGAATGAATAGTAAGTTTACCATATGTTCCCGGTTCAGTCGGGCAACCTAGATCCTGCCAAGTGCTACGTGTCAAGGAGTCGATGTAGTCTGCATACTCAGATCCACCCTTTGCAGTAGCTTCACGCAGACACCTTGCGGAAACGTGAATATCCGCTTTCGGGATAAATGTTATTTCCAGTGTCGGTTGCTCATGACAACAAGTCCATCCGCAACAACCAACAAAAGGAAATCCATTCGGATACTCCAGGTTAGCAAGCGTCGAAGGGTCATATACGTAATGTTTGCCGCACTTGCACTTTTGCGTTTTCTCCAGGGTAAATCCTAACCGCTTGGCATAAGCATCGCGAGGATACCCTATTGCGGCAACTTTTCTTGTGTACATATTTTATCGTCCTCCTTCTAATTATTTTCCTGGCGGGGCTTTTTCGGCTGACCCCAAGCCTGCGTAAACTAGAAAACTCCTGCCTCGAATATAAACCTGTACTCTTGGATTTTTCTAGGTTCAAATTCTTTCGTTTGCCCATTTAGGCACTCCACCCACTGCTCCATAGTAGGTATGCCTGTCCCAAACATCCAATACCCACCATGCTCAGATGGAACTCCATAATACGATCTAGGCTTTGTGATAGCCTCGAAAATTTTCTCTCCATCGTGTCCGTTCTCAATCAGCGAATATAGTTTTTTCGCAAAATCAGAATCAGAAATTTTTGATGGTCGGCTCAGCTTGACGATGAATCTGTCATATGCGAAACTATTTCCACTGAAAGTGAAACCAGAGCTTTCTCCGTCACGGCATCCGCAGTCGCTTCTACCGCGAGTATAGATATCGAACTCCACCTTGACGCGACCTTCAAAAAGTATAGACAAGTCGTGTATGAACTGCTGTCTATCTTTAAGCATTGAAAATTGCATTTTACTTCCTCCTTAATTATTTTCCTCTCAGGTCAGCAAGTCTGGCGCTCGCTATCTCGCGCGATGCGTAGTCGCCGCAGTAGTTGTAGTGACCGTGCTTATTGCCTTTCCAGTTACCCGAAAGGTCATCTTCTGCCTGAACAAATCCATCGTTTGCTGAGCGATTGTAAAATACAGCATAGACGGTTGACTCTTTCCTTATTTTTACAACATAATCCTTTGCCTCTTGCTCGATAGGGAATTCCTTCCGGCAAGTAAAGTGACCGTCCTGATCTGGTGTGTCCTCGTGCATCCGCTGGATATAGTGTTCACCAGTAGCATTATTTACGAACAGTCCAAACATCTTATTTCCTCCCCCTCAATTCCTGGCGGGGTTTTTGGCTGACCCCAAGCCATTTCCTATCTGAAACCATTTTACCATGTCCGACATCGGACTGTCAAGAGAAAGGTTTCTGAAAATCGAAAGTTTTTCTACTTCATAAAAACATCTCCATAAAACTTCTCTCTTAGTACCCGGTAAACAATCTCAGTACGCGACATGCCAAGATTGTACTCATCCCGAAGGATCAACTTCATAATCTCAGGTCCAAACCGCACCTTGACACTGTCCCAACTCCGCACCCCCTCGCTGTCCAGTACGGCAGATTTTCCATGAACTACGGGTTTTGCGTAGTGCTCGGCAACAGCGCGCCGGACAATCTCAGTCTTGGGAATTCCTTGTCGTCGCTTGTCGTCGTCCAATAAATGCGACAACCCTACAGGAACGCGCACAGTGACCATGCTCGAAAGACTAGACTCATAACATGTCGGACAATAATAACTCCCCGGCATGGGCGGCACAGCGCGACAGGAGCGACACAACACAGAACTTGCCTCTTGCCTTTGCTGTATAAACTTATTATTAAGCGCGTCCACGCAACTCCTGCAATAAATCATGCCTTTTTCCGTCGCATTCGTAAGGCAGTTAGTACAGAATCCATTTTCCTTTGCCTTGGCGCGATAGGATCTTAGTTGCTTGCGCTTTCGGCATAGGCGGCATGTGCCGCAGGTACATTTTAGAGTTATAACGACACCTCCAAAGAACTAATCTTTTTAGCGTTAAGGATACATCCCTTTCTATTGCCTGGAGCGCAACCAGGTCTAAACATCTTACATTTAAAGCACTCATCCGACCTACTTTCAGCCGGCGATACGCAATATTTACCTACGTACCAAAAACATGCCTTAGATAATCCCAGCAGGGAGCAGATCAAATGAGTTAGTATTTTACTATATTTCTTAGTGTATTAATGCTACCGCCGAACTTTAGCGGGAGAGTTAACAGGAGCGACGCTATGCGCTTTACTTTTTTCTCATCAGTGTGATCTATCTTGCGAAGAATAGATCGCAATTGAACTCCTCCAACTTCCAGTCGTCCAATTTTTTCTGCAAGAACGACTCGCTTAAGAGATGAGTGTAGACGTTCATGTCTAGTCATTATTATTCACCTCCATTATTGGCAGGTATTTCGCAACGCCCCGACCTGGCGAAAACTTCTAATACTGAGCGTTGCAATACTCGTTCCATGCCTGATATGACTCCTCACCCAACTTCTCGCGGGCGATCTGCACTGCCCGGTCGAAGTCCTCGGCGTTGTCGGAGAATAGGTTGATACTGTTGACATGTTTGTGGTGCCTAGAGACTTCCTTGCTGAACTGGTGCATCATAATATTCGTAACGCCAGGAGATTTAAAACCAACCTCCGCACCGTTCGGAACCTCAAACCCATCGACGTAAACTTTCGTAACATCCCCACTAATGACACCTTGCCTGTGTGCGCGATACTCAGGGGTTGCGGTCCTGCCCTCGAATGTCATTTCGCCATGTGCCACAACTACACCTGGTTTAAAAATACAGTGAGTGTCGTAAAATACAGTTTCGCCTTCAATTCTAATTTTCCCCATGTCTTAGTCCTCCTAATTTTTATTTTCGTTAGGCCAGACAACCCGCCCGACCTAACTTTTTCGTTTACTTCGATACTTCCCAGTCGCGCTTGATAGCTTCCGCAACCAGATCCGCATTGTCGCTATCGTTGTTTTTGTTCGCCCACTCAATTTCGTGAGCTAAAACATGGTCTGACATGGTGCCTGCATCTCTTCCAAAAATCGGCCCGTCATATACATCCAGCGCGTCCCTGCGCTCTTTCCGCAGTCTTTTGATCTCTACCTTGTCGCCGACTTTCTCTGCGGCGTTTGCAAGGCGTAGGTTTTCGTCTGTTTTGCAACCTATTTTTATTTTCACGGTTTTTCCTCCCTTATTGCCGGGGTTTACGCCCCGGCTTTTTCGACTATGCTAAACCTTTGACTCTCTGTGCAATGTCGTGAAATTTCTTGCCAATTTCCATGCTAGCTTTCTTGCCATATTCGGCCAAACCCAAGCAATATTTGCCTTTCAGAGTTCCGAAACTGGCAAGGAACTTCATTTCCAAGACTTTTCTAAGTTCAGTTTCAGCGTTTTCCAGTGTAACTTCTTTGTACCAGTCACTGCCCGAACGTTGGTATCCTTCTGCTTTCAGTGCGCTGGTTCCGTTTTTTACAACTACGCCGATTGTTAACCCGTTGATTCTGATGTTGATAGCTTCCACTATGTTTTTCGCCTCTCTCCAAGCCTGACGGAGGGCTAGAGCCAATCTTGCGTACCAGTCGCCAACCAGAGTTTTTGCAATTTCGTGTGCCCTTTTCATTATCTCTCTACGGTTGATTTTCATTTATTTGCCCTCCGCTTCGCTGTTTTATTTTATGTACTAATTATACACCCACGTAGTTAAGAAGTCAACATGTTTTTTCTGTTTTACGAAAGTTTTTTTTTAAAAGAAAAACCGCATAGTGAGTGAGGTTAGTTTACATATTAGTTAAAGACCTTCGGCATAATCGTTTATCTCGAATATATTGTTGTCTTTCCTACCCTTGATTCCGGCCAGATTATGGCTATACCGTTCTTTCTTTTGCGGCAACCATTTCAGTTTTCTCGCCACCTTCCAGAACTTTCTCCAGTAACCCCATTTGAACGCTTATACTTCCCAGAAAAGTATCGCAAAAGGATTTTCTAGCACAAACAAGGTTTCTGATACTTAAATTATCTTCCATTAACTGCCTATTCTTCCGCACCAACTCCGCGTTCTCCTTACATAACACATCTAACTTTTTCTCTAACATAGTAACTTTTGCCGTTAGAGTTTTGTTAGCGGTTGTTATTTCTTTGATGAATTTACTCACTTACTTACCTCCCTTCCTCTCAAACAAACGTCTTTCATCCTCACGTTTCTTATTGACCCGACTAACCAGCAATTCCTTAGCATGTACGCCTCTGCCGCAGTGTGGGCAACAAGGCAACATATCGCCCCGGTAGATTTTTTCTAGCTCACGCATGACAAGTAGGTGCGGTTTCCAGTTAACGATCTGTTTGTGCTGCTCCAGAAGTCTGTCAACTTCACTACTCAGTTGCTCATAATGATAAGCAATATCGAATAGCGCGTCATAGGGATTTATGATTGCCCCACACTCTTGGCATAATATTTCTTTATTCTGCGTGTCGATCTCAAATTTCCTGTTCCGGCAAGTACATTTCTTGCTTTTATCCCGGTTAATGCGGAGAGTTGAGATCGGGATTACTTTGTCTGGTAGTTTGTCGCTCAATTAGTTGCCCTCCTTCCTTAATACAACCAAGCATCGCAGAAGTGACGTATAGCATGATTGCCTCTTATACTCCAATGCCAGTTAGTCTTAGTTTCTTCTAGTTCTCTCTAATTACTCCAATAGTGACTTCTCCTATTATCGGGAGCAATTAACCAACCAGAAGGGCACCCAACACAACCGCAATAATAAACTAATTTATCCAGTTAACTTTCCTCCTTCTCGTCACTGGACTGCTCAACCTCAAACATAACAATCTTGACCGGCACTATCGTACATTTCCGACCATGCTTATTCAGGTCGTTCGCTGCGTCCTCAGCATCCTCGCGGTCAAAATACTTGACTATCCTTGCAATGTCAGTCTCTGGCAAATTTCGTGTATATTTAAGTTTTCGATATGTCCCGTCCTCAAACTTAATAGCCAGGAATTTCTGTTCTTGAATTATCAAATATTTCCATCCTTTCTCTCCATAACCTCAATCTGTTCGGCGTACAATTTCCAGGTATGCGCTTTGAAGCAACTCTTGTAGTCAGACAGATAATGCCCCTCCGACTCAATAATGTAGTCCAAATCAATGCATACCGTATTTTCAAACATTTGAACATCTATGCCGCCCTCGTCGAAGTGGTAACTGCCAACGATCTCGACAAACTCCGCAAGATCGCAAAAGTCGATGTGGACGAAGGGGATTACGTTTTCCCTATCCTGATACAGTCCGGTTTCATTCTCTAGCAGGAAATCGTACAGTTTTGCGTTTACCTCGTTAGACATTTTCATCCTCCTTTCTTATGCGCCGCAAACTAATCGTAAAACCGGCGGCGAAAACAACGATAACTATGGCGGCGAGTATAAACCATTTCAAGCGATCACCTTCCCCAGTCTCTCGATCTTCCCGTCATTGTACTCTTTGCCCTCGCTCCGACAAGTCTCGCAGAAATAATTTCCGAACTGCACTGCCTCGCACTCAGGGCAAATGGGCAAAAAATGCAGTCCGGTTTCTAGATCGGTTAGTAGTGGTGTCGGACCGTCGAACCATGCTAGTTTAATACAGTAACCTTGCGGGTATGTCATTATTGGGGTTCCTCCTTCTTACTTCTTAAAAACAATAAATTATTTTTACCAATAAGGCGCGATGTCGGCTTTGCGAAGCAAGGCGACACGTTACTTACAAGATTTTAAGTAATTTTAATTATTAAATAAAACATAGTCTATTATTAGATATAGCCCTAAATTTGAGACTTTGCCCAGAATCCCAAATATGGACTAGGCACAATCCTAAATTTGAGACTTTGCTTATATTTTTAACCTATATGCCGTTACATGCTTCTCTGATTTTTTACCATCGTCATGCAACCAGTGCATCTGCCAAGTTTTAATTAAACCGCTCTTAACTACCTCGTCTTTGATGCGGCAAAGTTTACTTCTCTGCCAACCACAGTCTTTGGCTAAATCCTCATTTGAGCGAAAAAAGAAGTCCTCATTTAATCCGGTAAATTTATGCTCATTCTCCATTAATACAAACATTAACCATTTAGCCGAATCTGACAATTTTATAAATTCGGCATTTTTAAATACTTCTCTCGATACCTGTAGGAAATTTCCGTCCTTATATTTAGCCATTAACTAATACTAATCACTTCCTTTTCTTTAGCCACTCGTCAATAATGCGACGTATTAATTCAGAAACCTTGAGACTTTTCTTATCTGCCACATCCTTCAACTTATCATATCTTTCATCATCCATAAAAATACTACGACGTTTCAATATTTCTCACCTCCTACATATTATATACCGTTTAAGCGTACAATACAAGATATTTTTAACAAAAACCGCAAATTCAATAGTAAAACTTTCACTTTTCAGAAAATAATACTTGCTTACTTGCTTGTAGCGTGTTATACTTTGTATGTAGAAAATTTGAGAGGGGATAGATGGATGTTGCTAGTAGGTAGGTTTTGTATTATGTATAATTCGACAGATATTATCATATGTGACAGAGAGGACGTTGCTAGCCAGAAGATTCTAGGGTTTAAGGTATATAACTGTGCAAATGATGAAAAAACAGCAGAAGCGATAGCAAGGAAACTAGAGTATGCCACATGGATTTAGCGGAAGGCTAATCCCTTCACTAAGTCCTCCGCGCGAGGGTTTAGTGAAGGGATTAGCAATAGAAAGTAGGTGGAAAATAGATGCGGATTGAAGAATTAAGAAAACTTACCGACGAGCAACTTATTGAGTTGTTTAAAAAAGCAGACAAGGAACATAGCGATCCGAATAAGTTTGACGAGGCAACTCGTGACATTTTTGAAGTCCTCGGAGATCGTCACGGTAGCGAAGTCGGTTGGATGCTGTTTGACGTACTAGAAGAAAACCAACGTGTGTAAACTTAATGTTCATGGGTTGAACTAAACTACCCCGACTACTTGCAACGGGCGAGCACTTATTAGTGTTCGTCTTTTTGCGTAAGGAGCGATAGATATTAAATCAAATGGGTCATTATTCTAATTCACCATTCAAGAAATGGAATAAGGATAGAATAGTTGATATTATTCGTAATAATGGCTTTAGTTTCAGTAATGAGCATGGCGGTATATTCTTTTTTCACCGCAAAAATGCGAATAATATTGATTCTGATTATATGTTATATCTAAGAAGAACAATGCTATTTATTTGCAATCCGAACAGAATTTCACCAGCTATTAAAAGTCATAAGCAGTTAGATTATTTTTTAAAGAAATTTAGAGGGTGATTTCATGGCGCAATACTCCGTCACCAGATCCTGCGGTCACACAGAAACCGTCAACCTAATCGGCAAACACAGAGATCGGGAGTGGCGACTAGAGAACGTAGAACCGCATAAAACATGTCGCGCCTGCTATGAAGCAGAACTTGCACATAAAAAAGCCAAGGCGACTGCCGAAGCAATTGAGGCGGCGAAGGAAATGGAGTTACCGGAACTTGCCGGGACCGAAAAGCAGATCGCGTGGGCCGAGACTATCAGGCAAAAGATACTTAGTCGCGTTGACGGCATTATGAATGTCAAGTCTACCGATGAGCGCGAAGCACTACTACCGGGACTCGATGAACTACAGCAGATCGAATCTGCCCGCTGGTGGATTGATCACCGCGACATAGCACCGCGCGATCTGGAAAAGTTGATGCTGAAAACGGCGAAGGTACAGGAAGAGAAACCGCTTGCCGATGCCGCGAAATTAGAGGCGACAGTCCGGCCAGAAAATCAGATTACTGAGACAGTGGCAGAGATTAGGTCGCTTGAAGGTAGGGTAGAAGTCTACTTCCCCGAAAAACGCGAGGACTTCCGCGAAATTGTTCGAGACTTCGGCATGGAGTGGACAGGTCTTTGCTGGAGAAGGCGCGTAAAGGCACATAACGGCACCGTAGGGGCGCGTTCTTCTGAGTTAGGACATAAACTACTTGCGACTGGTTTTATCGTCCGCATTTATGACGACGATGTGCGACGACAGGCAATTGATGGAATGTATGAGCAAGAGCATACTCGTTGGGTGCTGTGTCGGACGGGCGGCGATCATCTTGGATGGTTGGCCTTAGTCTGGAGTAGGCAGGAGGACTTTTACCGGGCGGCGCGAGGCATTAATGGTAGTCGCTATGATAAACCTAGCGTGATTGTACCGCCGGAGTATTACGACGAGGTACTTGACTTTGCGGAGATGTATGATTTTAGGATTTCCGAGAGGGCGCAGGAGGCGATTGGCCAGGCGCGGCAGGCGAGGGAAAGTATGCTTGTTGTGAAGGTTACGGCACCGGTGGAGCGGGAGAAGGTTACTGTTAGTGGGAAACCTCCTGTCTTGGAAGTGCCGGAGAGTGTTGAGATTGACGATGAATTTAGGGACTGAGGTGAGGGTAAAAATGGGAGTTAGTATTATTGCAAGAACATATTCAGGCGCTATAGATCTTTATAATGGAGTCCCAGATCTGAAGGGCGCTATCGTGCGGAGGTAAGTAATATATGATCATCACTGAAAGCGGCAAACCTTACGACGTGCATGAGGAATGCTATCTTGCCGACACTTGCGAGAAATACAAGTCGCTCGGAAAATTTAGCGGATGCCAAAACATCGGCAAGGTAGGAACGTGTTGCTACTGTATTAATAAACCAGATCATCAGCGGATCAAACTAGAATTAGCGTGGGTGTCGTGTGAATCTTAGAACCGAACTACTACCGCACCAGATCCCGGCAGTTGAAAAAGTGCTACCGTCGCGTATCTCAGGGTTACTATGTGACATGGGCACTGGCAAAACGCGCATGTCCCTGGAACTCGTTGACCGCCGCAAAACTAAAATAGACAAGGTAATATGGTACTGCCCGGTATCGCTGAAAGAAACGATACGTCGCGAGATACTAAAACATACCGACTGCACCGATGCCGACATTTGCGTATTCGGCGACAACACTAATGAGCGCAACGTCCCGGAAGTCCTCTGGTACATAGTCGGTATCGAGTCTATGAGTAGTAGTAACCGGGTAGTCCTGACTGTTAATAAACTTATTACCGATAAGACATTTATTATCCTTGACGAGTCAAGTTACATCAAGGGGCATCGCTCAATCAGGACAATGCGGATAACTGAACTTTCAAAGAACGCACGTTACCGCCTAATTCTGACCGGCACCCCACTGTCTCAGGGAGTTGTTGATCTGTTCGCGCAAATGCGGTTCCTGTCGCCCAAGATTCTAGGGTATAATTCGTTCTACTCCTTCGCCGCGAATCATCTGGAGTACAGCGAAAAATATCCCGGCAGAATTGTTCGGGCACATAATGTCGAGTACCTGGCAGCTAAAATAAAACCCTATGTCTACCAGATAACGAAAGAAGAATGTCTCGATCTGCCAGATAAACTGTACACGACTCGGTATTTCTACATGACGCAGGAACAGCGGGCGCACTACGAATGGGCGAAAGAGGAAATCCTTTCTGAGATAGACGAAAGGGACGATTATTTTACGTCTGTTACCATTTTTAGGCTGTTCGGAGTGCTGCAGGGCATCGTTAGCGGGTTCTGGAATCGCAGGATTATGCGGGGGCAGTACCAGCGCCTGAGATTCGAGCACGAGAGGACAGGCACGCTGATTGATGCCATATACAGCATACCGAGAGACGCGAAGGTTATTGTCTGGGCTAAATATCGCTATGACATAGAACAGATTACCGATGTTCTCAGGGCCAATTTTAACGACGAGGATATTGCGTTGTACCACGGAGGACTAAAAACCAAGCAGCGAAATATTGAGGAAGATAAATTTCATAATGGGGCGCGGTTTTTTGTTGGAACTCCACAGTGCGGCGGGCATGGGTTGACGTTGAACGAAGCGCATTATGTAATATTTTACAATAACGGGTTTAAATACAGCGAGAGACTGCAGGCAGAAGATCGTAATCACCGGATCGGACAGGAACATAAGGTTACTTATATCGATCTGAGGTGCTCAAATAGCATTGATGATAGGATCGCAGAGGCACTGGCAAACAAGGGTAGTGTTGTCGATAGCTTTCGCCGGGAGGTTGAGAAGGTGAAGGCGAAAAAGGATCGTGTTAGGGAGTTGATAAAGTCGTTGTGAGTAAAAAATATACAAACAAAAACGTCTATGATGCCGCAAATGAGCGCATAAAGATTATTTTTAATGAGTTTAAAAAAGTTTGTGTTTCATTTTCTGGCGGTAAGGATAGCGGCGTTGTTTTAAGTTTGGTCCTAGATTACATGAGGAAAAACAATATCACAGAAAAGATCGGCGTACTAGTTATTGATTTAGAAGGTCAGTATCAAGAAACAGTTAAATATATACAGGAAATGCTTGAAAGTAATGCCGATCTTATTATTCCCTACTGGGTATGTCTACCGCTTAATTTACGTAATGCCGTTTCAGTTTATCAGCCTTTTTGGTGTTGCTGGGAATCAGAATTAGAAGATAAATGGATTAGACCATTTCCTAATTTCCCGATCATTACACAACAAGACTATTTCCCTTTCTACCGTTACCGCATGGAGTTTGAAGAATTTGTACCAGAATTTAATAAATGGTTTGCCGGTGACAAAAAAACTGCTTGTTTGATAGGTATTCGCTCTGACGAAAGTCTTAACAGATACAGAACTATTGTCAGTGAAACTAAGGAAACTTATAAGAAATTTGGATGGACAACTAAACTATCTGAGAATGCTTACAACTGCTACCCTATCTACGATTGGCGCACCGAAGATATTTGGACGGCAAACGGCAAGAACGGATGGGAGTATAATAAACTTTACGATCTATTTTACAAAGCTGGTGTAGGTATTCACGATATGCGAATATGTCAACCGTACGGGGACGATCAGCGGATCGGATTAGATTTATTCAGAGTAATAGAGCCTGAAACATGGGCAAAAGTCGTTAATCGCGTGTCTGGCGCCAACTTCGGTAATATTTATTGTGGCACAAAGGCTATAGGGTACCGACAGGTACAGCTTCCAAAAGGACATACATGGAAAAGTTATACAAAGCTATTACTCATGTCATTACCACCAGAAACTAGAGAAAACTACACCGCCAGGTTTATACGTTTTATGCGTTACTGGAATAAAAATGGGTGCGGTTTGCCGGATGATTATCTTGATAAATTACCATCGTCGGCGGTAGTTACTGATAATATCACAAGCAGAGGATATAAGAACAAAAAAATAGTTAGGTATACAAAAATAGAAGATAGTCTTGAGGGTGATATTGAAAGTAAGAAGTTCGCTCCAACTTGGCGAAGAATGGCCATGTGTATACTAAAAAATGATCATTTATGCAAAGGGTTGTCCTTTGCTCAGACCAAGAATCAAGCGGAGAGGCAACGGAAACTTATCGAGAAGTACCGGAATATTTAAGGGGTGCTTATTGTGAAGATTATCAGATTAACGAACCTGGATAAGAATTTTTATGTCACGTTGGGGCCATTTATTGCCCGCCGGTATGTTGAAAAGGAGTTAGGGTATCCGATATATGACGACGATGGAAAGATATGGATTATCGGTCTTGACGGCAAGAAGGTGCTAGGATTTTGCTACCTACTAGAAAAGATAAAGGGCAGTTACCAGATCGGCAGTTGCTATGTCGTTGAGGGATACAGACATATAGGAGTTTTTAGAAATTTACTTACCGAGGCAATGTCTGGCGTTGTCGGGGCAATAACTGTAACGACAAAGAACGAATATTTAAGGGAATTGCTTACTGGTGAGGGTTTTGTTGCTGGAAAAACAAAAGGTAGTTTTACTGAGTACATAAGGAGGATCGATGATGTTTAGTAGTCCCGTTTATAATGTTATTGCTGTACCGATTGAAAAAATCAGAGCTAATTCATGGAATCCAAACTCCGTTGCTTCTCCTGAGATGAAGTTGCTCTATGACTCGATCAAGGAAGATGGATACACAACTCCGATTGTATGTTACTACGACGCGGAAAATGATGTTTATGAGATAGTTGACGGCTTTCATAGATACACTGTCATACTGAAACATAAGGACATCTATGAGCGCGAGAATGGTTGTCTGCCTGTTTCGGTTATCGACAAAGAGATCGGTGATCGTATGGCATCAACGATCCGCCACAACAGAGCGAGGGGTACGCACAATATTGATCTAATGAGTAATATTGTGGCCGAACTCGTAGAGATGGGTAAATCGGATGGATGGATTGCCAAACATCTTGGGATGGATGTCGATGAACTTTTGAGACTTAAGCAGATTACCGGTTTAGCGGAACTTTTTAAGGATCGGGAATATTCTAAATCTTGGGAATGATAGGGGGTAGGAAATGCCTAAAGTTGTATTCAGCACACAGATAGAACTTGACACCTTCGAGTTACTTAGTAAATATATTAAACTAAACCCCGACGCGACCAAAACAGCTATTACCGATGCCGCGCTGAGGGAATGGTTAGAGAGAAGGGAGTTGGAGGGTAAGAAAGGAGTATAGCTGACTAATCACCAACTTTCTGCTATAATATTCTTACTTAGCGGGAAATTGCTCTATAACCTGACTGCGGGAGTGGTCAGAGGTGCGGCATGATCCGTGACACAAAGGTTATATGAATAAATTGTTTCAACAAGCAAAGACTGGGTGTGCAGACCTGGTCTTTTTGCTT
>Ga0209318_1001438_pt1 | contig 15058 bp, 32 predicted proteins | sample RifGroE1_FD_183999 | JGI IMG/M metagenome (GOLD analysis project Ga0209318, IMG submission 183999) | Groundwater microbial communities from Rifle, Colorado, USA - Groundwater E1 (SPAdes) (version 2) | ecosystem: Environmental > Aquatic > Deep subsurface > Groundwater | place: Rifle, Colorado...
GAGCAGAATGTTTTGCACTCCAAAAGGATAAAGGTGTACTCTTGGATGATTATCAGAAAGCAAGAACTCAGGTGAAGGAACTCGAAGAAGAAAGAGACATGAATGAATTTTATAATGACAAGATTGAGAGAATGTGTATGCAGATAAAAGAACTTGAAGAGGAAAACAGGAAATTAAAAAGAGAGTGAAAATATGGAACGAAAAATAAAACTACACTGCCGTAAAGAAGAAGAATTTGATATCTATTTCGCAGAAATAACCTATGAACAAGGTTTCACGGGCGGTCAAGGATATGGAAAAAGCAAAGAAGAAGCGATAACAGAAGCTTGTAGTAATGCACTTCCATTTGTGAGAAAAATGTACGGAGATAAGGTACTTTTTGAGGTATGTTTTGAGTTCTCAAGTGATGAAGCAGAGAGAGTTCCTGAATTAGAAAAGAGGATAAAGGAAATTGAAGAAGAAATCAGAAAATTAAAAGGAGAGTGAAAAGTAAATGAAAACTATAATCGAACAACTTACACAAGCTGGATTTACAGACATAAAAACTAACGAACTCGGAGCAGATATATTATGTGTTAATTTAGCCGGTGAAACTGTAGGATTAACAATGTGCCCTGCGTATCGTTACACTGCTAACGAATTGATATCTATGAAGTGTAAAAACCTATCGATGTATAATAAATGGTATTGCATATGCAGATATAATGATTTTGAAAAGGTGAAAGAGGCAATTGGAACAGAGTTTTGCATAGTCGGAAAGACAGCACTTTATAAATTTTGTTTGAAGAACATCTACGGAGAGGAGAGTGAAGAAACACGATAATTAAAATTTCAGAAATCGAACTATTAAAATCAGATCTCGAAAAAGAAAAAAACATAAATAAATTTTATAAAGATAAGGTTGCGAGGATGCGTATGCAGATAAAAGAACTTGAAGAAGAAAATAAGAGACTGCGACAGGATAACGAGCCATATAGACCAGAAGATGATCCATATACACAGGGATGAAAGGAGAGTGAAAACAAATGTCCAAAATATTAATAATAAAAAGTTGCATGGAATGTAATTTCCACGAATGGATAGGTGGGAAACCTAGATGCACGTACCCAACGATGGCGGTTGAGCCATGTAGTGAAAATGATTACTGTCAATACCCACGAGTATTTAATGATGGGACTAAACCGTTTTTAGATGGATGCCCACATGCGGATTTCAAAGGAGAGTGAAAACTAAATGCCCGATGATACTCAACTAGAAATACTAAACCGACTGTGGAAAAACACACTCTCGAAAAGTGAATCTCTGGAACTCGAACTCGAATATTTAACGCAAGACATCGAGCGGATAAAAACCGCATTGGTTAATATAAAAAAGATGGGCGAAGAAGAGGGATGCAGGTATAATGAAGAAAGCGGAGAATGGAGCAAATGAGCGACTATAAAACATATTCCACTGTAAAAGAAAAACTTAAATCAGCAACTAAAGGAACAACTAAAACGGCAGTTTGTTCAGCTTGTCTTATTGAGAGCACATGTACTGAATTTAAAACACCGGATGAAACTTTGTATGTTTGTGATTCATGTTTAGGGATTATTAAAATGACTGATAAAATAATTGGAATGTGGTATTAATGAAACAACTAAACATCTCAGATATCCCGTCCTACAGATTGGGTATATCTTATAATAACCACACAGGATATATCCATTACGTGGATGAGGAAACTCATGAATTGAGAATTGATGTGTATAAAAATGGTGAATGTATCGAGAGATACAGATATGAATTAGATGAAGAGTTTGATAGGAAAATTGAGGAATTAAAGAATAGGAAAGAGTAAAAAACAATGTACCCACAAACAAAAGCTTTCATAAAAAGACAGTTAGTAAAATTAATTGAACAAACTGACGATACTGAGCATCCTGCCGGAAGAGTAACAGTAGGGGACATTAAGACTATTCTTAACGAAATGGAGGAAGAGTGAAAAAATGATCCACGAGCCTGAAAATTTAGACGAGTGCATGGACATCCACTGCTTTGAATGTAGATACCATAAGAAAGAATATTATGGGGTATATAACTATCAAAAATGCCCTAGGTATAATAAATTCATGGAAGACATTGGGTATTAAAGGATGGTGGGAAAATGGTAAGAATCGAAGGGGCACTTGAAACGGACGCTATCAAGAGATATCATTTAATTTTAGGATCTAAATTTAAACTAATAAAGTGCGGAAGACTTGTGTACTTGTTTGATAAATGGCACTATATCGGAGGAGCAGTGTTACAGTTGGACTATGAAAAAGTTAAAATGTGGGGGAATAAAGATGTTCTTTTAAATACTGCCAACCAATTAGAGAAAAATGGATTTTCAGTTACAATAAAAATATGTTAATTTCCTTTATTTCACTACTTTTCTAAAATATTTTTTATATAAGCACTCACTTATTTTATATACATGGTAAAGAACGGAGCACCTAAACCGGCGTTATCCAAAGCCGCCGGTCAAGATTACATCCTAACATATTTCAACGGAGAGAACCTCTGGGATATCGGAGAACTCGACGTTGAAAAGATCAACAAGTACAGGGCAGACATCTATGCTGTAATGATAGCAAACAATATCCTGAATCTTATCTTTCAGGGCCCTTATATTCTTAACATCCTGGACCCAAAAGGCAATTCCAGAGAAGATATTGCTGAATGGTTTAGAGGGATGTTAACGGATATTGATTTTGAGGATAAACTTTACAAATCAGCTAATGCGCGGTTAGTCTGGCCTGCGTTTATTTTCTCTGATGCTATCGAAGAAAAAGAGGGTAAAATTCAGGTAACCGAGATAAGAGACTTACCTCCTGAGACTTTCGGAACTGCTGGCTCTTATAATACAGATGCTGTTTTCGGTAAAATCCTAAAAGGAATTGTCCGGGAAGCGGATGGAACTATCCACTACTGGCAAGATCAGCAGGGTGGAACTGTAGAAATTGCACCCTGCCATCATTTCAGATCACATGTGTATTCTTATAATATTGATGGAGTCCCAGTTCTCACGCCTGTCTACAAGTTAATAAAAAAACTCGGCTTCGCGTGGGATGGACTCATGCAGGCTAACAATAGAGCCAATGTCTTATTCATGAGGATAAATAAAATTCAGCCATTGCCGACAGCAGGGCGCGAGACATCGAATTGGGCATTGTCTAATCAGATTTTGAAAGACTACAATAGAAATACTTTTTTTACTCTTGGCCCGGATATGGAGCCCATAGAATTGAAGGGCCCTGTTTCTGATATAGCTCTTGATACTATCGGGGAACTTACAAAACTTGTTTTGAGTATCATTTTTTCGAAGGATTTCACCGCGAAGGATGGAACTCTTATAGGCGGGAGTACTGCCGGAGAAACTGGACTTTTTAAGAATGCGATCATCGGACTTCAAAAACAGATGTTGAAACCGTGGATACCTTATTTTAATCGAATTTTGGAATGGAATATGTTTACAGGTTTCACGGTAGAATTGAAGCTCCCTGAACCTGAATTTAAGAATGAAGAACTCGACTTCCAGAAGGGCTTAGAAATCCTGAAAGCATACACCGAGAAAGGCGCAGTAATCGGAAGCGTGAATGAGGTTAGAACTTTCTGGGGTTTAGAGGATGCGGATACCGACTTCCTGACAAAAGCAGGGCAGGAGTGGAATGAGGCTACGGTTAAGCAGGAAAATGAGCCTATCGAAGAAGAAGTACCTGAGAAGGAAGACGAAGTTCAGGAAGAAGATGAAATTAAAGAAGACATAAAAAAGAATCAGGCTATCCAACCCCGGGAAGAAATAGAAGAAGAATTGAGAACCGAGCTTGAGGGACATTGGAGAAAGTTCTTTGAGGCGGTGAGCCAATGAATTATAACCCTCTTTATAGATTCGTTTCACAAGAAGAAAGAGACGATATCTCAAAAAGAGTTGACGAAGCACTCGCAGGAAACAACAGTCGTAAAAACACACACTGCCTGACATATGTAATCGGGTTTATCTTGAGCTTTATCTTGATGGAGTGGTTATTCTGATAGAAGAACGTGTCACTCCCGGAATATCTCCCTCAAACGTCATGCAGGAACACATAGACAGATACACGTTTGCACTTGGGTATGTCAAAGGAAAACGTGTCCTCGATGCTGCCTGTGGGACTGGATACGGGGCAAGACTTCTCGCTCAGGTCGCTGACCGTGTTACTGGTATTGACATCTCACTGACTGCTATAAACCATGCAAGAAAAAAGTATCCGGCGGTAGCACTTGATTTCATAGAGGGTGATGTTATAGCCTTACCGTTCCAGGATTCCTCTTTTGATGTTGTGGTATCTTTTGAAACCGTGGAACACATAAAAGAGTATCAAAAATTTATTAAAGAATGCAGGAGAGTTCTTGTTCCTGGGGGAATTTTAATCTGTTCAACGCCTAACGCTCTCGTTTCGTCTCCGGGTGGAAATGTAAAAAATCCGTATCACGTAATTGAATTTAATCCTGTTCAGTTTACGGATTTACTTTTGGGAGAATTTGCACTTGTGGAAATGTACGGGCAGAACGATGTTGATCCCGTGAAAGCTGCCATATGCGGATGCATCGTAAAAATAAAAGATCTTTTAGGAGTGAAAAAAAGATTAATTCCTCGTGGGAAGAAGGAATGTTCTTTTCCAGTTTCACAGTTTAGGGATGGAATGACTAAATCGGCATATATGATTGCAGTCTGTGAAGGAGGGAAGGCATGACTGAAGAGGAAGAATCAAACCTCGATGAAGCTCTTGAGATCCTTCTCCTCGCTTACATTGCCTCCCTCTCGAGGGCTGCACTCAAAACTCAAATGTCGAGTTCATTGGAGGCGGTTAGTGAGCTTAATTCCGTTAGAGGAAGCGTAGGACTTGAACCTGTTAAGATTCCTGCTAAGACGCTCTCTAAGGAATCCATTATATCGGCTGCTAATTATGAGAAAATGTTAAAAGAGAAGGGCGGATCTTATGTTGTTGAAACTGTAGGTAATACTGAAAAGAAAGTATTCAAACCTTGGTTGAAAGATTTGAAAAGTGATACCCGTGAAAGTGTATTACAAATTATAAAAAGTGCTAAAAATGAAGGGTGGACGGCTGAGAGGATAGATTCAGAGTTTAGAAAGTTAGAAGAGTTTGCTGTTAAAAAGAGAGCCCGGGTTGCTGCGTTTACTGAAACGAGAATGCAACAATATGAGAGTCAGATGAGGACGTGGAGTTATGGTGGGCTGCAAGAAGTTCAGCGCCACGCCCTTCATGACGGTGCTACGTGTCCGGTTTGTAACGATTTAGACAGGCAGGTTTTTAGATTGGGAGAGGAAAGCCCACTTTCTCACGCGGGTTGTAGGTGCTACTATAGTCCATATATAACGAAAGATGCCAAATATTAAACTGTGTTACAGTAACGTTTATATACTTTACAGTAATAGTATATCTCACAGGTTGCGTAGGAATCAGTTACTTCGCTTTGGTTAGGGTCTGATTCCGTTTATCCTCCTGTAGTTGGTCACGTAGCTTAACGGCAGAGCACTACATAACAATATCTGCTTGTTCTCCTGTAAAGGATGCGGAAGACGTTGTTACTTCGTAACGAAAGGGATCTCAGTTCGAATCTGAGCGTGACCGTCGAGGGCTTAACTCAATGGCAGAGTGCCAGATAGATAGACTTTCTTTGCTTGTCCTCTCGTAAGAGATGCGTAAAAGAAAGATACTTCGCTTGGGATCTGGAAGTTGAAGGTTCGAATCCTTCAGTCCTCATAGAGAAGGTTGCATAAAATACAGTTACTTCGACCAGACTTTAAATCTGACCTGACATTCTAACTGTGTTTGCTTGTTCTCCTTCTCTCATTTTCTCCTGAAAAGGATGTGTTGAAATGTCAAAATTTAATAAACCGACTACTCTTTCTGAAAAGCTTTTGGATCATCCTGATAAAGTCCTCAACCATGAATCTGGACTTGCTTTTTCAATGGATGCAAAGAATGAACTGGTTTCCCGTGTTCTAACTGCTCTCGTTTCAGAGGATAAATTTTATTCCACTGGAAAAGATGCAGACACCGGACTTAAACGGGCCGCCACTAAAGTTCTGCAAACCGACCCTGAATTTGTTTTGAAGCTTGCTGCTTATGCTAGGAATGAAATGAACCTGCGTTCTGTTCCCTTATTCCTACTGAACGAATTTGCAAATGCGGGCTGCCAGGTTGTAGATTCCAGAAAGTATATTTCAATGTGCGTTCAGCGCGTGGATGAAATTACAGAACTTCTCGCGGCTAATCTTCAGGAGCGGAAGAAACCAGCACAGTTTATTAAAAATGGACTCAGACCGTGTTTTAATAAATTTGATAGATACCAGTACGGGAAGTATAACCGAGACGGAGCCGTGAAGCTGAAGGATGCTATATTCCTGTGCCATCCTAAAGCAGATACAGAAGCAAGGCAGGCCGTCTTTGATGACGTCGTGAGTGGTACTTTAGAACCCCCTGAAACGTGGGAAGTAGTCATAAGCACGGATGGATCAAATAAGGAAAACTGGGAAAAGGTTATCCCGAAAATGGGTTATATGGCTTTACTCAGAAACCTTAACAACTTCCTTAAACATGATGTTGACCTGAAGCCTGTAATCAAAGTGTTGACAGATGGGACAGCGGTTAGAAAGTCTAAACAGTTGCCTTTTAGGTTCTTCTCGGCTTATAGAGCAATCCAGCAGGGAGAATTTACAGGAAAGAAAGTGTCTCAGTTAATGACCGCTATAAATACCGCGTTGGAACTGAGTGTAAAGAACGTACCCGTCATTGATGGAAAAACACTTGTCTTAGTGGATGCTTCCGGCTCAATGGATCAAAAACTAAATGCAAAAAGCACTGTTACAGCGGCAGATATTTCAAAACTATTCGGAGCAGTGGCTTCTAAGATATGTGATGATGTGGACGTGGTATTATTCGCGGAGAGAGCGGAACGGGTTCATTTTTCCGAGACTTCCTCTATACTTGATAGAATGGAAAAACTCAAAACTATTAACGTGGGTGGAGCTACTTACGCTTACATTCCGGTAGATTATGCAATACAGAACAAGTTAAAATATGATAGGATATTCCTGTTTTCAGATATGCAGTGTTACACTGAGAAGGGATGGAATACTAGAAAGAGCTTCGCAGAATCATTCCTGAAGTATCAGAGAGAGGTTGCTCCTGCTTCCCTGTATTCAGTTGATCTTGTAGGGTATGGAACTGCACAGGTTCCTTCTGATGCAAATAAAGTATGCCTGCTCGCCGGATGGTCAGAAAGAATTTTTGATTTTGTGCCAGCTTTTGAGGCAGAAAGAGGAACGATTATACAGGCAGTTGAAGCCTATGGAAAAAATAAATGAGAGGTGGCCTGAACACGGAGAACTTTATTTAAAAGTTGAAAAAACGGATACCGTTATTACATCCTATACTGACGGGAGGGGGTATATCCCTACTTCCTGCGGGAAGGATTCGAAATGTAAACAGGTTATTATTATAATTAAATAACCTTCTTTTTTACTTTTTCCTCCAAACATCCAAACATTTTTATATCACAACATCCTATAAATTTGCTGTTCTATTTCTCAAAAAAATGAACGGAGCAAACAAAAATGAAAATCAGAGTAGTATCATCAAAAGATGAAATCTTGTCTGTGAAATCGAACGAGCGTATAGTCCATCTATCCTTCCGCCCGAGCATGATTGATGTTCTATCGCTCGTGAGAGCCTGCCCGAAAATTGAGACAATCCAACTGTCGAAATCTGCTTTTGTGAAAATCTCGAAAGATGTTTCAATCTACTGTGCTGATCAGAGAATCACGATTATCACGGGGGAAGTGTGGGGACATCGCAAGGATTTGAACGATTACTATGAAGTTCCTAAGTTCGTCCTTGAGAGAATTTCAGCCATGAAAGCGGGTGGCGTTCCTACTGAGGATATTATCTCAGAGGTTGTACGGAAACACAGGATGAGTCGAGAACAGGCTGAAATGATTGTTAAGGAGTAAGAGAGATGGTTACAATCTCTGTATCGTCTGGCGCTACCGGTAAAATGAAAGAGACCTCATCGAACGAATTTAACCATTTTATAGAACTTGCTGATAAACTCGGAGTGGAAAAAGCAGTTTTGAGAGCTCCTGTGTTGATTAAGAGCCAGAAAGGCAAGACTTATTTATTTAACGGAGTTTACAGTACAGATTCAAGAGGTATGTATGTTATAAATGTAGACTCTAACAAATTAAATGCTCTGCTTAGTTCCTACGGAAGGGACATTGAAGCCGGTTACATAACGTATAATGAAATCATGAGATCCATCGAGCATGACATCAAGGAATTTGTCACCGTGGAGAGGGTTAAAAATGAGTAACCCTCCTAAAAACCCAGGACTTGCGGCAGTTGCCTCTTTTTTCTTCGCGGGACTCGGACAGATTTATAATGGGGAGATCAAAAAAGGGATTATCTTAATGATAGCCCAGGTGATTAATTTTTGCCTCATATTTGTGGTAATTGGGATTATTACCTATCCTATCGTTTGGGTATATGGTATATGGGATGCGTACAAGACGGCGGAGAGGTATAACGCAGGATTGGAGGTAGAATAAAATGTATACTCTATCTTTAGGTCGTTGGTCTCATGCTGCAGGGAGATGGTTTACCAGGACCAGAATCTGGTATAATGGGTATAAATGGACACCGTTTTGTAAAGTAGAACGGAGGAATTAAAATGGTCACTTTTGATTTAGTTGATCCTCTCCCTGAGCAGGTAGAACTTTCTTCGGCAGAGTTCAAAACGTTTAACATGGTCGCCGATAAACTCGGAATCGAGCGAGTGAAAATTAATAAATGTATAAATATTAAATCATCATTGGATGATCTGCCTTCTCTTGTGACCCCGTGCCACGATTTAAACGCGCTTAGAATGCTTGTTGATCTTCAATACGAGCTTGGTATTCTCACGGATGAAAGTATAAAATTCTTGAATGTTCCCGAAGACTTCGATATTAATGAGTGATCGAATGTATCTCAAAGATAAAGAATATCAAAAAGTAAAAATCTCTGGAAGATGGTACAACGATTTTGAAGTATTCGTTGATGGAAACAGACTAAACAATATCGTAGACGTGGATATAAAGTTTGGAAATCCTCATCTAGTTACAGTTAGTATGTATGCTGATGTGGAAATCGAAATTGAAGCGGATGTTACTAAAAAACCCTTTGTTTTTATTCATGGGAAGAAATACGAATTAAAAGAGGTGTGAAAATGAATTTCCCTGACGCACTCAAAGAATGTTTTAACGGTAAGCTAATAACGAACAAAAAATGGAACGGAAAAGGGATGTACTGTTTTATGATGCCAGGTTATATTAACGGTGTTCCTGCTAATGAAACATTAGCTCATGCTGCCATGATAAAAGAAGGAGAAAACGTTAAGATCTTGCCTTATTTGATGATGAAAAATGCAAAAGGCGAGTTTGTCCCCTGGGTGATATCTAATATGGATGTATTTTCTGATAGGTGGGCAGTGATAGAATGAATTTTTCAGCAGCCTTAGAAGCTATGAAAGCGGGAAAGAAAGTAAGCAGACCTTCAAAATCGTTTGAAACGTATAGAATAGGACAATTCCCGTTAGATGAACCCGGAACGAAGACAGACATCATTGCGGAGAATGGCATTTTTAAGAAAATTAGTGTGTTTGGATCGGAGGGAATACTCGCGGAAGATTGGGAGATAGAAGACGAATACCCAAAAGTAAAATTATTCAGATCAAAAGATATCTATTATCAGTGCCCGAAATGCAGGAGAATATCAGAACAGTTAGTATACCCAGAAGATAATCCAGACGAAATTAAAACATGCCGGCACTGTAGGCATGAATTCAAGTTTAGCAATCTTGAAGAAATGAAGACGATGTATTATGGAGAAGTAATAAACCAGAAAGACCCTGATGCAAATGATTTTAAAACTGTAATAAGCGGAGAACCGCGTATCCTATTTTATAAAGGAAACGATTTGGAAACGTGGTACGAGGTTGAAATGATTCCTGACGATATCCAGAAACACATTCAGAAAATCAAAGACTTTGAATCTGCTCACATCAAAACAGAGAACGTCGAGTATGACGAAGAAAAAGGAGAACTAACTTTCCAGATAGTCCCAATACCCAGAGGAATGAAAATAAGGATTAATGACCTCAACAGAACGCCGTCAGAAATTGATGCAAACATAAACATAGGCATCTCTAAAGCTAGTTATTGGCTTAAAGAAGCTGCAATTAAAGATGTTATGGAATGGATAAAAGAAAGTAAAATAAAAGCAAATGTTCAAGGAATTGATCTTTTCTTTGAAAGTGGAGTCCCTGAAAATATGATACTAATGAATCATTTTACTTTTTTAACATTCAAAGAGATGATTGAAAAATAACAATTCCTAACTATTTATTATTAATTTCTCTTTTTTATATTAACGTTTGACTGTCACTATTTTTTATATCCTAACTTGTATAATAATATACAAGGGTTTTTTTGGCGAGTTTGCCTAAAAGGATAGGTGTTATAAAAAATGGCAACTCTAACACTCACGAGCGGGACTCTTCAACAGAGTTCCTTTGATAAAATCGGTGACGGATTCAAGTATGATGAGCTTAAACTATCAAAGGGTTCTTACATAGCTGCAAGACCGTATCAAATGAATTCCGGGACTACGATAACCGCAGATCCGGGCGCAGTAATCACACTGGCAGCGGGTGTATCAGAATCTCTTTTTCCCGCGATGATTCCTATATTTGGGCAGGTAACAAAGACAATCCAGGATATCACAATTGAAAATATAATCTTTGATGGGAACTATTTGAAACAGGTCGTTCCACATGGGAAAGCGTTTCAGAATTTAGTTGGACTGTCGAATTGTACCAATCTCGATATCCACGGTGTAACCGTAAAAAACAGCATGGGAGACGGTGCAAGAATCAAGGATTCAGAAGGTATCAAGTTTTCTGGGAATACTGTTCTAGGCTGCGGGCATGATGGTCTTTTCACGGATAGATGCAATGGAGTTGAAGCCTGGGATAATACCATAAAAGTTAGAATCAATAGCGGGCTACGCTGTAAAGGTTCTAAGAATATCTCTTTTCATGATAATGATATTCAGAGAGTGTCTGCTTATACTCCGTCAACAGGACCATTAATTCAGGTCGAAAACTCAAGAGCAGATGAGACGACTGCTAACGTTTCCATTCTGAACAATTATCTTGCTAATTCATGGGGTCCGGGTATCTGGGCAGCAGGGCATACCGCAACGGCTACAGATGCGGCTACTGGACTCACAATAAAAGATAATGACATTGTAGGCTGCGGGCAGATGCCAGCCAGTTATGCGCTCTCTGGTGTCGCTGGTATCGCTTGTGATGGGTGGGACAACGTACTCATTCAGGACAATAAGATTAGTGACTGCCTCGGTTATGGAGTCGTATTCGGTAGATACATGACCACCTCCGCAGGAACAGGATACAAGGCAACTGTCAAAAATAACACGATCCAGAATACTAAAAAGTGTAATTATCCGGCTGCTTCTTCCGGTTCTGCGATTTGTAATCTAGTTCCCGAGAAATACACAGTTCTCGCGGAGGGTAATATTCTGACTGACAACGTGATTGATTATTACAGTGTATCCCCGGTTGTAAAGCCTGAAATCCCGATTGTAACAAGTCCTGAAGGATATGAGATAGTACTTTCCTGTTCCTCGGAAGAAGATGCCCTGGAAGGCTTAGAATGGCTCAAGAGTGCTTCCATTAGGAGAGTGTGACCATGTGCATGGACTGTTTCAATACAATAGGAGCAATCCAACGTCAGAAACTGGATAAACACAAAACATGCTCGACGTGTGGGAATCACGAAGCAACAGAAGATTTTTCTGATTGTTTGTGTGTCTGTGTTCTTGATGGTTTAGAGAAAGGAAAGAATTCCACATGTCCCAGGTGGGTATAATCCTTCACGCTTATAAAAACTAACAATGTGGGAAATCTTAAAAAATGGAGAACATACCTGAAAATTTAGTAAGGATTGTAGCAATCCTGATGATTGGCGGCATGGAAACAGCATTAATCTGTATGAATCAAGACGGTCAATTACTCTTGCCGTGCGCGTTTGTTATCGGGATAGTCGCAGGAACGAAACTGACAGATATAAAAGAATTGATAGAAAAAAGGTGATCTAATGGCAGTCGGTGACGGTTTGAACAGGATTAGAAAAAAGTACAAAGTGCCGGCTTACAATGGAGTACGAATAAAAACTAAAAACGGAGAAATTGGTATCATTCGCGGGAACGATGGATCCCTACTGAAGGTATATTTTGAAGGAAAGCGGGACCCTGATAGCGTCGATCCCGAAAAGGTTGCATACTTAGGATTTACTCTTAAATAACGGAGGCACACATGGAAACACTAGTAATTGATTACGAGAACGCAGAGGAACTTTTTAGACTGTTTGCATCATTCGCAATCGGGCTGTTTACTTTTGCCAGTGGGTTGTACACATACCTTAAAAAGAAGGGAATCAAGTTAGCACCGATTGAAAAGGTTCATGAATATCAACAGCTTAAAGATTTTGCTTTGCTTCTGACGAAGAACGTATCAAGAGAGGAATTGATTAACATAGTTAATTTTGTTATTAAGAATAAAACAGAAAACAAAACGATTACAATGGCTGTCGTCCAGGAAGCTGGAATGATGCTGTTTGACGCGATAACAACTGAAGATATGAAATAAGTATTTAAAAAGGAGTGGTGGGTATTAAATTTTTAGATCTTAACAAGTGTCATTTAGTTCGATCATCGCGGTATCAGTCTCCTGTTGAAGTTCTAAAAGCTCACGTTGAGTTTCACAGGGCTGAGGGTAATCTAGGTGCTGAAGATGAATTTCGTTTTGCTATGGATGTTTTGAAGGCTGCGGGGATTGTTTGAGGAATTACTTTTTTAATATATATCCGTCTATTCCCAATCTATAAATAAAGAAAAGATTGATTATTTAGTATCAAGATAAAGCCGCTCTCTCTTTTGTGGGGGATACTGAGAGAGTGGCAAGGATTATTCTTTTTTCATGATTTCATTATACCTGAATAAAAAATCATTCGTACGCTCAGAACCTTCATTTCTTTGCATGGTCACAATTTCAGTTGCGATTAGTTCAATTACATCCACGAGCATTTTTATTTTGTCATACCACTTTATCAAAGAAGGATCTAACTCACTCCGTATTACTTCATACTGCGGGAATTCGTTTTCAGGGTTATCTAATGAAAGAGCTATCACCTGTTTTGCTTCAAAATCAAGGACAACAAAGAACCTGCATCCCAAAGTTTCAACAACTTTTTGATAGGAACTGTCAATTTCCAGTGAATTGAATGACCATGCTGCATCGTGTATTCTTCCGGTGATGTCTTCGAGATTGACGATGAAATCTGATTCAGCAGTGCCTATTTTATCATTTTGGAAATAGATTGGTACTGTTTTAATGTTGTGTTCAGTCATTGTTTTAGCTCCGTTCTTTTACCTTTTAATCCACCCATCCTTAGAATCATAGCGAGCAGCATATAAGTTATAAGACCAACCTGCTTCTTTTACTTCCTTTACCACAAGTTTAAAGTTAGATTCAATCTGTTTAAGTTCGTCTTCCGTTTCCAAAATTTTGTAATTAATCTCAGTTAATTTGTTGTCAAGTTGTCTCAGCTTGATAGAGGGATACTTAACTTCAATTCCAGTGTGCTGCGCGTCCCTGCTTAATTCAATGGCCTTTTCCAATGTTTCTTCTAGATTGGTTCTTTTATATATTAAAGTGTCAATGTCTTCGTGTTTTTGGCAGAGATCTTTTTCAAGTTGTTCGTATCGCCCTATGAATTCAGGGAGTGGCATTTCAATTTGTAGCTCTTCGTTTACTTTTTCTAATTTAGACAGTTTATAACCGATTTTGTTTAAGATTTTGTTAAGCATGTTTTAGGCTCCGTTCTTATTTTTCCAAAAAATACCATTGATATTTCTCTTTCAGGATTTTCAGAATCTCAGTTTGAATATTAGGATTCAGACGTTTTAGATATTCAATTTCTTTTTTTAGTATATCCTCTTTGGATTCATTACCGAAGGCAGCATCAAAAAGGCGTTCTATGCCATCAAGAAACTCTTGAATGTTCCCCTCGTTGATATACTCAACCCGCATTTTATCCGTAAGCCTGTTTAATTTCTGAGAAACATAGCACTTTTCCGCATTGGAATAGCGAACATCAAACAGTATTTGAATGGAAAACGCACCCACATAAAAGAATGGTTTTTCGTAATACATCGACTTTTTGACAAGATTGTCTATCCAGAAGTCCCATTCTTCATTAGAGAGTTGGCGGGTGGCATACATTGGTAATAGTCTAGAGATGTTTATTGATTGCATTTTTGGCTCCGTTCTTCTTATCTCGTTAAGTAGTCTCGCAACATATCAAAGTGCAATTTTGAGAGTGTAATCCCTGTAACTCTTCCGAATTCGTCCCGAATGTAACTCGGTTGTGGACAGGTCAGGAGATCTCTAATTTTTTTAATCAAGATACCACGTCTGATTATGCGTTTGTTTAGTCTCATTTTTCCAAGCTCCGTTCTTTTACCACTTGATTAAATATTTGATAGCATGTTTTCAAGCTCTGTGATTCTCTTATCCTTATCGTTTAATTCAGTTACGAGTTTATCAACTTCGTTTTCATATTCATCTTTTCTTGCAGCAATTTCATTAATCAAATCCATTACATCGTGTTCTTTTTTTGCACATCTTTGTTCTAAAAATTTGTTTTTATCTTCAAGCCCGATAAGATAGATTAACGCTTCATCGGCAGTTTTAAAACCGTGATCCAATCTAACCTTATGGACGGCCGTTCTCGTTTCCAGTTCAGTTTGCGGAAAAGTAACTTTTACCATGTATTATAAATGGTATTAATGTTATAAATAGTTTTTCTAGTAGAAATAGCAGAAATATTAAATACTATTACTATACTATA
>Ga0209318_1001442_pt1 | contig 15025 bp, 18 predicted proteins | sample RifGroE1_FD_183999 | JGI IMG/M metagenome (GOLD analysis project Ga0209318, IMG submission 183999) | Groundwater microbial communities from Rifle, Colorado, USA - Groundwater E1 (SPAdes) (version 2) | ecosystem: Environmental > Aquatic > Deep subsurface > Groundwater | place: Rifle, Colorado...
ACAACCAAACTAACAGGTTCAACTGACCGTTCTTTGTGACGAGCTTAGAACGGTCTTAATAATGTGGGTAAATGAAAGTTAAAATCTTTCAGGCAGTTCTTTGAGATAAGAAGAATTGTCCCAGTGGAGAAAATTATGGGTGTAACAAACTTTCCAAACGGTATTACATGTGATACCTCTAGAAATAGATCTATGTCTTCAGGATCAGTTGTTCCTGCCACAGGTACTGCTGGATACAATCCTGGATGTATTTTTACTAAAAGTGATGCTACTCTTGGCCAAGCTATTCAGTGGATAAATACTGGTACAGCTGCATCGTGCTTATTTGTTCCTACTGGACCTGTTTTTGGTTATGGTATTAAGGTTGCTGGTGGTCCACTTACTTCGACGACTGGATCTACTGCGCAGTCTATTGATTTGCAAGGCCTTATCATGGATAGTGATATAGCCTTTGTTGGCCATGAAGTATCTGATGATAATGATCAGATTGTTGCTGCAATTGCTGATGAAGGAGCTATTGCTATTACTGGTTCTGCTGATCCTCTTGGTGCTCATGGATATGTTTATGCAGCGTTGAGAAATAAGTGTGTTCCTGATTTTGATATTTTCGCAGCTGGAACGCACACAACTGCTGGTGGTGCTGTTGCAGAAGCTATTACAGTAACGGGTGTTTTGGCTACTGATATTGCTTTTGTTAATTATGGAGCTACTAACGATACTGATACTGTTAGTGATGTTGTTTGTACAGCAAATACTATAACGGTAACCTGCTCTGCTGATCCTTCAACTGCTCATAGTCTTCATTATGTTGTTCTGAGGCCTCGTGGTACGTTCAAGCCAAGTCATTATATTGCTTATGCAGGCTCTCATACTACAGTTGGTGGGGCAGCAGCTGAGGCAGTTACTATAACTGGTGCTCTTACTTCGGATATTCCTATCGTCATTTATAATACAACGAACGATACGGATAGTATTCTCAAGGTTGTGATGACTGCTGATACTATGACAGTTACTTGCTCGGCCGATCCAAGTAATGCTCATGCATTCAGCTATATGCTGCTTAGGGCCTATTAAAAAAGAACTTGTAATAATAAGGGAAACTTTATTATTACAGGTTTTGTGTTAATATAAAAGTTAATCCAATAAAAATTATTCTAATGGAGAATATTATGAGTATGATTATTCCTAAGCAAACTGCAGCTATGACTGAGAAGTGGTATTTTCCAGCACATTCGTTACCGAAGACTGTTAAAGTTGCTGGTATTCTTGTAGCAGAAACTATTGCAGTTAATGAAGTAGATGAGGCTGGAGAAGTGCTTCCACTTCATGACGAATTTGGTGCTGAAGTATTTCTTACAGTTACATCGCCACCACTCAAGATTGACTCTCCCATCACCCTGCAATTCGTCAAGGGCGTAACCGCTAACGCAGTCGGTGTGCAACTGGTGGATTGATGACTGTCACTAAGAGCATATTCAAGTCGATCTTCAAGAGTTATTCGCGGGGATTCGCTGGGGGAGAAACCACTGGCCCTGACCAGACCAACCTCCTAGCCTACTATCGTACCACCATATCCGATGGCAAGCTGCAAGCCGTCCTTCCCCGAGCCTCCCACACCACCCCGCAGGTAAAAGGCTCCGGCTTCGCAGGCGCGGGGTCAGCCACGGTCACCGGCCTGTTGACCACCGACACCATCACCGCCAGCGGCCCGAGCGATCCCACATGCACCGTGGATGGCACGCTGACATTTCCTGGGCCGGATTGCTGGGATATCTTCGTGCATCGGGCAGGGGTGCTGTGGGCATACTGGCCAGGAATGAATGCTGGCCAGACGACTGAGCTGGATGCAAGCCCAGGCACTGGGTATCATCTCACAGGGCTGGTGGGGACGACAATTACTGAGAGGTTGGACGGTAGCGGCACGAATTATGCGAATGAGGCGGGGTTTACGGTCGCTGACGGGGAGAACTATTTCTATGATTTTTACAGGACAAGTTTTGTGCCATCCGGGACTATTCTCCCCTCAGTAAACGGGGCACCTCCGGTTTACAAATCTGCAATAGACTATGATGGTGACTTGTGGGCAATGACCCCTACAACAAACCTTGCACTAAATCCAGGGTTTGAAACTCTGGGTGGTGGAGGCGCTGACGTATTCTCGACATGGCTAGAGTACCCAGATGTGGCGGGATATATAACGGCGGACGCAGATGTAAAACACAGCGGTACTCAATCAGCGCGATTATTGGCAGGAGCGGCGAAACTCACAAGAATAACCCAACGATTAACCGTAGCCCCAGGTAATAAAATTAAATTCAGCTTTTATACACGGGGTGATGGAACAAACCCAGGGAGATATCAAATTGTTGACTACTCAAACGGCAATGTCGCTATTATTGGCATCACTTCAACGGGGGTGTCAGGATCAACATTTGAGCTAGTTACTATTTACCTGGATATCCCTGTCACGAACCCACTCCCCTGCACCGAGATGGTGTTTTATTTTCTCTGCCCCGCAGTAACTGACGGGTATGCATATTTTGACGATGTAAGGGTCGAGGTTGCAGATTGCCCTGGTTATTCATCTGGAGGAATAAAAATACTAGGAGTAGGAGACTCAAAAACTGTCGGAATAGGCGATGGAGATTTGGCCGCAGGTGGTGGGTGGTTAGGTAGATTTCCATCCGTGCAAAGGTATAGTGCGGGGTATAGTGGTTTTGTCGAGGCACCACTAAAGTTTGGTCGAAGCGGGAAGACCGTAGCGAACTGGGCAACACTTATATCAACTCATCTCACTTATGCCATCGGTACACCTGATTATGTTTGTATTAATCTTGGGACAAACGATCTTCCTTTGTCTCCGGTCGAGGCGACATGGAAAGCCGACTATCTGACGATTATAGATGCGCTCCATGCAAAATGGCCATTAGCGGTTATCAAATTGATGCGCCCATGGCAACGAGGATATAATGCCGAAGCCGATACAATGGCAGGGTGGATAGATGACTTAGTAGCAGCAAGACCGGCTTTCGTCTTGCTGGGGCCAGATGAGAGAGATTTCCTAGAGGCTGGAAATGATGGGGTTACATACACAGTAGAGGGGTTGCACCCTAATGCATTGGGATACGACCTAACCGCCAGAGAATGGATTAATCTTATTGATCCGCAGTGGGCAACCAATGCGGCGATCACGACGTATTCCGGCCCCCTCGGCATAGACGCCCCCATAACCGGCACCACAATCACAGCACCACTCGGCGCAGACTTCCAGGCAATCTCCACATTCACCGGCGGCGCAGAGGTAGATCTCGCCACCCTCGTACCGACGGCACAGGTGCGGACTGGGTCACAGGGGACGATTGTTCGCTCGGTTGAGTCGGATGCTGCCACGATTGCGCGGGATGATCGGGTGGTGGGGGCATGATCTGGCAACCACTGATGGTGGACAGGGTTGAGGTTCCTAATATTACAAAGTGTTCAATGGAGACAATATGAAAAAACTGACATGCTTTCTATTTATTGCAATGCTTATCCCAATCGTTGCCCAGGCCGCAACAAAGGTTCAGTCGTTTACATGGACGTATGATATTGCAGAGGAAGCGAATATTACAGGATTTGAAATTTTGAATAAGGATAATGTTGTAGTTGTTCCCAGCATTCCTAAAACTTCTCGTATTGCCTCTGTAACAATTACTTATACGAACCAAGATCCACAGCCTTTTTATATAAGGGCAGTAGATGCTACCGATCCATTGATACCAGAAAAATCAGATCCATCTAATATCGCAACTTTTGTGCCTCCAAAAAAGATAGTTAAGACACCTGAAGGGTTTAGGAATTGATAGGCTTATATGGATAAATGGTATTGAAATCCAACTTAATATGGGGAAAGAGATGAAGAGACTTTTGGGAGTAGCCTTGACTGTTGGCCTGTTGACGAGCTGTACCATAAAGACAGCTGATTACACAATCAATCAAGGGGTCCCGGGTAATTGCGTCCCACAGGTAGCCAGCCTCGGACCCTACGGCGCAAGTCCTAATCAGACAGGTGCTGGCTCGACGAACTCTGGCGGGGCCGGGAACACGGTCATCATTATCGAGGATTCCAAACAGGACTCCAACGCTGACAGTGCGCTCGGCGCCTATGGTGGAACTGCTGCAACAGGGATGATCAAAGACGCTTTGAGTAAGTGGACGAACGACATGCGGCAGACAGATAGTAATAATCCTGCAACTACGACTACCACCACAACTACCACGCCGACTGCTCCGACGTTCCCTGATGTTACTCCACCGGCAGCACCTGAAGGTCAGATCGAGGAGGTAGACTGATGTTCCGCCTTATCCTGGTCCTCGTCCTGCTCTGGGCAGTGCCGACAGGAGCGGTGACCATTCCTCAGTCGCTTAACGAGTGCAACGCCCTCTGTGCTCAGTATTTCCCGGGCGGTGTGCCAGCCACACCACCTGTAACACCACCATCCGGTAACAAGACTTTCCCGCACCAGATCACCTTTGAGCGAGAAACCACTCAAGGCAACGGCTCTGCAGGCATCTTATTCAGGGCCTTACAGGCCGGATCGATTACCTACGTCAGTGTCAACGGAGAGGTTGCGAGGCAAGGCACACCTTACAAAGGTGCTCCTGTTTTCCTCTTGACCAAGTCCGGAGATCAATATGCTCGGCCGCTGAGTTTTGTAATCAAGATGACTGATGGGGTGACTTATGTTGCCAAGAGCGGGACGGCTTCAACACCTACAAATTCTACAGAGAACTATACTAATAAAGCTGAATATGATTCATATGGCGTTCGTAATGGTGGTCGTCAAGCCTGGCGTATCAACAAGCGAGGAGATTCTATTGGTGAGGGTCCAGTAAAATTCACTTTCTCTGATGGCCTTACTTTTATAGTAAAAGATCCAAATAAGAATTGTAGAGATCGGGAAGATACTTGTGTTAGAGATTCTCGTGCAGAGAAAGATGGATTTCTGTACAAGCCAGGCAACGGATTGCCAAACGGTTCTGGTGATACAGATCGAGGAACTGCTCATGGTGGAATATATTTACATGCTCCGTATGGAAACAGCAGCAAAAAAGTGTTGATGCAATGGTGATTTGTAAAAAGTGTGGATATAAATACACTGGACCAAGATGTCCAATATGTAATTATCCAAACGAAGACTGTGATTGAACCTTATCTCAACTTTCAGGAGAAAGTTATGCGGGTGATTGCGGAAGACAGTTTGCAGTTATTCAAGAAAAATGATGAAGGTTTGCATTATGTTAAGGATCGGTACTGTAAGGAATCGGGACCATGTTTCTCCTTTGATGATCACGGCAGAGCCGGCGTAAGTTGTGAGCGGTTTCGCTATCAACCAACAGGTGTAAAGATATGTATCAAATTATAATCTTCTTCATTTTACTACTTGCTTCAACAGCTAATGCTCGTTTAGCTACAGTAGTTAGTGTTACTGATGGTGATACAATTAAAGTTGTTGATGAGACTGGACTAATTACTGTTCGGCTTTATGGGATTGATTCTCCTGAGAAGAAACAAGCCTTTGGTCTTGCAGCTAAAGATTTTGTTGAAGTTATGGTTAAAGGCAAGGTTGTTAATATTGCACCTGTTGATGTTAAGTATTATGATCGTTATGGTCGGACAGTAGCTGTTGTAATGCTTGGAACACAATGTTTACAAGAACAGCTTTTGCTTGCTGGTTATGCTTGGGTTTATCCGCAGTATTGTAAGAAGTCATTTTGTCAGGCCTGGGAAAAGTTACAAGGTATTTCTGCTGGCAACAGGGTTGGGCTGTGGACTGCTCCTGCTCCAGTTCAGCCTTGGGTGTGGAGAAAGCATAAATGAAATACTGGAAGGGCTATGAATATGTCGTAGCTGAGGATTTCTTTGTACAGACAACAGTTTACGGTTATGACATATCTGATAAGTTTTTTCATTTGTATACGTCTGGCAAACTTGAAATTTATCAAGGTTATCCTTGGGATGGAAACAGCGGACCTTTTCCGGATATTGATCAGACAATCGAGGCTTCATGTGGACATGATATTCTTTGTGACTTGATTAATGGTGGAAGATTACCTCATGATGAACAGCCTAAGGCAGATCAGTTTTACCATGATACAGTTATTAAAAAAGGTATCTGGCCTTTTGTTGGAAGGCAATTAACTATGGTTATAAGATTTCATATGTTGAAAAAGGGATCAAAGAAGTTTAATCGGAAGGTGTATGAAGCATGATCTTCCTGAGGAAAGGAGAAATGAATGGTTGAGACAAGCGGATTCTTGGCACTTGCCGCTGTGATTGGAGTTCTTTTAGGTTGGGCTATTTCTTTAATCAGTTTTGGTAGAAAGATTGAGCAACGGGATACAAAGATAGCCAGTAGTCATGAAAAGATAGATAAACAAAATGAGAAGATTGCTGCTCTTGAAAAGAAACTCGATGATCTTAATACCGCTAAGGCAGCTATTTCTCGACTTGATTCTGATATAGGATCTCATGCTAGTGATATTGCTGAACTCAGGGCAGCTATCAAAGATGTGCTCAGTCTTTTCAAATTGGCTGATGGTGAACCTAGGTTTATTACTCGACCAGCTTGTTTAGGGATGCAACAAAATTGTCATGAACTTTCTACTGAACGAGATATTGCTAGTAAAGTGAGGTTTGGTAATTTGGAAAGATCCATTCAAGAATTAAAAGATTCACAGGAAAGTAATCTGGCGCTGCTTGTTAATGAAATTCGCAAGGTGCAAGTATGATACTCAAAGATGGTAGTGAAACTCAAGATCCTCGTTGCGGTTTGATCTTTCAACTTGATCCACTTGCTCCAAACCTTCTTACAGTTCCACCGATTGATGATGGAATTGACTTGCGATATCGAGAGTTGATCAGTAAATATCGAGTAAAGAAGTTCAAAGAACCTTTGCTTAATCAAGGTAAATGGAGTGCCTGTGGTGGGTTTGGCTTTACTGCTTTTATGGAACATGAACCTGGGATAAGAACTCTTGGTGACGAATGGGCTCTTGAGTTTTACTTCAGATGTCAAGATAATGATCAGTGGTCAGGGTCTGAAAGGCCTGACTCTAAGCCAATTAGTTATGGGACGTCACTTGCATCGGTGATGCAGACTGCAAAGCAAGAAGGGCTGATTGAATCGTATTGTCGAGCACGAACAGTTGATGAAATAATTCGTGGCATCGACTATTATGGTTCTGCAATTCTTGGACTGGAATGGACTGAGGGTATGATGTATCCTCGAGAAGTAGACGGATTGAGTACTCCAGGTGGTGAAGTAGTTGGTGGACATTGTTCAGCGGCTACGTTTATTAATCTATATCACAGGCTTATTGGTGGACCAAACTCATGGCCATTATGGAATCGCATTCGTAACGGTTACTGGGTAATGGATCTTGATGATTTTGCTGAAGTATTTATCAAGCGTGGTGGTGAGTGTGCATTTGCCAGGAAAGCAGTTGTTCAAGGATAATTGAATGAAAATTTCTGATGTTTTGCAAGTTGCAATTTATCCTGGATTAGCCTTACTTCCAAAGCAAATGAGTTCTCCTGCTGCAATAGCTATGCTGTTAACTATAGGTTTGCAGGAATCAAAGTTTATTTATCGCCGACAGGTTGGTGGTCCTGCAAGAGGCTTTTATCAGTTTGAGCAGATGGGCGGCGTAGCTGGAGTTTTACATCATTATCAAACTGGTATGATTATAAAAGGAGTTCTTGATAGACTTCAATATGATAGAAGTGTTTCTACAAGTTACTTGGCTATTGAACATAATGATGCTTTAGCTACAGCGTTTGCTCGGTTATTGTTATGGACTTTACCAGATGAACTGCCACAGAAAGGTGAGTATGATAAATCTTGGTCACAGTATATTGATGCTTGGCGGCCTGGCAAGCCACACCGTGAGACTTGGAATGAATTTTACAAACAAGCTTGGGAGCTTTTTGAATAATGTCATATAAACCTGGTGATTATTTAGTAATCTGCGATCAATGTGGCTTCCAGAGGTATGCATCTGAATGCCGAATGACTTGGGATAAGTTGTTTGTTTGTGCTGATACTTGTTGGGAAGAAAAGCATCCACATTATACTGACCCGAAACCATTAGGTGAGAAGCAAAGTGTTCCTGTACATAGGCCAGAACCAGAGGAAAATTTTATAACTGTTCCAATAACTCCAGATGATCTTTAAGGATACTTATGGCTACTTTTAGTGAATTAAAAGAAAAGGTTGAGCTTCTTATTAATGATGATTCTTTTGAAGATTATTTGGGAGATTTTATTAATCAAGGAGTTTCTGAAATTGCTGGTGGTATGCCATCTTTGTTGGATGGAATTGAGAATCCGATACCAAATATAATTACTCCACCATTGCCAGAATTGTTTACTATAGATACTGTAGAAACTTCTACAAGTGCTGCATTTGTAGATATGCCAATTGATTTTCAACGAGACTTGCAATTGGTTGTTTCATCTACTGGAAGTGAGATTGATATAGCACATTCATTTATTGAGTTTGCAGAAACTTATCCATTGCTTAATAAAACAGGTAGGATTTCTGAAGCTATTGAACATGGAAGAAAATTATATTATCAAGGTATTCCTGCAAGTGCTGAGACATTAACATTGCATTACTATAGACTGCCTGTTGATATGGAAGATGATGATGATGTTCCAGATGGAATCCCATCACATTTACATATATCCTTATTGGTGAACTTTGCTGCTTGGAAAGCTTACGAACATATTGAAGATGGTCTTGAAGGTGAAATACCAAATACGCTTAAATATAAAAATAATTTTCTTGCTGCATTAAGAACATTTGAATTAACACTTCCATTTTATTCTCGTGGATTAATGCTTAGATAATTTAAAACAGGAGTATGCTATGGCATTAGAAGAAGGGAAAAGAGCAAAGTTGAAACAACCGACTGTTGAGGGAGTTGTAGTTGATGTGCAGTACAATAAGAAAGAACGATGCCTTGAGCATTGTCTTGAATGGACTACAGATGTTAATAATGATGGAATAGTTGAAACTCATCGTCGATGGTTTCTGGAATTTGAATTGGAAGAGGTGATGTGATGGAAGAAATTAGAACTGAATTTTCACATGGCCTCTCAGAACAAGGTGCAAGTATTGGTAGAGGTGTTGAAGCAATAGAACAGTCTAAAGCAATTGGTCGATATGGTGTTGAATGTATTGGCCCAGTTGAAGAATTTCGTTCACAGTATGTTTTGCTTCGTGATAGAATTCTTGCATTTAAACAAATGAGTAAAGTTCGCAGATTTTTGCAGCGATCAAACATTGCTAAGACGTTATCTGATTTTGCCACAATTCCGATAGAGATCAAGTGGACTGAGGCATTTGATAATCTTGTTACTACGGCTGGCAAGAATGACATGCTTGACAAGTATCTGGCCGGTTCATCTTATACTGCTGCTTGGTATATTGGACTGATTGGATCAACAAGTTATACAACTGGTGCCGCAGTTACCGATACTATGGCCTCTCATGGTGGTTGGGCTGAAGATGTTGAATATTCTCAGGCAGCACGACCGACCACGGCATGGAGTGCAGCAGCAGCTGGTAGTAAGGCTCTGTCAGCAGCATGTGTTTTTTCAATCAATGGTGATGGAACTACAATTAAAGGCTGTTTCCTTAATTCTGTAGCCACTAAGTCTGGAACGACTGGTACTTTGTTCTCTGCCGGATTGTTCACTGGTGGTGACAAGGTTCTCGCTAATGGTGATACGCTGAATGTTAGTTATACTGCAACCTTGACTTAAGGATTAATGTGGGAGCAGTTCCAACATACGTTAATCAAGGAGCGTTTACAGCTGGTACTGGAGCATTATCTGTTTTAGTGCCAACTGGTTATGCTGATGGGGATATCCTTATCCTACTTGTTTCTTCAGCAAATGAGGCCATCACTACTCCTGGAGGATGGGCTGAAGTATCTAATAGCCCACAAGGTACTGGCACGGCTGGCGCAGCTGGTGGAATTAGGCTAGCTGTATTCTGGAAGTTAGTATCTGGCTCACAATCTGCTGTTTCGGTTGCAGATTCTGGCAGCGTCACTGCTGGACAGATGTTTTTATTTAGAGGGATAGATACTGCTGGGCCAATTAATATTACAGCCGGCAGTATTAATACTCCAGCTTCTATATCTTGGTCTTGTCCTGCGGTAACTACTACTATTCCGAATTGTCTTATCCTAAACTGTATTGGCCAGGACCGTGATGCTAACTCAACCACTTCGCTTACATCTGCATCGAATTCTAATCTTGCTAGCCTGACTAAACGCGCTGATGAGACAGTAAATACTGGAGCAGGCGGCGGATTAGGTCTTTATACTGGCAGCAAAATAGTTGCAGGAGATACTGGTATAACTTCTGTTACTAGTACAGCAACTACTACAGCAGCATTTATTACTATTGCTTTAGCACCACCTACTACATTTGGAGTAGCTCAGTCAGAATCTTCAGCAATAAGTGACATCATTAACGGTGGTGGTGGTGCTCCTATCGAAGCAGCAACAACAGAGACTGCAGCGACCAGTGAGACTACTGTCGGAATTATTCCTACCACTGCCTCGCAAGCCGAGACGATTGCAATTGCTGAAGAATATCTGCCCTATAAGAAGGTCACAGTTGTTGGTGTCGTCAATCTGCCGATCGTTTTCAACGATGTTGGAGAATCAAGAACTGTAGGATCTGCGGCTATTACTGTCCCGGATGGCGTTGATTTCTGTATCCTATTTGTTGGATCACGACAGGCCTATGTGAATAGCGTTCCTCCGTACTATGACGCCTTTCTTTACAGCCCGTGGCCAGAGCATATTCCAAATTCTTACTCATTGAGCGGGCAGACTATGGCTTTTGCTGCCAGGAGTCAGGAGCTTGATGAACTGGTGGGCAATAACAGGTATGTCTACGACGTTGCATCTTATATACTGGCCGCCCCTCCGCTTGGAGAACAGGAATTTGAGTGGGACTTTAATCCTATATCTGACGCCCATTTCTTCAGTCTCATTTTCTATGCGAATGTGCACCAGACTGACCCCCTGGTGATTACTTACGACTATAAATATTTTCGATTTGGAGCTACTGCTTCAGCTACACCAGTCAGTAGAACCCTCACAGCTATCGCTTCCGAGGAAGGCGGACTGACTGTTGGTGCAATGTATTCTTGGGTTAGTGATCTTTCTGCAAAGCCTACTATAGAGACAAATAGTCAGTTTCTTAGATTACTTCAAGGCTCGGTAGATACCTTGTACGATGCTGCCATGATGGTTGGGGATTTCCCCGGAGGTACGGCAAGCAGTTTCGTTTTTACTAACGTATCCTACGCTGGATACCTCGCGTTTTCCTTGCGAAGATCGGAGGGAGAACTGTACCGGGCTGCTCAGGCTGAGTCAATCGGCAGCATATCTGATGCAAGTATTGGACAAGACCAGACTCAGTATGTACATTCAGCAATAACAGAAACTCTTGCAGTAGATAGTGTTGGAAGTTCTAATAATGCTGAGAGTGTAGATCTGGCAGATACAGCAGCTATAAGTGCAGTCAATGATGGAGAAGCTATTCCTTCTGGAGCTGAGATAACTGAAACAGTAGAGCTAACTGATGAAGAAGATAGCTTTGCCACAAATGAAGGATTTGATCGCGGAGTAGGTGAAGGCGCGGTATGTAGTGATAGTATAGAATCAACTGTTACTATTGAAAGAGGGGCTACTGATTCTCTACCTGTAAGCCAGATTAATGGACCTTATGTCGATATTCCAACAGAGATAATGTTCTCTGACGATAGATCATATCAGACACATACGTATGCTAATACGGCTAGTGGAGGACAGGCAGTTACAATTCATGCAAATACTAATCTATTAATATTTTGTTATCACACTCTTTTCTATACTCCTGCATGGATTCAAGAAGGAAATTACACACTGACTTTGGGTGGTGTGCCATTCGTACATCTTGCTAATACAAATGCGGCTGGTTATAATGTAATGGTAGCATATTTTAAGAATCCAGAATCAGGGAATATTGCTTGGAATTTTCCTAATCCAAATTTTGGTGGTGTTGAAGAATATGCTGATATTATTAAAATCTGCCAATTTACCAATGTTGATATTTCAGGAGATCCATTTCGCAGTATCATATCTCCAGAAGGTGTAATTAATGCTTCCTCGCTTACGCTTTCTGATATTTCATATAATGAAGGAGATATGATAGTTGGCATTGAATACGGTATGGGTGGTGGAGCATATGGTGAAGTCAGATGCGATGTAGGTAGACAGCCTAACTTGATTAGTGGCGGGGCATACAATAGTTCGTATGGGTGGTCAATCAGAACGACAGTAGGAGTAGTTCCCTGGGGGGCAAGTAGTATTATTGCAACTACTGCAGATGGGACAACGCAAGATTACATCTATATGATGGCACTGGTTCTCAAGGTAAAACTAGAGGGTTGGATTGCATCATCAGCAACCACAGAAGCTGGATCACTCACACCATCTGATATTCTAACTAGTACTAGTCTTCATGCTGAAGAAGCGGATAGAACTGATTCTTTAGAAGTAACTGAATCACATAATGGAATTTCTTCTATTACTGAAGAAGCAGATAGAACTGATAGTGCTGCAATTGCTGAAGCACAAGTTGGAACACAATCTTATGGAGGAACAGTTACAGATAGTTTAATAATTGCTACTGATCAAATAGCTAGTCGATATGTTTATGGTACAGGTTACGCATGGGCTATAATTAGGGCAACACAGAATAGTCATAAGACAGCTGATTCCTCAGTGATTGATACATTAATTCCTAGTGAAGAGATTATTACATGGCGAGGACTGTATGGGTCTCTTGCAGATACAGCAACCATTGAAGAGCTTGTTTCGGCTTATAATGCTGCGTCGGGAGTAATTTCTGAAAGCATGGAGATAGATGATGACTCTACTACAATAATGGTTAGTTGGGGCTTCACAGTTGAGACGTCATTTGTTGCTGGTGTGCTGACGAACACCGCCATAATGAACGCTGCAAGGATAGAGTTGTTTACTGTTCTTGATGGTTATTCAGCTATCAGAGTTGAATGCTACTTTCCTGAAATGACTGTCACTTATGGAGAAACAGCATATACTGCTACTTTGTTTGTACCAACAATAGAAGCACTTTTTAACAGTGAGACAATTATGGGAACGTTGCAAGATAATGAGATAGAAGCAATTTTCAGTCAGGGTGAAATTACAGCTGTTCATGATACACCTGAAATAGAGGCTATAGCGACTGGTGCAGTTGTTGCGACTCTCAGTCAATCTACATACATCGCAACAAAGGGAGAATGACATGGCAAGTGAAAACGATATCAGAATGTATAGAGGTGATTCATATGATCTTACTTTTACCATTACTGACAGTGACACAGCTCTTCCTGTATCTCTTAGTGGTGCAACATTGAAGATGACTGTTACAACGATTAAAGATCCTCCCGATGCTACTACAAAACTATTTGATATGACAGGAACTATTAATGCTGATCCGACGACTGGAATAGTAGTCTTTAAACCTACTTCGGTGAATACTGCAGCGATCGGAAATTATTTTTATGATATTCAGTTAACTAGTGGAACGGATGTAAGAACGGTTCAAAAGGCAAAATTTGATATAGTTCAGGACAATACGAAATGATTATAAAACTATTCTCTGGAACTACGGGCTGGAACAATATTGCTGATCCAACCAGACTCAAGATTGATTTTGAGACTGGTATCGTCGAACTGGCAGAAGCTCTTGATGTTGATATAGATGATAATGGGAGAATCTCTAGAAGGTTAGGACAAGTCAGAGTTGCAACAGGTAGTTATCATTCGCTGTTTTGTGATGGTGGAGATTGTTTCGTTATTCTTGAAACTGTTGGTGATGCAGCCATTTATAAAGTTGGCACTAACAATATTCTTGTCGGTGTTCGTTCAGGCTTGACTAAGAACCTTAGGATGGGATGGTGTCAGACTAGTCTCGGAACTTATTATAGTAACGGCGTAGAGAGTGGATACATTACTGCAGGCGTATCTTATCCATGGGCAGCACAGACTTATGTTGGTCCGCCAACAACTAAGACATTCGGAACACCTCCACTTGGTACTCATCTTGCTTTATTTTCTTCTAGTATGTGTGTTGTTAATGGAGCAATTGTCAACTACTCTGAGCCACTTGGATATGGTTTATTTGATAATGCTCGATCAAGATTACGATTTGCTAGTAATGTAAAAATGTTTAAACCTGTTGATGGTGGAGTATGGGCGTCAGATAGTAAGAGAACTTACTTTCTTGAAGGCTCAAATATTAGAGAACTTATTCGTCATCCACGTCTTGAATGTCCTGCACACGAATATTCTGAAGCTATCGGTTATATAGATGGTGAGAAATTTGGACTTTCACCAGATACAGGAGAATGCGCGGCATGGGCATGTAATGATGGACTGTGTATTGGTACTCCACAAGGCCAGTTGATTGTAGTTACCAAGGATAAACTTAATTATCAGACAGGAACCAGAGGTGCGACAGTCTTTAATGGGAGTACAGTTATCAATACGATTGATGATTCAGTTTGCATAAGAACTAATCTACGTGGAGCCACATCTAGCAAGTATCAAAACTATGGATTTAACTCGATGGTTAAGTTTAATGGTGGATTGTATGGTGCAAAGAGTGATGGATTATTTCAAATTGCAAGTGGCAGCACTGATAACACTACTTTGATTGCTTCTACATTTACTCTGCCTACTACTGATTTAGGCTCTCAGAATAACAAGCATCTTCGTTTCTGGTATATGGGAGTAAAAACTGATGGTAAGATACAACTTGACTTGACAGCAGAAGGTAAGACTACTAGTACTAAATCATTTAGAATTTCACCTCCGAGGAATGTACATCAAGTTGTTAGAACACCAATAGGAAGAAATTTATATGGGAGATATTGGACGCCTAAGATAT
>Ga0209318_1001445_pt1 | contig 14999 bp, 11 predicted proteins | sample RifGroE1_FD_183999 | JGI IMG/M metagenome (GOLD analysis project Ga0209318, IMG submission 183999) | Groundwater microbial communities from Rifle, Colorado, USA - Groundwater E1 (SPAdes) (version 2) | ecosystem: Environmental > Aquatic > Deep subsurface > Groundwater | place: Rifle, Colorado...
AATTACCTACAGCAACATCAGCAAAAGCATCTGTAAGCAAATCAGCAGACATATCTAATTGTTGACCTACTAAATCCTTAAGTCTAAATGCACGAATATACTCACCTGCAACTACCTTATATTCATCAGTATTGATAATTTCAGGTTTATCAATGATATTAAACATTACATAGATATCACCTAATTTTGCAGTTGCTAAGTCAGGAACAATTACTTGGGTATCAGAAACTACGTTAAATTGATAACCATTATATGTATTAGCAATTGCAACTACATTAGGTTTGTTAGGAACTTTAAGAAAATTTGAATCATGAAACTTGAATAAACTCATAATAAATAACCTCCTATTATTTTTATATTTTAATTTAAATTATTAATATCTAATGATATTATATATTTACTTTCTTCAAACTTAGTTAAAGAAAGAAGGGATGCTACCTGGAATTCTTTTAATATCTTTTTCTTTAATTGCAATAAACATATCATTCTTAGTATTAACTTCTACAGATGCATCTTTAGCAATCATTTCTTTAAATTTCTTTGCACATAATTCTGCTTCTGCTTTCTTCAACCCATCCAAATCAACAGTATCTACAAATGATTTGAGCGAATTAACTTCTGCTTCTTCAAAACCATTCTTAGTAATTTCAGTTTCAAAATAAGCATTAACTTCTGCAATTTTTGCTTCTGATTCCAATTTTGTTTTCTCTTCTCTAAAAGAATTAACTTCTACAATAAGAGATTCTTTTTCAGTTTTCTCAGATTCAAGTAGTTTATTAACCTCTACGATAGTGGTATTTAACTCAATTACTTTACTATCTAATTCTAGAGTTTTTTCAGTAAGAGTATTGACTTCTGTTGCTTTTTCTTCTAAAGATTTAGATAAAGTGTTGACCTCTAACTCCTTTGCTTCCAAAGATTTAGTTAATGAATTAATTTCATTAATTTTATCTTCGATTTTTTGGTTAAGTTCTAATACAATTTTTTCATCCATTTTGTTATTTTCCTCCTTTGTAATATTATTTAATATATTAATCAGTGACTTATTAACTTCTACAGATTGTTCGCCATTTACTGGTTCCCATGATTCTTCTACTTTTATAATGTCACCGATAATAACCTTTGAATTTTCAATAGAGTATGAACTTTTATAATACTCACCTACTTTACTCCAACTCTTCATTACAAAAGTTGAATTAGTTGGATAAAACTTATGAATATAATAATAGTGATATTCTTCATTTTCTATGTTATTAATTTTCTTATTAAAAGAATTTTCCACTAAAGTCGCAATGTCATCAATATTCATTTCATTTATCTCAATGATAATACTGTTGTTATTTTCTGGCAAAATATTATCCTCCTTTCCTGTAGTTACTTTAGTATTTAATTTAGTATTTAATTCAAGCATAAGAGCAGACTTATCAGATGGTTCAACTCCAATAACTAAAGCATGTCCTGAATACTGATATGTCTGGGGAATTCTGCCATATTCTTTCCATCCACCATCATAGATAATTTTAGTATTACCTTTTGATTTATCTGCACATATCTCTACTGAACTTTCAACTGGTTCACCATTATCATATTGTTCCTGCAAGTAAGTAACTAATTCTGGAAATCGTTGATCAAATATATATCCTTTTGCTACAAGTCCCGTAATTATTTTACCATTTACCTCTATATTTTCATCAATAAATGCATCTTCAAATGCTCCTACAACTAAACTATCTTGAAATGTTATCTTACCATCTTTAGCATTTAATTCTCCATGAGCACCAAAAGGTATAGAATTATCATCATCTAAAAATTGTGCTACTATAGGCATTGTTTTTACACTGTCTATATTTTCTTCAACATATTCCTTTTTCCAACTTATACCATTAGAATTGTATTTTTTATCAGAATCATATATTTCATGCAATACAAATTTACAAGGAGTTCTTCCGGCTTTTGATGTTTTTTTAGATATTTCTATTACACTATTTTTCGTTCTTCTCACCTCCTTTAAAATATTAGAAATTAAACATACTTCCAATGTAATTTTGTCCCATCTTCTAATTTACCACAAGTTTTTTGTCTACCCTCACAACAATCTGCAATATGACTAGAACCATTAATTACATTTCTTTTTGCCTCAGAAATTGAATTATATATCACTCCTGTTTCTATACACAAAACCTTTTTAGATATACTTTTTATAGATTTAATTAACATATTTTTTAAATTTTTTATTCTTTCATTCTCTGCGTTATAATCACACCAATTCAAAATTGAACCTTGTTTAAGATATTTCCTTATAGTATCTCTTGATAATTTAGTTAATTTAATTATTTCATTTATATTTTTAATTCCACTATTCCAATGATCACAAATAACTTTAACTAAACTATTACATGCGTATTCATGACATTTTAACCAGTCTATATCTAATTCCTGAAAATTTAATAATTGTGGTAGTTCACTATTCATAATACTATTTTTTATATATTGTAATTCTGATTTATCACAATCAATTCTAATTATTTTTATATCATGTTCTTTACACAGTCTATCTTTTTCATCATCAATAAATTTACTTTCTTCCTTAGTTCGACCAGTCATTTTATTGTCTTTTGTATGGAATCCACCATCCATTTCAATTCCATACTCTTTGCTATTTAATTCAAAATAGAAATCTAAAAAACCGTTCCTTAATTTCCTTTTAAATTTATACATCAACCAATTAAAGGTTTTTTCTGTCTCAAAATCTTTAATGTTATTTAAATTTTTTATTTGCTCAAAAAAAGTAAAACCAAATTTATTTGGATAACTAACTCCATCGCTACATTTAGAACACGAAAGTCCTTTTGAACAATAGTCACTTATTTTTTTATTCTTAATAATATTACCGCAACAATTACATTTCCAATCCACTCTTTTTTCGCTGTGTTGAGTATATTTATATCCATCTTTTGGATCAGCAAGTAATTTTGCTAATTTTGGATTTGTTGCCCACATATCATTAAATCCAATTAATATTTTTTGATTGGCACAATAAGGACAACCTCTATTCTCAATTAAACTATGTGCTATCGGACTCCATTCACCTGTACAATTTAAACATTTCACTTTTATATTGTCTATTGAACCAACATATTTACCAATAACTTCAATGTTAGGATTTATATATTTTACTTCTTTAACAAATTGTTCATGAGTTTTCTTTGTCTACTCATTACACTATCATTCCTTTCTAATGATTTATTTTCATCATTACATCCCTTTCATAATTTAAAATTAAACAATAAAAGAAGGAGAGCGAAAGGTACTCTCCTTGTCAATAAGGTTAATTACTCCTTATTTATCTTTTATAAAATTATCTATATTATTATCATTATATTATTAATCTGTACTTTGCTTTTTCTGTTTATTACTCCCTAAATTCCTCTGAATTTGACCTCCTGGTTTAAGATCTTCAGTTTTTTTCAATGGTGCTCCACCTTTATTATCACTGGAAGAAATTGTATTAGCCGACTGATGGACAGGATATTTTTCTTCATACCCTAATTCAATTTCCTCATCTAGACAACTAAAATAATCGTCTACATCGAGTCCAGCGCAAGCTACTAAATATCGTCTACTTCCTCCAATCAATGTATATAATTTTTCTGCTTTCTCAAACATATCATCCTTATTTAACCAAGAAATAGGCAAATACTTAATATCTATGTAATCTTTAGGTCTTATATTTAATAACTCATTAATAACTCTTGTATATTCTCTGGCTATTTCATTTACTGATTGAAATACTTGTGAAGATACTAAATCTAAATTTACTGCTAAATTTGCATATGAACTTCCACCACTTGATTCTGCATTTAATGCACTACTAGCAAAACCTAAACTTGTACTTATCTTCTTTATATTTTCATCACTTAAAGTATCGACAATTAAAGAAGAGTCTTTACTTAATCTATCAATTTTTGTACCTGGAGCAAGAGACAAAGTTGAAATTTTAGCAGTATTACCGTTTGTATTAACTTTAACAGCATTTTTAAATGCTTCTATTATATTATCTTGTTGTGTTTTATTTAAACTGCAAGAACCTGCTTTTTCTCCTTCTGGGAGAATAAGGAAATATATACTACTAGCTAATTCACTAATTAGTTGATATTGACTATCATCATAATCTCCACTTAATTTCATATCTTTAAAAGCTGATAATCCTAGAGGTCTACCATATGGTTCATCCTCTTTTGCTTTAGATTTTAATGCAATTGTTTTTCTATAATCAAGAATAAACCATCTTTTACTAACATCTTTTTTATAATCCATATATGCTTTTATAAAATCTTTAGGATAATTTTTAATTTCATTTATTAATCCACCATATTTAAATTGATCAAAATACATCATATCAAATGCTGCAATAGATATATTATTTTGAAATCCAATTATTTTACAATAATCTAAATCTAAAGGTTGTATCATAAAATTATCATCTAATGATAATCCTTCAATTCTATCAATTGAATCTACTATTACTGCACCAGTATCAATTTTTTTATTATTCGCTGTTGTATCTCTCAATATACCAATATATGTTCCATAGATATATAAATTTCTTAATATATCTCTTGTTGATCTATCATGATTTAAAAGTTTTAATAATAAATTAAATTTTTTCTTTTTTTCTTTAAATTTATCTGTTTTATTTCTCATAGTTGTTATATGAGATAATGTTGGTATAGCAATCATATAATCTACTATATTACTATAAATTCCTTGTTCATTATATGCTTGTTCAGATATAGTCCTTAAAATTTCATTATATATCATAGGATATTTTACATATTGTTTTAAATCACTCATTGATATATTGTCAGTATCTAATCTTCCTAATGAAAAAGAACTATAAGAAAGTGAATTTAATTCTATTTCATTAGAATTAGAGAGTGGGGGAGATGTATCAGTAAATTGAGTGTTTTGATTATTTGTTTCTATTTGTTGTTGCTGTTGAATTTGTTGCTGAATTTGTGATTGAGGATCTTCTTTTTGTTTTTTTGGCAATTAAATAAAATCCTCCTTTCTGTGTTTAATTTTTATTTATGATTTAAATTTAAGATTTAATTTATTTATTGTTTTAAATAAATATTGATTGACATTTATTCTTGACATTTATATTAATAATGTGTTATTATGAAAATGAAAATACGAAATCATAATCTGAATCATCTTCTTCTCGTTCTAAAAATAAAGAAATGTAAAATAATGGATACACTAACGCCGAATAACGATCCTTATCGAGTCTTTTTATAACTGGTTCAACAGTTATAGTTGTTTGTGTTTTTTTTAATTTTAAATTTGCAACTTCATCAATTAAAAATTGTACTTGAATACAAGCCATTTCAATATTATGCAAATAATCTTCTTTTAAATCTTTTGGCAAATTATCTTTAATATCATCAAATGTTTTAATTAATTTTAATGTATTAGATTCAACATAATTAATAAATGTTCTAATAATATCTCCATTGATTCCCTGTGATTTTAAAACATAGAGAATCTTTGGTGCATTAGAAGATTTAGACTTATCTTCTGTATTAATAGTTGCCCAAGCACCATATTCTTGATTTGTTTCAAAATCAGTAACATCCTCAAGTAATTTTTCTACCAATCCTTGTCCAATTGTATTCCCATCAATTACGACAGCTTTAACTCTTGATTTTATTAAATCTAAATTACCACCATATTTATAAAAAACTCTTTTAACTATAATTGATTGCTCTTCATAGTTTAATCCATTAGGTGGATTTATTATATTATGTAATTGTATCTGTCTAATAGAGCCACTTGTATTTCTTATAATTTTTAAAACAACTATTGACGTTTTATTATTACTTTCAGAGTTACTTCTAGCAACGTCTATTCCAATTACATATTCACATAAATCAAAATTACCTTTTTTATCTCTTGGACATTCTAATTCTGGTGGGCTTACAACTCTTGCTTTGATTAATTTACTAATATTTATTAACGCCCCATCTGACACCCCGATCCAATCACAAAGATAATTCTGACGAAAACGAATAACATTATTTTTTCTTGATTTATCAATCACTGATTTCTTTTGTCTACCAAAATGAACAGGAATAAACCAATCTGAACCAAATACAAATGAACCTTTTAAATCAATCATATCTCTAGACATCTTTAATATTTTTTCATATTCATCTGAATTTTTATATCCAGATGTTGAAAATCTATTAATTTGTCCATTTAACTCTTCTGGGTCTGTTTCTCCTGTCATAGTAGTTCGTGCAATATTAAAAATAGGTTCAATAGCATCATCATATGTTTCTTTATCAATTAATGCTGATTCTTCAAGCCCACCTCTTCTTCTACGAAGACCTTTACTAGTTTGAGCATTAGCAAGACTATCCACAATACTTCCATTTACAAACTCAACTTTACCAGTATCTTTTGTAAAATTTGCAGACCTAATATTTTCAGCAAAAGAAGGATAAAATCTTAATATCTCATCATGTTTATCTTTCCATATTTTAACAGCAGATTCTTTTGTTGATGCTGTCACAGAAGTATTAATATTAGGGAAACAGCAAGCAGTATGATATTGATTCATAATGTGTAAAAGGGTTTTTGAAATTCCTCTTGGAGCACAAAAATAATCTTCTTGAAAACGAGATATTAATCTAAGCATTACTCTTTGATGAAGATCAAATGTTAATCCACCAGTTTCTGGTTTATACATATCCCAAAAAATATCAGGCATCCACCTAAGAAATGAACATAATTCTGTAAATTCTGTAATATGTTTAGTTATTATTGAAGAATTATATTCTGATACTTTTACAGGAGATTCAAAAGATGGTTCATATATATCATATCTATCTTTTTCATGCTTTTTATTTTTAGATTCAAAATTAGAAAAACTTGCCATTATATATCACTTTCCTCATAAATAGGTTCTCTGTAAACTTTCCCTAAATCTCTAAAAACATTATTTCTTTTTATTTTTTCATTCTGTATTGCTTCTTCATTGTATCCTTGTTGCATAAAAAATTCATTAAGCATTTCATCATAAAAATTCCAAATATCTCTATATTGAATTCTTGGTTTATCTTCTAACCTACGAATATAATTTACAACACACCAAATAATCAAATCTGCATCATCATAAGGTTGTTCTTTAAGATATGGTAGAGTAGGTATAATTCCAATTTCCGATTCAACTGCTTCAAATAACTGTGGAAGTAATTCAACACCACCACTAATATCAGATTTTGATAATTGAGAAACATTTAATTTAGCATCTTTTGCAGAAGTAGAAGCTAAACTTGCCCATTCTTTTGCTTCTTTTACATCGCCTTTAGCAGTTGCTAATTCTTCTTTTACTCTAAATCTAATGTATGTTATTAATCCTTCTGTATGTAATGATGTTTTCTCTCCATAATTATCTATGAGTTTTTTCCATTTTTTTTCAAAATAATAATACTCCTCATTAGAGTATCCATATCCCCATTTATCAATAATTTTATCTGTAATTGTAAAATTATCAAGATTTGAGTTAGAATAATTTGTGTTATCATCGTCTTCATGTACTATTTCAAATACAGAATCTACCCAAGTTAATTTTTTATATTGGGGAAGTGAATTGATATTTTTAAAAAAATTCCCAATTGCATCTCCTTCACCATTTTTTTCTTTATCTGCTTGATTATAAGCAGATTGCAGAACGTCATGTATATATGGTTTATCAATTTCTTTTAAAACATTTTTAAATTTTTCAATATCTATATTACCATTGCTATCTACAGACATATTTTTTAGACAAATTTTACAGTATGGCACTTTACCTGTACCTGCATGGAAAACGCTAGATGAATTATAGAATTCAGTTGGTTTCTTAGGCAATCCACAAGATGCACAAGTTATTGATTCAATTTGTGGTTTCTTTTTTTGTTGTAGTTTTTGTTTTCTATTATTTACTGGAGGCAATTATTTCACTCCTTACACAACATTTTTCCATGTTTTAAAATTTTTTATATCTCTAATAGTTGCTTCAGTAACTTTAAATGTGTTTGCTAATTCTTTAATAGATATATTATTTACTAACATTATTCTTATTTGTTGTACTTTTTCTTTATTTAACTTCTGACCTCCTAATTTTTGTTCAAAATTTATATCTAAATCTGATAAAATATATTTAAATTTTCTTTTATAAACAATATCATATACATAACTAATTTTTACATTATATTTTTCCGAAATATCTTTTGGATGTATACCATTAGATAAATCAATTTTTAAATTATAAACTTGATTTTCTGATAATATACAATTATTATTATTTTGTATTCTTATGTCATTTCTAATTCTACCTTTATTTGCTTTTGAAATTTTTATTTTTGTTTCTTCTGATATTTTATGAGTTGTACCTAAAGGACTTTCTGCTTTAGGACGCATATTATAACCATAAATATCATTATATGAATTATAATAATCCATCCAATATTGTTCACGTTCAATTAAATTTTCTTTATTATCAATATATTCTATTATCTCAAATTCAAAGCTACCTTCCCCATATCTATTCCAAGATCTCTGCAAATGAATAGAATGATGATTACCTCTTCTCAATCTATTTATATGATTATTTTTTCTTGTTTTTAAATTAATTGCACTACCTATGTATACTTTGCCATTAATTTTATTAATAATTCTATAAACACCTAATAATTGATTATCTTTTTCATCTATAATTTTATATTCAGATTTATATGTATAATTATATTTTTGTTGTGAATCTTTAGAAAATATATTTTTAGTAGTAATTTCTTTTATCTTACGAGTTTTAGCATGTGCTTCTGCCGATTTTTTACCTTTACAATTATCACAACAATCTTTAGTAATTATATTATTTCTCCTTGAATTGTGTTGATGAAATGTTTTAGAGAATACTTTTCCACAATAATCACATTTAACCTCTACCATTGCTAAACATCCATTACTTAAATCTTCAACTTTTGCAATAAATTTATCTCCATAATTAGTAAATGGGTATCCTTTATTAATATAATGTTTTTTAGTTTTTATATACCAAGTTAATTCAACTTCTTTTGTTTCCAATGACATTAATACCAACCTCCTGTAATTTTATTCTCCTGTGTACCCATTACATATAAAAAATAAAAAAGAGAATACACACAGGAGAATAGGGAGCTACCCTAAAATCGTATTCTCTAAAATAAAGTTATTTAAATTTATTAATTTATAAATCCTACATCTCAACAAACTCAATACAATAATTATCTTCTTCTAATCTACCATCTCTTTTTGCCATATCAAATAAAATTGTCTTACCACAAATCACATTGTTATATATTTCTCTATCAATTTCAGTATCTACCACAGCAAAATGACATTTATAACCTCTTGCGTTGTCACTAGCATAAATAAATTGTATTAAACTACCATTATAAAATTCAATATCTAAATTATCTTTTGATTTTCTTATATTTTTTATATCTTTTAAAAACATTTTAAATTGTTTTTCATCAATCATATTCTGAAATTGCTTAATTTTATGTTTTCCACTATGATAAAAAATCACCTTAATTTTATCATTCTCTATACACTTAAATAAATACTTATAAAATGTACCATGTATTATTTCATATTTAGAATTTCTTTTAGCAATATCATATTTTTCATTATTATTTATTGTATCATCCTCTAATTCAGATGATATACTCATTGGGTAAAAATAAAACATCAATAAACAATTTAATCTAGTTTTACCAATAGTCTCATCTAAACGACCCAAAACAATATTACCCAATCTTATTTTTACTTCAAGATTATTAATTTCATCAATTAATTTACATGTTTCTTTATGATATTCTATTATATTTGATAAACCTAAAAATGGTTTAATATAAGTAGTTTTAGCTAATTCAGGTGTTTGTAAAAATCTTAAAACTCCATTATTTAAATCATTTATTATTTCATTAATATTTATAAATTGATTAATATTATTTCCATCTAATGATTTAATTTGTATATTATCTTGTTTAATATTAATTTCAAATGTTTCAATAAAACCTATTCCTAAACCTCGGTTATCAGCTAAAATAATTCGTATCCCAAATTCAGTACATAACCAATATGCTTCATCTACAAGTTCAGAAATTGTTTTATTCTCAAATGTTTTAACTACTAAAATATCTTTACTATTTCCTTGATTATTAATTGCCATCATAGAAGTTAAATTATTACCAACATCTACAATTAAATAATCACACTTACGATTATTTGACATAGTTAATACTCTGTTCTTGTTTAATAATACTTTTGGAATAAATTTTCTGTCCGAATTAAAATTTTTATAACTTGACATATTATCTCTCCTTTTCATGGTAGGACATGACCCAATATTTTTAGTGGTAAGACACTACCTATATCACAACAAAATCTCACATTTATACTAACTAAAACACAAGAAAACCTAATAAAAATTTAGTAGGTTTAATCTATTTTACTCATCAAATTTATTTTTATGAGAAGTATTACTTATTATTTTCCATTTATTATGATTTCTTATACTACCTTCATGATTTTGTTCCCATACTGCAATTTCTCTACTTATTTTATCTTTACCATCAAGACAACTTTTATATTCTATATCATACTCAGAATACATTAACTGCCAATCATACTTTTTGATTAAATCTAATGTTTCTCTTAATGATTTTAATGTTGCAATATATCCATTCATTTCATTATTATTTCTAAATCTCGTAAGTCTATCATTCAAATATTTTGCTTCTTGTTTAAGATTTGCCACTATGTCATCATAAAAATTGTTATCATTTTTATATACTAACTCGCAAGTCTTATGCTTTAAATTTTCATCAATAGATATTGGAATGCCTTTATAATAATATATATCATCTTTCATAATTATATTTGGAAAATCTACTAATTCTTCAAAGAATTCTTTATCACATATTATTTTCATTACATTTTTTAAATCTCTTCCTCTAAAATTATCTATATTCATATTTATACCTCCACAGTGGTAAGTCACTACCTATATTTTTATGCATTTTTTAATGCACAATAAAATCTACTAATTAATAATTAAACTAACTAGTAGATTTAATCTACATTAAAATATAAAATATATATTATTCTTCCAATGCTTCATCCATCAACTCACGTATAAATCCCCTATGATCTCTCCATCCAATTTCCTTACCTAACACAAACAATTCATATAAAACATTTTTTACACATGAATCACAATCTAAATTTTCTATTTTATCATAAAAATTTTCAATAATACTAATATCCATACATATTTGTTTATCTTCACATTCATTACATTCATCTTCTAATTCTTTACCAATTATATCAAATTCATCCTCATTATAATCTGGAATAAAAATATCCGCAAATTCATCCAAGATAGATTTAATAGAATTTTTATTACCATTTGTTTCTTGAATCCTACATGTAAACAATTCTAACAATTCTCTGTAATCAAATTCTTCTACTTTACATTCTTCATAATTTTCACAACATTCATTCTCACAATCACAAAAATCATTACAACATTCATCACAATTCATATATTTACAATCATTATCACAACTTTCATATTTCTTTTTATCTTTGTATTTACATTCATCACATTCACAAACTTCATCGTCATTGTATTGATAAGGATTATCTTTTACTAATTCTTTCTCTTTATATTCTAATTTCGCCTTATTTTTCAATTTCTTATCTTCAGCATCCTTTTCTCTTTCTAAATAGAAATAATATTCATCACAATCTACTGGATTGCTATTAATATAAAATTCTTCTAAAAATTTTCCAGTTTCAGAATCATAGATTGCCTTTGCTTCAAATAAATTCATGGTTAAATATTCTCCTTTAAATTTATATTATTGTATTATTAATATATTTTATAATTTAAATAATCTCATCAATAAATCCATACTCTAAAGCCTTTTCTCCAAGACAATAAGTTTCATTCCTTCTAATTTTCTTTAATTCTTCTTTAGAAACATTGGTTCTACTAAGAATTAATTCAACAATCTTATTATCAACTTCACCTTTATAAAATTCCATTACATCTTCAACTTCAGAAGCGTTGCCACCTATGCTATAACTTCCTTTATGAAGCAAGAAAATAGAATTTTTACTTGCAGTTCTATATTTATAAGCAATAGTTAAATATAATGCTGCCGAAGCTGCCACAGATAGAACTTTAGCATGAATAGGAATACGTGATTCTTGAATTAAATTAATCATATATAATCCAACATCTGCATTGCCACCGTATGAATTAACCCAAATTGTGATTGGTTTTAATTTATCTTCAGGCAAATCTTGTTCTTCAATATTTTTAATTAAAATAGGTGTTGCTATATAGTCAATTGCATTTTCATCAATTTCTCCATTTAAATAAAGAATTCGTTGTTTCCAAAGTTGTTTATACAAATCATCATAAATTCCATCAGTAGATAAAGATTTAAAATCTAAAATTAATTCAGACATAATATATACCTCACAATTATATTATTAATATATTAAATTAATTAAACTTAACTTCATTCACATATTTTTTACCATAATCTTTATGTATAGTAAACATTAATGCACCAGATTTTGAAGTCTTTTTAATAGTATTGGAATATTCATTAATTCCCATTAATGAACGTACTTGAATAATTTCTTTTCCATTTGCTACTTCTATTTCATTTTTACAATGTAAATGTCCAACTAACATATAATTAATTTTAATACCATAAGTATCTTCATATTCTTTTATACTATTTTTAATATTTTTCTCATTATTTCCATGTGCAGTTAATATATCAAATCCATTTACATTAAAATAATTTAAACCATTCAAACTTTTATGTATTTTAATATTTGGATTATTTCTTAACATTCTTTGAATTGCTCTAGAATATATTTTTTCTAAATTTTCGTGTGGAAAATCACCTTTGGAACCAGTAATTATCCTGAGTTCACTATGATTTCCTTCCGAAGTATAAAAATCTATACTTATATGTTCACTTAAATTTTCTAACCAATCTGATATAAATTCTGCATAATCCATAATATCATCAACAATATTTCCTTTAAGAGATTTTAATTGACTAAGATGCAAAATTCCTTCAATACTATCACCTAAATCTATAATACTAACATTTTTGCAATTATTAATTTCACAAAAACTTAATAATTCATCTCTTAATTTCCACATTCTTTCCATGAATACTTCAGGATTATATTTATTTAAAATTTCATTGTTAAAACCACGGATATCAAAATCAACTCCGTAGTGACAATCAGCAAAACTACAAATTATTTTAGTTTCATTATTATCATTATTTATTGATTTAGGAATATTTCTAGGTTTCTTTTTTATTAGTTTATCAATTGATTCATCAATTCTTTCAAAGAATAACTCTAATCTTGATTGTTCTCTTAATAAACTATTATATTCATTCTTTTCATCTCTGAGTTTTTGTCTTTCTTTATATATTTCCCTTTGAGTAATTTCCAACTCATTCAATACCTTATCATCACTAACATTCTCACTAATCATCTTATCCTTCAAATACTTATAAATTGCTAAACCACCATACTCTTTAGGTTGTAATGCTTTTCTTAAAGAATCATAATGACAATCGAAACCACAATATTCCGCTATGTCACTCCAATCTAAATCATCTGGTTTTTCTTCAATTTTTATTTCTGCTAAACGTAGAAGATATGGTATTGTATCTTCATTTTCTTTTTGTTTGTATCGTTCCATATTACCACTCACAATCTAGTAGGGTAGGGGAGAGGTAGAATAATCGACCATTATTCTTTTTAATTTATTAATTCATTACAAATTAAATCACTGACGTACAATCCCAACCAATTGTAGTCTCATCCCAAAAAGTATAGATAGTATGGATACTCTCTATACAAAAAACACACCGTTTTTGAACATGATAATTTATATTAAGAATCTATAATTAATTAACTAATTTTCTTTCTTAAATCATCAAATTCACCTGATTTATATCTTTGTATGTATTCTTCTAATTGTTCTTTAGTGTTATTATATGTACCATAAATATTATGGAAAGAACCATACTTATTAGGATTATGGCAATTATCACATAATGACATTCCATTTTCTGTGTCAAAACGTAATTCAGGATAGTCACTAAAATTTAATATATGATGAGCATTTAAATTTCCACCTTTATTATCACCACAACATTGACAGGTATAATTATCTTTTTGATAAACTTTATTTCTCCATTCTTTGTATTCATTTGTTTGCATTATAATACTTCTTTCTGAAGAAATACCACCTTTCCAATTACTATGTCTTATGCCACCAATTTCTTCCTTTTGTGTTCTCAAATTAATATTATGTTTATATAATATACTTGAAATAGTAGTATGAGTTGTATTTAATACTAATGCAATTTTAGAACAACTTAATTGTTTATTTATATATAAATTAATAACTTCGTTTTCATCTAAATTTAATTTTAATTTAATTTGTTCTGATATATCTCTGATATTTATATTATTATTTAACAATATTCTTTTTATTTTATTAATAGAAACATTGAATTTTTCAGCTATTTGTGTCATAGATAAATTATCTTTTAAATATAAATTAACAATATAATTTTCATCTAAAGTTGAAGTTTTCCATTCATTAGGTATTAATTTGCTTATTGTTTTCCAATGAACAGAATATATTAAAGCAATTTGCTTAATCAATAAACATTTATTACAATAATAATCATATAATTCATTTAAATCTATATCTGTTTTCAACCTATGTAATTTAAGTCTATTTGCTTTTACATATATACTAGTTATATTTCTATTAGGTAATAATTCTAATAATATATACATTGGTGAAATTGAATAATTATCGTATAATATATTAATCTCATCAATAC
>Ga0209318_1001446_pt1 | contig 14991 bp, 38 predicted proteins | sample RifGroE1_FD_183999 | JGI IMG/M metagenome (GOLD analysis project Ga0209318, IMG submission 183999) | Groundwater microbial communities from Rifle, Colorado, USA - Groundwater E1 (SPAdes) (version 2) | ecosystem: Environmental > Aquatic > Deep subsurface > Groundwater | place: Rifle, Colorado...
CTGATCTGATCCTTGAAAGTTTTGATCTGTTCTTCCCTGCGGTAGGCAGACATCAACAACCTTAACAATTCCTCAATGGTATTCTCTGTGAACTTTATGGTATGAGCTGCCTCTCTTGCTGCCTGTATGGGTAACAGTCCTACAATATCTAACAACTCAGCAGGTGTCTTACCATCCTTGGTCTTAGAGATGATGATGTCATAGGGTGCAGCAAGGTAAGATGGGATGACATAATCAGCAGACATCTTACCTTCCAGTACCAGTCCAGCCACGCATTCTGATATATCAGTATGCTTCACGGCTGTTCCCTAATATGATAGCCTATTTGTTGTAGACTAGTCACTAGATCATTGTATTTGTACTCAACAATATACAGTCTGCCAAGTTCCATTCTCATCTTAGCATTCTCACTGATCAATTCTTCATACATGTTTTCTTTGTTGTAATGCTCAAGCTCTAACCAATATTCAATGGGTTTACCTAAGAATATATCACCAAAGTTATTCATCTTCTATCTCCGAGATGTCTACCAGATCTACCAGCACAGTCTCACCTCTCCATAGCTTATTATATATGCCATGGTAATCCTCATGCTTACTCCAGAACATGTCTGTTCTTACAAGAGCAGCAGGAAAATCTTCCTCATCTTGTATCTCTGTTATCTCCCAAAAATTTCCTATCTTTCTTGGAACTAATTTTATAATCATAGTACACTCCTTATTGCATTGATCATAGATTGTCCATACCCCTCAAGGTACAGATCATTCGGATCTTTTAATTTTTCTGGGTAGTCATACTCTACTACTCTACCTCTCCATCCCAGCTTACGGTACATGTCCCTGGCTTTCCCTTCCTCATCCTTATCAGGAAAGAATACAATAGGTTTCCTTACCCAGTCCAGTAGATTTAGATTGACTGTCTTACCATAGATAGATGACGCTGCAGGTATCCTCATCTTGGTAAGGGTAATGGCATCCAAGATACCAAATGTAATTACTAAGTAATCACCCTTCCTTGCCAAGTACCAGTCAGGAAAGTATAGACCAGCTGTACTCTTGATGACATAGCGTAGACCTGTAGCCTGTTGAATGTGCTGACCTGCCCTCAATACCATACCTTTGTAAGCATCATCATAGTCATAGGTAGGGAAGGTATACCATCCGTTGTACCATCCTATCTTTTGGGGTAGGATCTGATCTTCAATACCTCTCAGCCTTAGATACCATGCTAGACTTTCTGAGAACTTTACTAACGTTTCGTGTGCATCCATGGCAAAGTACTCTGAGTTTGATGGGATGGGGGGTATGTGGTAATCGGTTACTTCTTGTCTAATCCTATGGCTGGTCGTTGTCCAACCATGCAGTACCTTATGTAAGGTATGTAAATCACCACTCTTCCCACACCCAAGACACTTGAACCACCCATCCTTGAACAAAAGGAAGGAAGGTTTTGTATCATCATGGAAGGGGCATAATGCACTATAGTATTTTTCATATTCCTTTGTCTGTTGTAGCTTGGGCAGTACTTGAGACAGTGTTATCTTCATGCTTTTTCATCATCCTCATCATCGTAATAAAATTCGTAAGAGTTTGGGTCACACTTTTTACAGTGACAACTATTATCTATTTGCTCTTCAAGTGGACACCAATTCATACGACCATCATAAGGATCTGGGATGTCATGGTTATCTCCATTATTACCAACACAAAAATGGTGATCTGTTTTACAGCCCTCTACATACTCGTGAAACCAACAATCATTACAACATTCTGGTAATTTATCCACAAGAATTTTTAGTATCTTCATTCCTCACCCTTGCACAGTTCTATGGCAGATGTTAGATGATTGTGCATTTCTGCAAATGCATGAAGTGTATCTTCAGTATGGTTCATACCCCAAAGCATTATGTCTCGTATTGCTTGAAGTTCATTGTATATCTGTTCAAGTATTTCCTCATCAACAGGAACAAAACCGTATGCAGGCTGACCCATTGTATCCATGTCCCATTCAACAACGTGATTACCAAAGGCGAGGATCATCTCACCTTCTTTTAGATCTTCAAAGTTTACACATCTATATAAGTTATTCATTGGTAAGTATGGGGCAGAGCATTACACCCTGCCCCTTCTCCTTTCTATTCAAAACCTAGCTTAGCAAGTAAAGCTACAATCTCTTCCTTGTCCTTACCCTCTGCAGTTTGAGCAGCCTTGCGTAGTTGATCAATAGCAGGGTTGGAACTGACAACCTCCTCTTTAGCTAGAGGTTCAGCTGGTTCAACAACCTCTGACTCATCATCAGGTGCTGGAACAATAGTGTCTACCCATCCCTTGTTATTGAGACTAATCACGACTGTCTTATCTTTCTTCAATAACATCTTCTCAACATACGGAAGTACATTCTCACTGAAGGGGATGTCGTCAGCCCCAAAGTCTACACCCAATACCTGTAAGAAGTCTTCCAATTTCTGCGACCCATCACCCTTGATCATGGTTATCCCGTGCTCGTACTCAAGGAAAGCATAGAATAAATTGTTACTGATCTGATACTTCTTCCATTTCTTTGGGGATTGAATTTCAAACAGAGCAGTAAACTCAAGATGTTCTGGGATTTTGTATGGCTTTCCTGCACCTGACGTACCAGTCCTTGCATCAACTTTCTTTGCTACTGGTGGCTCACCTTCACGAGACCAGAAACCAATAAACTTGCAGAAGTATGAACCACCAATAGGTTTGGCAGAAAAGATTTTGTTGTTGTCTCCCGACAATACTACGATCTGGCGACCTGAGATCATGTAGTCTGGTGCATCCTCACGGATTACATCAATGACCTGACCGCCTTCTTCAAACTCAACACGTACTCTACTGGAAGTAACCGTTACTTCGGCTACCCCACTCGCACCCTTACCACCACGTACAACTGGAATAGGCATTACAATCTCCTCATCTAAAATGTTTTACTTCTACCACGAAACTCGTTGTAGTTCTCCTCAATTGCTGAGGCCAGCTGATCAGCTATCATTACTGAACCACGGGGGGTCAGTACGATAATGTCCTGATCTTTATAATAATGAACCACTTCACTCAGAGGTATAGTAACTTCAACATAGATATGGTTGACTGAATAGCCCATGCCATAGGGTTTGTACTGTACTCTGTCTGGTGAAAGTTGACCCATTGGTAGATAGATTGATACTGATTCATTCTCTTTGTTTACCCGTACCTTGCGGATGTCAGTCCACGTATCATTTGTATAAGTGGAGGTAACAAAGCAATCTTCATTGATTGGATCTTGATTTTCAGACATTAGTTATTTCCTTTCGTAGATATAAGCTGATACCATTACGGTCTTGCCAGTATATGTTAGGGTAATCATCTCCTTCCGTTTACAGATTCTTTCCAAGCAGTCATGGCTTCGATAGCCTTATCGACATCTGGTTCGGAGAGCCTGAGCTGTGGGTTAGACCACGTACCGAACTTCATGTGCATCACGACTGCATCTTGGCTGGTTGTATCCCAATCAATACTAACTTTTGTTTTTATTAATTCATCCATTATTCTCCTACTTGTAGTAAATCATTCACGGGTATGTCATCAAAGTTTATGACCTGTCCCAATACTTCTTGTTTCTTCTGTATGATCTGATGTATGCGGTCATCTATTGTACCCTTGGCTATGATGTAGTGTACCGTAACGGGATTGACTTGACCTATCCTATGGATACGTGAGTATACCTGTTCCTCTTTACCGGGACTCCACGATCTCTCAACAAAGATAAGAGTTGAGGCTGAGTAAAGGTTGATCCCTTCCCCACCTGCCTCAGATATAATAGCTACCCGTACATCTGGATCATTCAGGAATGTAGAAACTAAATCATTACGATCTTTCTGTGGTGTATCACCAACAATCTTTATCATTTTATAATCTTTTAGTTTCTTTTCCAACTCTGCCACCACTGCTTTGTGTATGGCAAACAGCACTACCTTCTCACCACCATTCAATACTTCCTCAGCTAACTCAACGCCCGGCTCTACCTTGAGCATACCAATAGCCTGACGTACAGCCATGAACCGTTGGGAGTTAGACTTAGACTTGGTATCTTCTGTTGCCAGCTTGAGTGCATCGAAGTATTGTGTAACCAGTTTCTCAGTCTCACTGATGTACGGGAAGTAGTTCTTTGTTACAGGTGGGAGATCTTTCAATACTTCCTGCTTCGTTCTGCGTAACATGATATGACTTAGCTTTTCTTTTAGTTCAGGTAAGTTGTCAGCCCCATCAAAGTCCCAATGTCCGAAGTGATCTTGCTTAGCATCACAGTATCTATGTGCAAACTTCCAGAAGGAACTCCACACGGTGGGAAGCAGTAAGTTTAGTATTGGGAATAATTCTTTTGGTCTATTGAGGAAAGGTGTACCTGATAATCCTATTACATTTGGTGCATTCAATAAGCGTGAGGCTCGTGATCTCTGTGATCTCATGTCCTTGAGGTAGTGTATTTCATCATAGATAACCAGATCAAAACTGAAACCTCTCATCATGTATACCCTGTTAGTAAACACAGGATAAGAACAGATCAATACTCTTGGTTTGTTATTGAAATCTTTTGTGAACCCCTGAATAACTTCTGAGTCCCATCCCAACCACTCCTTGATCTTCTCCTTCCACATGTATGTTACACTGGCTGGACTGACTATCAATACCTTGGCTGGTGCTGTCTCTTCCATGTATGCCAGGGTTTGGATGGTCTTCCCTAACCCTGGATGGTCAGCTAACAATGCCCTACCACCTGAAGCATGAAGGAACTCAAGTCCCTCTACCTGATAGGGGTACAGTTTTGTACGTGATGTCTTGGTAACCTTATGATTGTTACGGGATAACTTCAGTGTAACTGCATCAATAAAGAAACCATACTCACGTGCGAAGGAAGCAACAAACAAAGCGTGCATCTTGGTGGGGGGTAAGTACCATAACTTTTCATCACCATCAAAACGTGCATCAGGTATTGCTTTTACTTTTTCTTTCAGTCCATTTGAATAGGGGAACTCTAATTCTATTCTATATTTTTCAGGATTATAAGTGATCGCCTTTACTGTCATACCAATCCTCTCTAGTTTATAAGGTCGTAACCAAACTTGTAGATATATCTTACCACGAATAAAATGGATTGCAAGGGGCAAATGTTCTATCTTAGATTAGAAAATTCTCATCTGATTGTTTGGTATTAGAAAGGGAAAGTGGTATAATAAAGGGGAAGGAGAATAACATGGAAGAAAAAGAATATGTAAATTATACAAGGATACCAAACATAATACTAGATGACGAAAGGGTGTCAGTCTATGCACTGAATTTGTACGCAGTAATACTAAGAACATGTAAGATACACAAGATGTGTTGGAAGAGTATAGATACTCTAACCAAAGAAGCTAAGATGAGCAGGACGTTAGTAATAAAGTCGCGGAAGGAATTGGAAAAACTTGGATACATTGAGACGGGAACATTTCAGGATGGAAATTTATTAAGGTATGGATCGAGACCAACAGATATAAAAGATACAAACGAAAAGTACCAGTCCATATATGGACTCTATTAATAGTCTTATATATAGTTATAATTAACAGTTACTTGAGTCCATATATGGACTGCTGAACAGGGGCTTTTTGAAAAATAAATCAGAGTAAATGGCAGCTACACGCATGAATAAACTAACAGAAGATATGAGAAACGAATACAAAGAGAGAAGGAAGATGAGCAAGGAAGATTGGAAGTATATCTATGTGCTTACCCAAACGATCTACCCTTTTCTTATCAAACGTCTTGAGCAGTTCGTCAGTACGTGGGGGGCAGAGAACATACAGCTTGATCATACCTTGATGGACTACCCACCCAGGATCATGGTCTTTGCTGACTTCAGTAGGGGTGGGAAGATGTTAGAAGATTTTGGTACTATGATGGGTGAGTATTGTATCAAGTTCAACCTTGTATCATGGTGTATTGATGGGCATGTACCACATGGATGGGACGTAAGAAAGAATTACATATTGAAAAAGGATATAGAGAAAGAGATGGAGATAAAAGATAAGTATGAATCCAATGGATAGAAAGATAGTTATTGATCTATACAATGAGATGGTAGCAGAGAGGGGTAAGGAAGTTTCGTATCGTGAAGTGGCAGAGGAGTTAGCCAGTCGAGGGGTATTCAATCCAGATACACGCAAGCCCTATACCTTATCGACCATGTATTATATTCTTTCACGTACCCCCGAAGGTAAGAAGAACAGGAAGCAACAGGTCAAGAAGCAACCGTTACTTATCCTGATGAGGAAGTACCCGAAGATCAGTCAGTGGATGGTAGATAACTTAGAGGGTGAGGTTATAGATGAGTTCGCAGTTACACCTGAGATCGTAAAGGGCAAGCACGTGTATGGTTTTGCTGATGTACCCAGCATGATGGGAGCAAGTAAGATGTGGTGGGTATGCAGGGGTAACAGTAAGGTATTGATAACCGAGGATGAGATACCAGAGGATGTAACATGGAGACAGGTAGAGATAAGGGTACTGTATTGATAGACAGATGTTATGTTTGCTTGAAACCAGCAGTCAATACCCATGAGATAGTACCGAGAAGTAAGGGTGGTGAGCTGGAGAGTTCTAATCAGGTAAGGCTATGTCTTTCCTGCCATGAGAAGATACACCGAGAGGGTACAGCCAAGTGGCAGGAAAGATTATTGTTAGCCAAGCAATACTATGAGGAAGTCTTTATTCCAGATCAATAATAACCCTGATCAACTCACCTTCTGTATTGTAGATAGGTAAAGTTCTAGGTTTATTCCTAGTTGTTATAGTACCTTCAATAAACCATTTATCTTTCTTCAGTGGTGGTACAAGTCCAGAGTTTATTAGTTTTTCTAGTTCACTGATGTTACTTGCACTGTGTTGTTCTAAATCTTTCAAGTCCTGTGTAAGTTCATGGTCTTTGGATGTCATGCGTGCTGAAAGTTTCTCATCAAAGTATTGTTTCCATAGTTTAGTACGTACTTCTTTTCTTAGAGGAGCAAGAGCTTTGGTAAGGGCAACCCGTCTACCTTTCTCATAAGAAAAGTTATCCTTTGGATTACACACAGCCCTACCCTCACTCAGAAAATCAAGCATACTGTTCTCACTCTTCAGGATATAGCAGTGAGTAAAGCGTTTATCATCACCATCAATCATTCCATGTTTGAAATCAATTTTGTATTCCATCATCATCTCCATCTTTTATATACTCAAAGAAAAAATAAAGGGCATAGAGAGGAATTACAAACAAACAGATACCAAATCCCATAGATACTAGCCCACACGCCACAGGTTGCCAGAAAAGTTGGTATGCTAGGTAAGAATACATCGTCCAGATACCCAACCCTATCAGTGCTAACCACACAACAACAGTTACAATAAGTTTCATAGTTCATCACCTCTCACAGCCACAGCAAATCCTATTACCCACAGTACCAATGCGATAGCAGTAAGTACGATAGCCTTAGATACTTCTAACCCTTCATTGATCAGGGTAATGAACGACATGATGCAGAAGTAGCTCAACATCATTGACATAATAAACGCACCGAACTTTCTCATTCCATGTACCTCCACTTCGTATAGGTTTCATTCTCTGTATCATGTTCAAGGATCATGTTCATGGTAGTGTGTAACTTCAGTTCACCCAGTATAGATTCACCTGATACAAACTCATTCATCCTGCGACAGGTAAAGAGAATATCTTTATAAGATAATTCAAACAGCCTATTGTTCTCTGGTATAGAGAAGTGTATTAGATTCCATTCTTTTGCTTGTGGTCTTGTAATCATTGTCATGTTAGTTATCCTTTCTGCCACCCAGTAGATTAATAACTTCACTAAGAAAGTTTTTGAAATCATCATAATACCATGAGTAGTCAGCCTCAAAGTCATGCGAAGTAAAGTAGTTTAGTGCATCTTCTTTAGATTCAAACCACGCAATACTATTGTAGAGATCATCCATAAGTTCTTGCACTTGACTCATGCTACTACATGCCTGAAGTGCATCACATCCAGAGCATGACCCCCATCCAAAGCAGAGGTAGCCATACTTACCATCGTTTTTATACAGTAGCCAGCTATCACCTTGATAGTCAGCCTGATCAACTTGTATTAATATGTTACCAAATTCTTCCAGCATTGGTTGATAGTTACTTATATAGAATCCCCATTCAGTATCTTTTTCATATAGTTCTTTAGCAGTTTTCATTTTGTTTTCCTTTCTGTTATAATAAATTGATAAGGAGATAAGCCTATGTTACCAAACACATCTATGCCACGTAGTCCTATGCCCGGTGGGCAAGCACCTGCTGGTCAGCCACCGATGGGACAGCCACCGCAAGGTGGTGGACAGGGAGCTGATCAAGGTCAAGTAGTAGAAGCAATCAAGCAAGTTCTAACTAGGGTCAAAGCCTTAGCAGATCAGAACGGGATTGACTTCATGTCTATTGTGAATGAGATGGCGAGTTCAGGTAGTAAGGGTAAAGCACCCATGCCACCGCCACCTGTGCCCAGTCAGCCACCCATGTAGAGTTAGTAAAGTTCAGCCTATCATCGAGGGAAGTAACGATTACTTCCCTTGTTTCATTTCAGCCAGTCGCATACGTATCTTAGTGTACATATCTTGCTGACTGTCACCGACAGAGACATACATATAATTAGCATTGAGTTCCTTTAGTATCACCTCTCTTCGTTTAGTAGCCTGTGTTTTACTTCCCCTTATAGTAAGGGTATCAATGTATAAGTAACCATGAGGGGTAAGGATAACAGCAGGTACATACAGCCACTTGTTTCTCTTCTCATCCCCACCCACCCATTTGTAGGGCAGGAAAGAATAACCTGTTTGTTTGATAGCATTGTAAAGGTTCTGTTCCCATCGTTCATGTGAATACTTTCTACCGAGTGGGTGAGGGGAAGTTGTATGATCAAATCTCATTGGATAAACACAGTCCTTGTGTCGAGTAGATTATAGATGACAGCCATGTGTCCATTGTCCTGAATAAGTTTACAGTTGATAGGGATAAGATCATCCCGTCTTTCAAGTTCCTCTCTTACATCATCCAACATGACAGGGTTACGCTTATCAATGTTGCAGGTAAGCAGGGCATAGTAATCCTGAAGGGTATCGGATGAAACAAATTCAAGGTCAGCTTTAGTTAGTGTCATCTCATCCCTCCAAGAATATAGTAGTGCCTTTGTCTGATTCAGTGTGTAGAATTTCTTTTATCATGTCAAGATATACGTAGGTTATTTGAATTTTTTCTGTTTGTTGGAGCAGGACACATCCTAGCTCTTCTGGTCTTATTTCAGCAGTAAAGTGTCCAGCCAGAAATTTAGAATTAAAATTAGGGTGATGTATGACAATCATATTACTGTTATGTATGATACAAGCAAGTGCTTCTAAGTTTATTTTCATAGCAGGTCTCCGTTCTCATCATAAATTTGTACATCATCTTCCTCTACATACACGAGGATAGAATCTCTGAAGTCTCGTAACATAGGACTGACGGGGTAGTTACCTCTATAAATATCTGTCTCACCCTGTTCTATCTCATCATCGTCTACCAAAGTAACCGTTACTTTATCAGCCTCGGATGATACGATGTCCCATATAACACCACCATGTACATGAATAATAATGTCAATCATTTGTACCTCCATTGGAATTTAGTTTGTGCATCAGGGGATAAGCAGTCACATCTCCAGCCATTGAAGTAATCTTCTCCACAGATAGGGCAGTTAGTACGTGAGATAGCAACCTTATCAAATCCATTGAGATAATTTTCTACATCAGGATCAATCTCATCCTCATCGAGTTCAATAATCATACAGTCGGGGAAGTAATCCATAGCATTATGATTCTTACTAAGTGGGGCTTCCATTCCATAAGCAAGCACCTTATCATAAGACTGCACATCATCAGGGCTTACAAGTTTAGCCAGCATCATACACATCCTTTCGTAATTTGTTTTGATCAACAACAATATTTACATATTCATCAGAGAAAGTTATCTCAACAACAGCACTCCAGTTTACGGTTATCCAAGAGTTATTGTCACCCGATAGGGTAAAGCCATCGAAGGGGCAGGCATACATACCGTCAGATTTATAGTGATTACAGTCATGCACATCGAAGTGCAGGTCAAAGTGACAGTCTACCTCATGGATAGTAGCATACTTACGTTCTCTAATAGCACTGATAATATTTTTCTTGCCTAAGTTATCTGTAAAAGTTTCCATCTTATAATCCCTTCTGTCTTAGAATTTCTTTATATCTTTCTCTTGTCATGTCAGGGGTAATCCTCTTGACAATTTTCAGATCATCATAACCGATAGAGATAAGTTCTTCTAACAGATCCTTATACTCATCGGGGGTAGCTGGTTGTGTAGTTCTGTACCATCCTGATGTACATGCACTATGTTGTCCGACAATTGCATAGCTCCACATGGTAGACAAGTCAAGCGTGCCTGGTTCAGCAGGGAATACAGCTACAATTTCTTTGCCATCCTTACGAAAGATTACGGGGGTAGTCATGGGTTATCCTTCCTGAATGTCGTTCAGTATTCTATTGCACACAATTTCAAAAGAGTACCATGCCAGCAGATTTTGATTAGATGTATCCAAGATGAGGGGGTCAGTATCATCCCATCCATTGAGCATGGTCAATACATTCTCACCGTAGGAATCTGTTTCATCTTTGATAAGTTGATTGATGTCAGTCTTGAATTTCTTATACCATTTCAAGGTATCAGTATAATAGATCAACGCACCTACCATGCCAGAGATACACCCGTACTGTGTTACATCTTCGAGGAAGGAAGTAACATCCTCTTCTTGATTGACAATAGATACAACTTTCTTTTCGAGGGGGGTAAGTTCCTCATCTGTTCTGATTTTATTACGTACTAAGAAAAACATTTCACACATCCTTTCTGTTTGTTTTGATCCAAGTTTTGATTACATCTCTACACTGACGTTCAAATCGGTAGTCAGTTTGGGGGTCAAGGTCACCTGATTTTATTTGAGGTAAGCTATTGGCAACCGATTCCCAGAATTTATAGATAGCGTCTTCAGTTATTTGCATCAGTTCTTGATTAGTTATATCGTCCATTTGTTTTTCCTTTCTAGTTCTGTCTAGTAACTCTCTTGATTGAAAGTTCAAACGCCTGTCTTCCAAGTTCAAAGTATATAGTAGGTTCAGCGTTATCATTCCCATTACTACCAATGAATTGATTCTTTACTCTATCAGTGGGGAATCCTACATGGTACTCACTCATGCCAACCAGTCCCATCAAGGTATCATATATTTGATTAAGTATTTCATCAGTCTCTATTCTTTTATTCATCTTCACTTACTCCAAACTCTTCAATAGTATCTATCATAGCTGAAAGACTAGACTTTGCCTCATCAAGATAGTCCGACATACCATCAAGGTATTGAAACAAACTGTTCAAAGCTCTCAATAATTCTTTCTCTTCCATTTTGTTTATCCTTTCTTACAGCATGGTCTCAATATTGTTACGAAGTTTAATATCTCTTGTAGCATGGGGTTTATATTGGAATCGAATCTCCGCACCCATAGCTGACATAAAAATCTTTGGCAACAAATAATTATCATCATAAGATTCTAAGTCTACTGCACCACTAGCCACTATGCTTTCAGCTTTCTTTATAATCCATTCGTTCATGTCGGGGATCATTTCATTTACTTTAGATAGAAATTGTTCTTTGTTCATGTTGTTGTCCTTTCTTATTCTTATCTTAGTATGTCATGGTAGTAACTACCAGTGTAGAAAATCATATTACTACCATGACATTAATCCTTAGTGCATAGATCCATCAGCTAAGAATTCATACTCATTAGCAATAAGGGATTCCTTGATTGCTTCATCAGATGTCATATATTCATAGTCACGTTCAAGTTCCTTGTATATCTTATGACAATAATCCAATCGCCAGTCTTCCATCCACGATTCAAACTCATCTATTCTTTTTTGGTAGGGAGCTTTCATGTCATCATATTCTTTTTGAGTAAGCTCACCATCATACATGAATTCTACATAGTCCACTTCAAATCTAGCAGTTCTCTCATGGGAATAGTAAGTTGATCCTCTGTGTATACTGAATCCGAATTCAATCAGTCCATCCATATACCAGTCGTATATATCCCGAAAGTTTTCTTTGATAAAGGTAGTAAGGATAGTATCAAAGTCTATTGACTTACATTCAAACACAGCCCCGTCCCCTTGATTTGAGAATCCAGAGAAATAAATACTTACATTATTGAATCCCATTTTTTGTAGTTCATCGGTATGATAATCAATCGTTGATTCATACCACCATGAGTCGTCTACATTCCATTCCCTATGTTTATCAATGACTTGTTCTTGTATGTCAGGGTCAAGCTCATCAAATTTATACAGCTTAATAATTTCTTCTCTCATTAGGTTATCCTTTCTCAAATAGTAAGGTATAAATTAGCATGATAAGAATGACAAAGATTACGAGGGGGAATAGTTGCATGTGTTATCCTTTCTTTATCATTCTGAAAATTGAGTACGTCCATTCAGCAAATAGATCATCTAAATAATCACCCAACCCATCACCACAGGCACAGATGGTACTAGGGTCAACCTCACAATCAAACTGTACAAATAATAAGGAAAGATCATCACGTTGAAATGCCGCATAAAAATCATAGCAGTGACAGTAACCACCCCACTCATCCATAGCATCATACGTATTGAAGCATTGTAATTGATTGTCGGTAAAGATTAGAGACCAGTCCCCATTAACACCGCTCCCATGTGGAAGTTCATTAAGTAAGAAATCTATCAGCTCATCATCAGTAAAGTTATTAAAGTTTTTCATTAGTTTATCCTTTCTTTATAGTAAGTTTATCCGATAGGGTAAGGATAAGACAGTGTAATTAATCCTATCCTTACCATGTAGAATGTCATGTTAGCAATTCCTTTGCCAATATTCTACGCCGTCAATCTCAACGCAAGAGTAATCCATTTTCAGATCATCGCATACACCATTCCAGTCAATATTAGATTCAATATAAGACGGTAAGTTATTCGGTAAGTCTCCAATGTCATATACCAATTCAATAAGATAATCATTCATGTATGAATTACGAATTAAAGTTTCGTCTAGATCAAGGTACTCTAATGTTTTCTTTAGTTGATCAACCGATTCTTGCAATTCGATAAAGTCTTCGTCGTCTTCGGGAGTCTCATCATCTATCATAGCATCAAGGTCAGATTGCATGTCATACAATAGTTCTAATAGCTTGCGTGGTTCGATAAAGTTTTCACTTGTAAAGTCAGATAGTTTGGTATAGTATTTCATTTCATAATCCTTTCTATTTCAGTTCAATAAATAAAATTTTAGATTGATAAGATACATCATACAAGTATGACTCATGGACGGTTATAAAATTATCATCATCTTTAGCAATCATCATGCCATTATTGACCTTAGTTATTTTAAAGTTAGGTAAGTTGAATGTCATACGTCCATCAAATTTATTCATACCTTGAATGATGATAGTATCTATTGCTTTATTATTCATAATATGATTAAGTTTTTCTAGGGTAGTCATTAGATTAATCCTTTCGTTTATTTATATCTATTGTAAGTAACTGTTACTTATAAGATAAGTGTAGGAAGTAACTAAGTAACGGTTACTTTCGTCCTGTTTACATGTCCCATGTTTTATATACACCATAAACTTTCAGATCATACACGTTACAACCTAAGTTAATAATGTCAGGTCGCCATGTAAAATACGCCTCGTTGTTTTCATCAGGACAATCAATAATAATATGGGAGTAGCTAGAATTTTTTGTTAGCTTTTCTTCCCATAATTGGAGTGCTTTTAACTCATCATTAGTTAGTCCTTGACTATCACCGTTAACAATAAGAGGTAAGAAAAAGTCAGGTATTTTATAGGTATCAATTAGTTCTGTTTTCATTGATCAATCCTTTCATAATCAATCAATCCAGAGATAGATAATCCGAGTAAGATAAGAAATACAAGAGTAGTTATAACGTACATGATAAGTCCTTTCTGATTGTCTAACCTAAGCTACAATCAAGGGTAAGAATAGATTATAAATTTTCAGAGATAAGGTTAAGGAAGTCCTTATTATCTATGGGTTGAAAGTCAATTTTCATTAATGACATCTCACGAGCAAATAAATTAATATGTTTTGATGTAGTAACGGAGAAAAACTCATTGACTTTATAGTATCCCTTGCCACTTATCCAACATGCAACCGCGACCCCGTAAGAAAAACAGACTTGACAATTATCCTTGATAAGGATGTGACAGTTATTATTAATAGTATCTAATCGAATATAGTTGTTCATGTTATTATCCTTTCATAATTTCAATCTATACTCTTATTATAGGGATAAGAGATAAGATAAACAGTGTCATAAGTAATAAGAAAAGGATGACAAGGTTGGCATGATACTTGCATATTAAAGAAAGGGGATATATAGGGGATAGAATAGATCAAGCGGTATGATGCTAACCTTAAGTGTTTTGACTTGGGCGATTGTCTATTCATTCTATGACTATTCATTTAATGAGTAGTTTGCAACGGGCGGCTTTCGGTTTAGCAACGGGCGGCTTTATTTGTACGCTTGGATTGTTACGATTGTGTTACTAAGTAACGGGCGGCTTTGATCGACGGGTAAGTTATATATAGGCATAGTAGGATGAAAGGATAAGACTGATGAGAGAGGGGGAGATTGCGATTGGGATTAGATTAGGTGGGGTAGGTTGTTTAGATTGGTTGTATTATTTGTATTTGTTGCTCCCCTTTTTGTCTGATTGAAAAAAGCATTAGAAAGGGTTGTTGATCCTGTGATACATCTTCTATAGCCTTTTTATACTTATCCTACCCGGACTTTATCTTTAGTATAAGT
>Ga0209318_1001449_pt1 | contig 14950 bp, 19 predicted proteins | sample RifGroE1_FD_183999 | JGI IMG/M metagenome (GOLD analysis project Ga0209318, IMG submission 183999) | Groundwater microbial communities from Rifle, Colorado, USA - Groundwater E1 (SPAdes) (version 2) | ecosystem: Environmental > Aquatic > Deep subsurface > Groundwater | place: Rifle, Colorado...
GCCCGGCCCGAAAAACACGGCGGCAGAGCACCCCGCCAGCGCCGCCAGCGAGCGCCGCACGAGCCGGGCGCGCAGCGGCACGGACGGACCCCCGCCCGCCCACCACGCCACCGACGCCCCGACCGCGCCGGCGGCGACGACGGAGCCCACGGCGGACAGGGAGCAAGCCCCCGCCCCCCCGGGACCGAAGGCGGCGAACACCGACAGCGACCGGGGCGGACAGCAAGAGAGCACCAGCGCATCGGCGCCCACGCAGCAGCCGGCGCGCACAGGCAGCCCGGCGGCGACGGCGGACCCCACCACCGAGCGCACCACCGGCAGCCAGGCGGCGCCGGGGAGCGAGCGCGAACCCCCGAACAAAACCGGAGCGGCGCTCAACGCCACAACCCCGCCGGCGCAAGCGAGCGCCACAGGCCGCGCACGCCCCCCACGACCGGCCAGCACCAGCCAGCGCCCACCGGCGCACGCGCCGACCCCCAGCAGACCGGCACCGAGGCGGACCAGCCCGGCCCGGCCCGGCGCACCACGACGGACACGCCGAGCCGGCCGGCCCAGCGCGCCGCAAACCGGCCGGCGCGAACCGGGGAAGCGAACAGGCAAACGAGCACGCAGCCCGAGGCGGCGCGCAGCGACGGGCGGGCCAGCACCGAGCGCAACGAGCCGGCGCGGAAGGCGGAGCGAGCGACGGGACCAGGGGAGGGGAAAGCGCAATCAGCCACGCAACACCCCCCGCGACCAGAACCCGCCACGACGAACCGAGCGCAGCGCCAAAAAAACCCGCAACTCGAGCGCACACGACACACCGCACGGCACCGACACCGGCAGCACGGCGCCACGAAAACCGGCAGCAAACAGCACGCGCCAAAGCGCAGCGGCGCGCGCGAAACGCCCGGCGCCGAAAAACGCAAAGCCGACCCAGCCAGCGCCAGCCGGGGCAAAGCGCGACGCGCGCAGCGCCAGCGCAGCGGACAAAACGGAGCGAGGAAGCGAAACGGAAGCAGCCACAACACACCCCCGCACTAGCAAACCCACAGCTCGAGCGCCCACGGCGCGCACGCCGCACGACCGCGCCACGGCAAGCCCGGACACGCGCCGAAGCCGACCCACCACAGCGCGGCGGACAGCGCGGCGGCGCGGGCAAAGCGCCCAGCGCCAAAAAAAACAAACCCGACCTCGCCGGCAGGACCGGCGACGACCGACCCGCGCAACGACAGGGCGGCACAAAAGACGAACGAAGGAAGAGCAGGAAAAGCAGCCACAGCGCACCCCACACACAGACCAGGAAACCGAGCGGCACGGGGAGGGCACACAACCCAACAACACCATCATACCAGAACCTAACTAGGAAAGCAAGGGGGGAAGGGCAACCCCAACAAACGCAAACAAACCCCAACAAACCCCAACAAACCGGCCGGCCAGGGAGCAGCCAGCCCAGGGCGCGCGCAGGCCCGGCCGACGGACCCACGACCCACGGACCCAGGGATCGGGCGCCCCAAGGCCAGGCAAACCCGGCAGACCCAACCGGCCAGGCCCAAGGACCGGGGAGCAGGGGGAGAAATAACAGCACTTGACCTTACGGTTTTTTTTTTTTTTTTTTTTTTTTTTCTCCAAAAAACCCCACACCACCCGTTCTTGGTGGTGATGGGGTTTTTTCCTTGCACTGTCACTTTCTTAGGTTTTGGTTGTCAAGGGTTACCAGTCAATAGCAATAGCCATTATTTTTATTAACGAGATTCTATTGCTGGTGCGAATCTACAAATCCCCTTGACAACCGGTTTTGATAATTGAGAAACACAAAAAAAACCTCACTTGTTTTTTTTGTTTTTAAAATCCCTGTTCTTATTTCACTTTTTTAACTTTAACTTTTTTTAGGCTCCTGAATCGCCACGACCCTGGTTCTTCGCCCTTGTAGGGGAGCGAAGGAGACTGGAAAGAAAAAGGAGCTGTGACTGGCGCGCGAGGTGGCTGGTTGGGAGAAATGGCACTCTTGCTCTTGTACTTGATCTGCGGAGCGAAAGGATATACGAAAGTAGGAGCTACATTTCCGCCCCCAAGGGGCGGATGGTGCGCGGAGCAACCCCGAAAGACCACCCAGATAGCAGAGTTGGCCGGCGCGCGAAGCATCAGACGCCGTAGGCAGAAGAGTAGAAAGACTACGAGAAAGGAGAACGGGGAGCGCGGAGCAACCCTGGCAACCTACCCAGACAGCAGAGTCGGCCGGCGCGCGAAGCATCAGATGGCATTAATGCCACAGACGCCGTAGGCAAAAACTAACTATTGTGCTATAATCTAGTTAGGAGAAAGGAGCACATCATGGTTGTCTGGGAAGAAGTGAAGAGTCTGCAAGAGCGGGATGTCGATGTCGAGGATTTGATTACTCAGCAAAGGGCGGCTGAGATGCTGAATGTGACTCTCGAAAGTGTTCGCCTGGCGATGAACCGCGGCAGGCTGCCGACTTATTTCCCTGGCGAGGGGACGGGCAGGCGCAGGACTTCGCGCTTGGCGGTAGAGGAGTTGGCGGCTGAAAGGGCCTCGCGGCTATAAAAAGTAATTCGAATGGGAACGAATAGCGGGGGGAAGACGTTCTTTTAAATGTATTGCGGTGTTCTTTGCCGCTTCCTTGCGGGCGTGGGTTTATCTCTTCGCCCGCTTTCAATGTTCTTGGGGGCGGCATGTTCTTTGCCGCCTTCCATGTTCGTAGCTTAGATCGCACCGTTCTTTGGTGCTTCCACGGCCTGGAACTGGCTTCAATAAATCCTATCGTACTTATCCATCCACAGGGGCACGAGGGCGGTGGTGGACTGGGTCTTCTTGGTTTCGTCGAGCGATTTGCGGTAGGCGCGCTCGGCGCGGAAGGCGTTGATTTCGTACTCGTCTTGTAGGATGCGATTAGGGTCGGGGGAGACGCCTTCGCCGGTGGCCATTTCCTGCCAGGCTTTCCAGCGCACGAACAGGGTGAGCAGGTTATGTAGCTGGTCGGGCAGGCTAGTGACGTCGGCGCCAAGTACCAGGGCGTTGTGGGGTTCGAGGATCTCCAGGATAATAGATTGCGATGCGCCGGTGGGGGAGTTGGAGATATACAGCTGCGAGGGGTGACTGGTGTCGGTGGTGGTGCGGGGGAGGTAGTCGTAATAGCCATCATTGATCCAGAAGGCGGGGTCGGTGTAGGATTTGCGCAACAGGTATTCGCGCGGGTCCTGGCCGGCGGGGTACTCGCAGGAGAGGATGCCGGCGATGATGAATTTCTCGATGTTGTACTCGTGTACTCCGGCTGCGCAGGAGATCTCCATCTCGGTTTGGACAGGGAAGTGGATCGATAGATCTTTCAGCGCTTCGTTGATCCAGGCGGTGAGCTGGGTGTCGGGAAATTCATATGTGACGGTGAGGTCGCCGAGGGTGTTGCGGCAGAGGGTGAGCAGTTCGGTAAGGGTTGTCATATCTAATAGGCAATTGTAACATGGCAGGTTGCGCCAGCAGGGGTGGTGATGGATAGGCCGATGGCGAAGCGCAGGGCCAGGGGAAAGAAAGGATAGTGGATATGAATTGGAGAGTCTGCCTGCAGGTTGAGGGTGAGCAGGATTGCGCCGCTGGCGGCGGAGTTGTCGTAGAAGGTGATGGTCACGGCGGTGGCGCTGGTGGTGGTGGCAATGATGTCCACGAGCACGCCTGGGCCGGTGCGGATGACCTGGGATGTGGAAGCGGGGACGTACTGGGCGGAGGTGGCGGCTATTGTCATAAGTTCTCGCTAGTGCGCAAAGTTTTCTAGTTTTCTAGGCGGGATGGTCCATCCCGTCTACAACAATTTATTACCAGCGATCAGGATTGCCAGTCCCCGGTAGGCGCGGGGACTGGCTTTTGCCTGGTGTGCGGAACGAGGAGGGCGTCCCGTATCAGGAAATAATTATCCTTCGGTGAAGGTGAGCACGACGCACGCCCCGGCCATGGCTGTGCCGCTGTTAGTGATGGTGATCAGCACGTTGGTGCCGTCGGCGATGTGGGGGTACTGGCCGCCGGCGGTGACGCCATCGAAGCCGGCTGGGGTGCTGACTTCGGCGGGGACGCTGGATACGCCGAAGTTCTCAGCGGCGAGGTAGGCGTCATCGTCTGCCTGGGTGCCGACTTTGAGTGTGCCGGCGTTGGCGGTGGAGTTGCACAGGCTGACGTGCACGAGCTGGATATTGAAGGGGGCGACGAAGTTGTAGGTGTGGTTGGCGGCCAGGGTGCCCTGGACGATGTAAACTTGCTGAAAAACTCGCATCATGGGAGTAAGTCCTTTCTAATGGCATTAATGCCACTAATGGTCAATGTGGACAGAGAACGTCCGGTTAAGTTCTCTCCTGTCCCCTTCCCCCTCACACCCATATGTATGCGGGCGTTCTTGGGGGGAGGGGAAGGCAAAGGAGAAGAAGGAAGAAATGACGACATAAATGTCGTGATACGTCTACGCAACGTTCGACTTATGTAGGCCGCGGTAGTCTGCCGGGCCGGTGGCGAAGAAGAAGCGCACTTTGACAGGCATGGTGTCGTTGCTGAACATCAGGCCGGCTGTGGGGCTGGCTACGCTGAAGATCTCGGGCGTAGTGCCGTAGCGGAAGCCCAGGCCAATGGTGGGGTACAGGCGTGGGTCGCATACGGCTGCCCAGTCGTTGGCGTCCGTCCACAGGTCGACCACGATCACCCGGCTGCGGGCCATAGACATGCGTGCCTGGAAATCGTTGCCATCGGCGTTGATGTTGGGAGGCGCTTCTTGGCCATTGCTGAGCGCATAGGTATAGTCGAACTCGGAAGCCAGTACCTGCAGGGCGGTAACCTCCAGATCGGGAGGTACCAGCAGATACTTGGGCATGGTGAGCGCGCCCAGGCGCTCAGCGCTATTGAGCTCGGTCTGCTTGCGCATGGCCAAGCGAACAGCATTCCAAGCGGTGATGGACAGGGCGGTGGTGAGTAGGTTGCCATGACCGGTAGTAAATAGGCGGGTGGCGTCGACCACCAGCGGGCCTGTGCCGGAAGTTTCGGTGAAAATGCTGGAGATTGCCTTGGATAAAGTCAGCCAGGCGGCTTGTGCGAGCGCACGTGGGGCGGCGCGCAGGCGATTGGTGTCATCTTTGTCGATGGCCTCAATCGTTATCCCCAGATAGCCGCCTTTCTTGACGAAGGCGGCCGTCTCGTACTTGTCGTCCCAGGTCAGCTCGGTATAGGCTGCGCCTTCTGTGACTGTGGGCAACTCGCCTACGCCGCCCAGGATGATCCACTTCACGGGCTGCAAGTTGGCGAACGACTCCAGATTTACGATAGGCAGCCACCATTGAGGGTACTGCTGGAACTCGGCCACCACGCGCTTGTTCAGGGCGTTGGCTACCAGGTTGGCCATGGTGGAGGAGTCGACGTTGGCAAAGGAAATGCGCTCGGGCTGGAAGACGCCGGTCATTTCGTAGTCGCCGGAGAGCAGGTGGTACAGCTCACGGATACCGGTCAAAGGCTGGATGCCAGAACCGGGTTGTGTGCCGGCAAACATCGCTTCCAGCGCCAGGGCGATCTTGTCCAGGCTGGTGCGCATGCCGGTGATCTGCGCGCCGCGTGGGGGCTGCGCGCCGATCTGGATGACGTTGGCTTCGGTGAGGGAGGCCAGGTAGCGGCGCTCGGTCTCGATGGCGGTGTGCAGGTCCTGGGGGTTGGCGAAGACCTGCGAGCTAAGCCGGGCCTGGGCGGGTTGAGGCAGGCCGCTGGTGGCGATGACTTGCTGGGCTACGGTGGTGGCCAGCTCGTCTACCCAGTTTGTGGCATTAATGCCATTCGCGGCGGCCTGAGGTACGGCTGCTTCTTCGGGCGGCATTAATGCCGCGGGTGGTGCGGTTGGGTTAGTAACGGATAGGGGGGGCATAGGGGATTCTCCTTGTTGGGTTAGGGGTTGTGTTTCCACGCGGAGCATGGGAACTAGAGGGCTGAGGGCGGCAGAAGATAGAGCTTGCAAGATGCGCCCATCTGCGGCGGGTTGAAAGACCAGGTCGACGGATTCGACGTGGGTAATTCCGATCAAACGGCGGGGGTCAGCTTCGTTGTCACGTGGCGCCCACACGGGGTAGAAGACTATGCTCAGCCCGATGTCGGCGGCTGAGCCTGGGTCGCTGAGAAGGCCGTCAATGATCTGTTTGGCCAGATTGCCTGATGGAGTGTCATTGAGCCGGATTTCGCCTTCTACGGCCTGCTCAGCGGCGTTGTAGGCCGTGTTGGAGGTGACTCCGGCCAGGCGAGGCAGCTCTGTGCTTTCGATCCAGCCTGTGTGATCGACGAAGACAGCTTTATTGGTAAACAAGCCGTGCTCGACGGCGGACTGTAGGGCCTGGGCTTCGACGATGACGCTGGAGGGTGTACGATCGGCGCGTAGGGGATGGCCGGCTTTGATGAAGCGGGCCAGGTAGCGGCGAGGGATTGTAGGCGTTGTGTCGAGCGTTAGGTTGCCCAGGGTGAGCTTGATTTGCTCAGAGACGTTGTAAGGGGCTTGGGGTTGGGTCATAGTTACTCCGTTGGTTTGCCAGGTTTGGTTGACGGACTGGCCGGGCTGGTTGGGCTGGGCGTGGCGGGTTGTGTGGGGGGTAGGTTGGGGGCGTTGGCCTGGATTTCGGCGATGATCTTCTCGATTTCGTCCTCGTTGGAGGGTTGGCCGGAAAAGTGGAACATGGCTTCGAGGGCTTTCTTGGCCAGGGTGGGGCTGATGCGGGCTGAGTTTTGTTGAGCGAGAATGGTCATAAGAGTGAAGTAGCTCTGGCTGATATTCGAAGCTGCCAGGGCCAGGGCGCTGTTATCCTGGCGGGATACGTCGGACATTTGCAGGGTGAACAGGCTGGCGTAGTCTTCGGTGCGCAGGGGGCGGTTGACGCCCAGTTCGGCGCTGCGTTGGTAGGCGTGAAAAAGAATATCTTGTAAAGCGTAGATGACATACTGTTGCCTTCGTAAGAGATGGCGCTCGGTGGGGGCTTGCATGGCGGTGGCAGTGGCCAGGTTGGCGTCGGCGGCTTCGCCGCGCCAGTGGGGTGGGTAGCCTGAGCCGGCGTCTACCATTTGCCTGACCGCCTTGAGATCTGCGCTGGCGTCGGAGCCGCGCAGGAGTGGGGTGACTGCCTGCCATTGCTCGCTTTCGTCCTTGACCACGATGGCGCCGGCTTCGGGGGGTGAGCGGTAGAATTCCTGTTTCTCTTTGACTTTGTTGGCCGGCACAGTCACGAGCCACAGGAAGGCGCGTGTGGCCCAATGGAGGCGGACACGGTCTTCGAGCATGCGGGAATAACGCAGCAGCCAGGGGATCATGGTGGTGAGGTCGGACTCGCCCATCAAGGCGCCTAGCGGGCGGTTGATCGAGTAGTGCAGCATGATGGCGGGAGACTTAGAAATCTCGGATTGTATGGATTCCACTGATAAAGCTTTCAGCGCGTCAGGGGAAGGCCAACGCTTGGGTTCGCCTATGTCCTGGGTTTCGTAGTAGTAGAGCTCAGTCTCCCAGTCATTCTCTGCGGTCTCGATGCGCTGGATGCGGTCTTTGGTGACAAAGCGGATGTAGCTCATGCCGTCGGATGGGTTGCGGAAGAGCAAGACGAACAAATCACCCGCCCTGCTGAGCTCATCGCACATGGACTCTAAGCGCAGATCTACGTTGTTCTTAGGGTGGTGCCAGAAATTCTCAATGAACTTATTCAGGCTGCGGTTAGGACTGGTAATGGTGATCTGATCGCCAACTACGTAGTCGGTGGTGATGGCTATGATGCGCCAGGCGATAGGGTTCTTGCGCCAGGCTTCGAGGGCGTCCTGGTAGAGTTCCTGGATTTTGGCGGGGTCGTAGTCGTGCGGGCGGCCGGTGAGGGAGGTCCAACCGGCGGAGTCGTCGACACGGACGGAGACGGAAGACAGTTTCGTGTTGCGTGTTGCGTATTGCGTAAGGAAGGAACGAAAGCGCTTGAGCATGGGGTTACCTGGTGACATTAATGTCACTGGTGGTCTCGCCGGCTTTGCCGCCTGGGTAGGTCATGGGAGTAGCCTGGTCTTGCGGGGGTTGGGTTGGTGGTTCATGATTTCGTCTTTCCAGGTGATGACGTTGATTTTGATTGGGTTGGGTTCTTGGGTGAACGGGATGTCGTCATCGTCTTGGTTTGGGCAGCGGATGGCGTCGATGACGGCGGCTGCGATGAAGGCCAGGAAGGTGACGGCCAGGCCAAACAGGACTACAGCCAGGAGAGGGTCAATACCTGGCAAGGTTGGCGGCGTGGGTAGCTCGCTAATGGGGATGGGTGCAGGGGTTGAGCTATTGAATCTACTCTGCCATTGGGTGTACCACTTGTTGGCCAGGAGCACCAATGGTGTGAGTATGAGGAAGCAGAGACAGCCGAATTTGCGATCGGATTTACTCATGATGGCAGCTCCAATTGCTTCCATCCCTGGCGGGTCTCGGTCTCTGGGCTGGCGAGGATGGGGTTGTTGGCCATGGGGATGGGACCGGCCCAGTACATGCCTTTGTACTCGAATATGGCAGCGGGATTCTCGCCAAACTTCTTCTTGAATAGTATTTGAATCCTGATTTCGTTCTTCTTCTTGTTGAGGCAATAATAGGATTCATTTGGATCGGGTACGCCTGGGTTAATCATTGTGTGTGTCCTTTTAGGGTTGGGAATTTCTCAAGGATAGTTAGTTTCAACTTAGAGGTTAGACCGGCGAAAGTCCAGCCTGCACATTTGAAGCAATAGCCGGGATTGGGTGAAGTGATCTTGTGTTGGTTGACGTAGGTATAAAGTCGTTCTCCTGGCCAGCGCTGCCAGGCGATTTGTTCGGCTTCAAGGATGAGTGTGCTGGATAGGATTGGGCCTTCATTACGAAAGACTGCGCAGTTGATTCCCTGCTGGCCGGATTTGTCGATGAACTTACGCCAGGCGAATAAGGCAAGACAATCAGGAGTCATTAATACGAGCTTCTCGCCTGGGCCTACAAAGGAGAAACGATTACGATAGCCTGGCCGTTGGCGGCGGTTGTCTTGATAATGGCGGGCTGAGTAGTGGCGCGAGAAGAGGTTATAGGCTGTTGGGTTACAATCTTTCGTTTGGTACCAGTTCGAGCCAGGGATGAGGGTTTGCATGGTGTGTGTCCTTTCTAGAACTCCAGGTTTGCCAGTACGTCTACTGGCTGAATGATGGCCGACTTTGCCTGGCCCCATTGTTGCTCGTCGAGGATAGAACACAGGGCAGCGGAGAGGATCAGGTCATCGTGTACCAGCTCGCCGGATGCCGGGTCACGTGTGCCATCCGGTACGCCCCAGCGCGCCATGCGTCCAGGGCCGGATAGTACTTCGAGCTGGCAATGGGTGAGTTGTTGGAGTAGGGTGATGTCGATTGGTTTGTATTCTTTGTAACGTCCTGTTTCGATTACGGAGATGAATGACCAGGCTAGATCGCTCTTTGATTTCTGGCTGAAAACGAAGGGAATTACAGAGCCAGGAAAAGACTTATCCAGGAAGCTAGCCAACCCTGCGCCTATTCCGGTGGCATCTATGATCGTGTGTCTAGGTTGCCAATGGTTGAGTAGCGCCGTGATGTGTTGATATAGTTCGGTTTGTCCTGCCCCTGTCCATATGTACCGGTTGACTGCCAGATAGCGGGGCGCGTTGATGAGTGGATCAGCTAAAGTAGATAAGTCGACCTGTATGATAGTCAGGGTGGTGGAGTCGTGGTCTGAGTGTGATAATTGCTGGTTTTTTTCTCCTGTATTCATTTCACTTGTAGATCGGTCTTCCCCCCCTACGTCGATCAGGGCGGCTGTCAACGGATTTTCACCACGGATTGAACGGATGTCTTCAGGCGAGTTGACCATGGGGTGGTCGCCTTGCATGAGGGCGATGCGCTTTTCAGGGAACATGCCGGCTTCGGCGTCGATCTCCTGGCAGAAATACTGCGTTTTGACGAAGGGGTGGTTGCGGCCCAGCTTGGCGATCTCGGCGTCGACGAACTTGCCGTAGGCGGGGACTTCCTGGCGCACCAGGTCGGCGTCGATTAGGAATACGCGCTGGAGGCCGTCGAGCTTCTCGGCTTCACGGGCGGCGCGCATTTCGCGGGCAAGCAGAGTCTGGCTTGTCCAGGCGGTACCCCAGAAGATCTTGGTGGCGTTAGTGCTGGCGGCCATGGGGTTGATTTCCTTGTCCCACTTCGATATGAGCACGTCTTGGGCTTCGTCGCATTCTAGCAGTACGCTGGCAGTCGCGCCTACGACGTTGGCGGTCTGGCTGCCGGATAGAAACGCAATGCGGGCGTTGCGCACCTTGTAGATATAGCCGCTTTCTTTTTTCCATAGCGACCTGGCCAAGACGTTGCGACTGAGAACTCGCTCCAAGCGGCGCATGGCGTTGAGGCTTTGCGGCTTCCAGGTGGGGGAGACTTTGACGATCTCGGCGTCGAGTGGGGATAGCAGGGTGAGCAGATAGGCTTCGATCTGCGCCTGGCACTCGTTTTTGCCGGACTGGCGGGGGAAGATGACCACGAAGGTGGCGCCGCGTTTCTCGACGATCGAGTCGAAGACGGCCATGGCGACCTGTTTCTGGTAGCTGCGCAAGGTTATGCCGCTGGCTAGTTCGGCGAAGGTGACGGGATCGACCAGGAGGTTCTTGGCGTTGGTGTAGAGATCGGGCATGGTTTGTCATGTGGGTAAGGCAGCCAGGGCTGCGCCTGAGAGGGTGGTGGGGTAGCCGGCCCAGTTGGCGCCGGTGGCGAAGCCACCAATTTTGCAGCCGGTGGCGGTCTGGTTGAATGTGCCAATGTTGGCAACGGCGGTTAGATATGAAGTGGAGGTATTGTCGAACACATAGACGGTCTGGCCGTAGGGACCTGTCCATACGCGTACGCCGATCTTGTAAGTTGTCCCAGGCGTCCAGGTCTTGGCGGCGGTGGAGAGTTCCGTCTCGACGCCGGCCTGGATCTTGAAAATTTTGATAGTGGAGGTGGCCTGGTGGCACCTGATGATGAAGCGATTATTGTCGTCTGTGCGGCGGAAGGATATTCCGATGACTTCGTTGGCGGCGCAGGTCCAATCGAAATATTGCAGCAGGGAGGCTGCGCCGGTAGCTATATCGCCAGTGACGGGGGAGGCGCTGCGGAAAAGGGTTGGGCCGTAGGTGGTGTTCCAGGGGGCGGGGAGCTGGATAACGGCCAGCTCCTTGAGCATGGCGTCGTAGTTGGTGGCGTCGAAGGCGTGGCTCTCGCCGGCGTAGAGCGGCGATTGGGTGTTGGCGCGGCTGACCCAGGCGATGGTCCACGGAATGGTATCCACTCCGGCCAGGCGGAAGAGGGTGATCGACCCGGCAGGCAGCAGGCTGACGATGCCGTCGAAGTAGTTATTGGCAAGCTCAGCGGTGGGGGAAACGGGCAGGCTGTCGATTGCTAATGCGGTACCTTCATAGATCGATATGAAGTATTGGTACCACTTGAAGCCCTCGTCGTTGATGGTGGCTGCCTTGGTGCGGTTCCAGCCGCCGTAGATCATGGGGTAGAGCTTGGCGTTGCGGCGCACATCGCGCAGGTAGACGGCCAGGCCGGCGACGCGGGAGCGGGCGACGTTGTCGTTGTTGAAGAAGGCGGCGGTGTTGCACAGGTAGCTCGAAGCGATGTAGCCGTTGGCGGCGACGTTGAAGGCGGTTGTACCGGGGCCGGGTTCGCAGGCGCGCGGGGTGACGACGGGGTTGATGTTGGTAGTGAAGAGGTCGCGCAGCAGGTAGGAGAAGCCGGCTTTACCGGCCTGGTTCTGTTTGATGAGCCAGGCGAGGCGGGAGGCGCGGCGGTTGCGGGCGAAGTGGATCATGATTAGACGTTGAGTACCAGCCAGGCGACGCCTTCGCCGCTGACGGCGGAGTCGACGTAGAGATTAGCCAGGTTGCCGATGAACTCGAAGACGATGGAGTCGCCGGCGGAGAGGCGCAGGCCGTTGGAGGTGGTCACGTCGTTGGCGCCGTCATTGCCGATAGCGACCACGCCGGTGTTGGTGTCGAGCGCCTTGATCATGAGGGGGGCGTTGATGATTTGGTCGCCGAGGGCCTCGGCGGTGCCGGCTGTGGTGACTGTGTTTTGTCCTGAGAGTGCTGCCATTTAGTTCACCTTTGGCTTGCTTCTGGAGGGTGCGGGTGGGATGAGCTGTACCAGGATGGCGTTGAGGGCTTCATTGTGGACGTTCATTTCTTTGCGGATGCCGACCAGTTCCTCGCGGATCTCGTTGAGGGCGTCGACCAGGGCGATCAGGCCGCGCGCGGCAACCAGGAAAGAAATGTCCTTGCCGCGGGCGGGGCTGCCGCCAGGCTTCTCGTAGTTGTGCTGGGCTACGTCGATCATTTGCTTGAGGGTTTCGGTGATACGGGGCATGGGAGTTCCTTTCTAATAGTCAATGGTCAATTGTCAATGGTCAATGGCTAGGGATAGGGGGTTGACTGCGGGTTGGTCTCCGGGTAGGAGGGGCCTGGTTGGTCAAAGAGGGCGCGCATGGTGGCGTGGCCGGCGGTGGCGTGGGCGGCTTGCCAGGTGGCGAAGTGCCGGGCGGCGAAGGTGGAGGTCAGGTTGGGGGCAGGATGAGTCGACATGAATGTCGAGGTACGAGTGGGGGCGGCGCCGATGGCGATGCCGGCTGCCAGGCCTATCGCCAGGCAGAGGATATCGACGATCAGTAAGGCGCAGATGAGGTTCGTGTTGCGTGTTGCGTGTCGCATATTCATGGTTGTGTATCCTTTCTAAGGCAGAAAAAAAGATTTGATCAGGGCGAGCAGGCTGCCGCCAGAAGCCAGTCCGGACCAGATGCGGAAGCCAGTTACGCCGTCGGTTGCTGAGCGGATGCGCTTTTCGTGGTCGTCGCGGATACGCTCGAGTTCGGTGAGGCGATGGTTGGCAAATTCCTTGTAGCTGCCTAATTCAGCGCGCAGGGTGTCATTTTCGGTGCGCAGTTTATCGATGGCGTGGCCCAGGCGCTCGGCGATGAGGGTGGCCTCGACGGAGATCGTCTCGTCAGCGGGTGAGGGCATAGGAGCTCAGGTTCCACTCGGCCACGACGTCCTCGATGGCAGTTTTTACCTGGCTATTGAAGTTAGCCAGGATGGGACAGTCCTCGCCGGCCTGGCAAGTCTCGCATTGTTTCAGTGAGCGCTTGAGTTGTTTCATGGCAACCACCATATTTCTGGAAAGGCCGGTGAGTTTGTCGGTGCAGGATCTGACCGGGCAAAAGTCGGGGATAGGATATGTCATGATAGACCTTTTTCTTTCAAAACAGCTTCGATTGCGGCGTTGATGACCGCGTTGCCAGAGCCATCGCCCCCGGTCAGGATTGCCTGGGTGCGTAGCAGTCCGGCAATTTTATTCATTTGGGCGCCTGCCAGGGCCAGGGTGTGGATAGCATCCATGGGATCTGTCAGCTCCTCGGCGCGCCGCCATAGGTCGCGGGTGAGCACGCGCAGGCCGGCGATCTCCGACTCGATGGTGACGTTGAGCGCTTCGATATCGTTGCGATCGATGCGCTTATACGCTGATGAGTAAAAGCCGTGTTTGAGGGCGTTGGTGTTGCCGGGTTGGGCGCCGCGTTGACGAGGCATGGTCAGGATTTGCGACTCTTGGTGGCATTAATGCCATTGGGGGCGGCCAGGGCCTTGACGGCGCGTTTGGGGCTGAGCATATAAGTAGCCTGGTTGGCGATGGCGGCGGCGATGAAGGCCTGGATCAAGGCGATTGCGCCTGGCCGGTCACAGGTAATGGATATTGCCTCGGAGGCGAGTTGTGCGCAGGCCAGGCCGAAGGTGACGGCGGTGACTACCAGGAGCAGGCCCAGCATGATCAGGCGTTTCTGGATGCTGTCTCGGGCGGCGTACCAGTCGGCGGCGCCGGGGATGTAGGAGAAGAGCAGGGAGAGGCCGATGCCGGCCAGGGAGGAGAGTAGTTCGGGGTTCATCTTATTTTGTCCTTTCGTTAATTGAATTCAAATTCCATTGATTTCATTGTAGCACAAATATTCGATTGTGCAAAACCAATTGTAGCTTGGCGCTTCTGTACCAATTCGCTTTGTGGCATTAATGCCACAAGTGGCATTAATGCTATTTCTACCGCTTGACCAGGTGGCTCCATTTGCCTTCGAAGTACTCGCGCCGGGCGTCGGCGTTGTCCTCGTCGGGTTGTTCCTGCTTTGGCAGCGGGTCGCCGCAGCGCAGGACTGTGATCAGCATGCCGGTGGAGAACTTGTCTTCGGCCTTCAGGCGCCTGGCCTGGGCGATGATATAGGCAGGGGTGATGTAATCCTTGGTCTCGACCAGACCGCGGATATGGGCGCTGTCGGCGATGCCGTTGTCTGCCAGGGCTTGCAGGCAGGCGTTGATGAGGCCTGGAGCAGAGCGCGGTTTTCCCGCGCTCTGGCACGATTCTTGCATCTCTTCTTCTTCTTCTTCAATAGGAAGGACTGAGGGTTGATGGGTAGAAGTAGAAGAAGAATCTTCTACAGCGCGGGAATTTCCCGCGCTCTGGCACGATTCTTGCATCTCTACAGCGCGGGAATTTCCCACGTTATCCACAGCCTGTGGATGAGTCCTGAAGGATGAAGGATAACTTCGCTCAGGCAGGAGTAGTTGTATGCCGCCCTGCAGAAGACTCCAGCCTGAGAACGTCTCGGTCAGGACCCCCAAATTGGAGAGTGTTTTTAGATGCCTGCGCGTGGTTGCATAGTCGAGGTCCAGGATTTCAGCGATGCGCTTAGCCGGCGTGGGGGAGTCCAGTTTCATCATGAGCAACAGGATCACGGCGGTTTTGCGGACGCTGCGATAGAAGGCGACTTCGGCGGGGCTAAGTTGGAGGGTCATGGTACTCTCTCTGTAACGTTACGGTGTAGATGTAACCTGCGGCGGTAGGCTGCCTGCCGGCAGGGGGAGGAACAATAGCGGCTTCGAAGGCTGCCCGGGTAGCGG